>ERZ1292623.1179-Hain-H51-01um-R1-1179-length-25768-cov-6_pt3 | contig 12246 bp, 13 predicted proteins | sample MGYA00564398_ERZ1292623 | MGnify/ENA primary metagenome ERZ1292623 (study PRJEB36523, sample SAMEA6512633) | groundwater metagenome | collected 2019-01-07 | study: AquaDiva: Metagenomics assemblies of 32 groundwater samples | reverse complement strand
GCGAAGCGCCTTGCCCTCCCCCACCACGTACGGACGGACAACGGCCGCCTGTTTAGGGCGGACAGGAGGCGAAACCCATGGCGCGGACACGTCCGGCGGACACGTCCGGGGCCTGCGCCCATGGGTGACAAGCGCCCCACGGTCAAGCTCTCCGCCGAGGTCTGCGCGCGGATCCTCGAGCTGCGGCGCGAGGGGCTGACGGTCCGGGCGATCTCGTCCGAGACCGGCGCGTCGAAGAGCGCGGTCCACGACCTGATCCAGCACAATCCCGAGGCCGTGCCCGGGCTCTCGCCGGAGGCGCTCGAGTTCGCGGGCGACCTCGACGAGATGGCCGCGTCTGCGCTGCTCACGGGGCGGTCCGCGATCGAGCAGGTGGCGCGCAGGGTCGCGGATGGCGCGGCGACGACGGCGGACGCCTCGGGCCTCATGAGCGTGGCGGAGCGGGCGACGAAGCTCGCGCGGCTCCTGCGGGGCCAGGGCGGGGGCGGACGGTCGTCGGGGTCGTCGGCTAATATCCAGGTGAATGTGGGGCTGACGCCGGCGGAAGCGGCGGCGCTGGCCGCGCTCGACGCGCGGCAGAAGGGGGCGGGCGGTGGGGGATGACATCGAGACCGACACGGGGCGAGGCCGGTACGTCACGCTCACGATCGCGGGATGGCTCGCGCTCTCATTCGTCGTGGCGGTGCTCGTCCGCTCGGCGCCCGGGATCGCGGACGCCGCCGGCTGCATCGACTGCGCGAAGGACGGCTACCAGCCGTGCTCGGCCGCCCCGAAGAGCTGCCCGCTCTGCTCGGCGAGCTGCTGCCGGGACGGGGATGACAAGTGCTGCTGCATCCACGTCGATCGTTGCACCTGCGTCCCGCCGCCGACATCCACCGAAGGAGGCCTACGATGATCCACCCCGAGAAGGCCGCGCGCTGGAAGCGCGAGGCGGCGGCGCAGCTCCAGGCCGCGATGGCCGCTGGCGAGCGCTCGACGTTCTTCCTCGTCGCCGTTCTCCGCGACGTGGGCCCGATCCGCGTTCACGAGCCGCCGTCGGTCGGCGCCGGCTACCGAGCGCAGAAGGACGAGGCCACTGGCGATGTGCTCCTCTCCTACGCGAGCCCGGAGGACGTGGCGGCCGAGGCCGCGAAGCGGGCGCCGCCGCCGCGCGTGATCCTGCCCGGCCCCGGAAACGTCCCCGATTGACGCCCGGCCCGCTCGTGAGGCACGGCGCCGGCAGGGCGTCCCCGAAACAGTCCCCGGAACCACCCGCCGAGTAGCCCGCGCGGCCGCGCGCACCTCCCTCCGACAACGCCCGCATCTGGTGTGGCTCTCCCTCCATCGAAGGTAGCGGAGCTCCGGGCGGAGATCCTCGCCGACCCGGCGTTCCTCCTCGCGCTCCTCGGCTACCAGCTTCCGTGGTACGCGCGCCTCTGGATCCGCTGGACGCTCGCGAGCCCACGGTCCGTGAACGTCGCCCCGCGCGGCGCCGGGAAGAGCTACGTGATGGCCGGGCTGATCGTCTGGCTGATCCTCCGCGACCCAAACACGCGCATCCTCGTGATCTCGAAGACGGAGGACGCGGCGACGGACCTGGTGCGGCCGGTCCGGGCGATCCTCGAGTCGAACGAGGTCCTGAAGCAGATTTTCGGTCCGTTCGTCTGCCGGCGGGAGTGGACCGACGGGGCGTTCACGGTCGCGCAGCGGACCGACATGACGATCCCCGAGGCGACGGTCGAGACGCGCGGGATCGAGGGGCAGGTCGCACGCACGCACTGGAACCATATCTTCCTCGACGACGGGCAGGACGACGACCGGGCCTCGAGCGAGATCCTCACGGACCGCGACTGGCGGTGGCTCTTCACGACGGCGCGCCCGACGCTGCTCCGCGGCGGCGGGCTGCATCTCAACTGCACGCCCTACTCGTGGATGGATCTCCTCTGCCGGCTGGAGGAGTTCCGGAACGAGGCGACGGGCGAGTGCATGAGCGAGGTGTCCGAGGCGGAGGACTTCCGCGAGGGGCCGCTCCCGCCGCCGAGCGCGCGCTGGCGCATCCTCGTGACGCCGGCGATCCTCCGCGACGGGACCTCGCTCGACGAGGACCGCTTCCCGCTCGAGGACCGGATCGAGGATGACGGAACGGTGGTCGAGGGCCTCAACTCGATCGCGGTCGGGCCCGGTTTTGAGTCGCAGTACCTGATGCGTCGGCCGAAGAAGCCGGCGGCGGGCTCGCGCGAGCTCGTTTTCAAGCGGTCCTGGCTCGTGCCTTGGGAGCGGGCGCCCGTGGTGGATCGGCTGCGGGTCTACCTCTACATCGACCCGTCGTGGATCTCGGCAGAGACCGCGGCCCAGCGGTCGAGCCGTGAGCGCGACCCGGACTGGTTCGCGATCGCGGTGCTCGGCCACGACGCCTCGGCGGGCGTGACCTACGTCCTCGACATCTTCCAGGACCGGCTCTCGACGGACGAGAAGTTCAAGCGGGCGGCGGCGCTGCGGTCGCGGTGGAAGCCGGTCGCGATCGGGTGCGAGAAGACGGGCCTCCAGACGCGGTTCCCCGGCGCGATGGACTTCTACCGCGGGCTGGCGACGGCGATCGGGCAGCGGGTCATCTTCGTCCAGCCGAACGCGAAGAAGATCGCCAGGGCGGAGCCGCTCGCGGTCGCGTGCTCGCGCGGGCGCGTGCGATGGAGCCCGGAGTTGCTCGCACGGCCGGAGGTGATCGAGCAGATGACGGCCTTCGGCGACCCCGGCTCGACGATCCACGACGACATCCCGGACGCGGTCGCGGGCGCCTACCTCCTGATCCGCGGGCGGCGCGGTCGCGGCGGGTCCGCCGTCGAGGATCGAGCGGGCGGCGGCGGGGAGGTGCCCGGTTTCGTGGCGGTGCCGCGGGCGGGCGCGGGCGAGATCGGGCGCGGTTTCGCGAGCGTGCCGCGGCGCTGACGGTCATCCGCCGCATCTCTCGTGGGCCTCTTCGATTTCGCGCGCCGGCTCGCCGGGCGCCCCGTCGCGCTGTCGCACAATCCAGACGCCGCGCCTCCGTCGATCGGGCCGAAGACCAAGCGCAGCCAGTCCATCAGCGCGAACGACCGCTTCGTGGCGCACCGCGAGGCGGAGCGGCTCTTCGGGCCGTTCAACCCGCGCGCGATCCCTGACCGCGTGCTCAAGTACATGTCCACCGACTGGTCGATCGGCTTCTGCCGTGAGATCTGGCTCTCCGGTTTTGGCGCTGTCGACTACTTCCTCGAGGGCGGGTCGGCGGAGATCCGGGCCTTCCTCGAGCCCGCCTTCATGCCGCGGCTCCCCAGGTTTCGGGAGGTCATGCTCGCCCCGCTCGACTACGGGCGGCAGACGGCGGAGCTGGTCTGGGCGCTCGAGGACGTCGCTTACAGGTTCACGGAGGCGCCAGGCGAGAAGGAGCTCGAGCGGACGAAGGCGGGCGCCTACGTCTACGCGGACCTGCGCGACCTCGACCCCGAGCTGACGGAGATCCTCCTCGACGAGAAGCAGGACTTCGCGGGCGTGCGTCACGACGGGGTGAAGCTCTCCCGCGACGAGTGCCTCCACGTCGTGAACGAGCCCGAGTTCGGCGACCTCCGCGGCCGCGCGCTAAACGTGCGGGCGTACATCCCCTGGTGGCGCGGCAACTTCAACTATCTTCTCGTCGATCGCTACCTCGAGCGGAAGGGCGACCCGCCGCTCATCGGCCAGGCGGGCGGCGAGGATATCGTAGACCAGGAGGGGAACGCGCAGCGGCCGGAGAAGGCGCTGGCGGTCGCGCTCGCGAACTTGCGCTCCGGCGGGTCGATGGTGATCCCGTCCGAGTTCGATTTGAACGCGAATCAGCAACTCTACTCCGTCCGCTCGCTCGAGGTGGCGAACCGCGCTCCCGAGTTCCTCCAGGTGATCGACCGCCACGAATTCAACAAGCGGCTCGCGTGGCTGATTCCGGGTCAGCTCGGATCGGGCGGCTCGTTCGCGTCGGACAAGGTCGCGCAGCAGCTCGTAGACCGCTTCTTCGACCGGCGGCTCGAGTCGCTCGTGCTGACGCCGGCGAACGCGCATCTCCTGCCGCGGCTCGTGCGGCTGAACTTCGCGGGCGTGCGCCCGGCCGACATCCCGCGGCTCTGCGCCGGGAACATGTCGTCGAACGCGCGCGAGATGTTCGCGGAGATCCTGCGGAACGCGCTGACGCTCGAGACGATCCTTCCCGACGGCCGCGTGGCGAAGGTCGCGCACACGATCGACATCATGCGGGCGCTCAAGAAGCTGAACCTCCCCGGCGTGGATCCGCGGCTGATCCCGGATGCGCCGCCGCCCCTGGGCCTCCAGATCGCCGAGGTCTACAATCGCCCCCCGGAGGAGGTTCCGCCCGAAGCCCCCGCCGGGGGGATCAAGCCCACGAAGAGCGGCGCTCCGCTCCCGGGCCGCCCGCCCGGGATCGCTCCCGAGTCGAACCGGCCGAACGCGCCTGGCCGTCCGGGCTTCACCGGCGCGCGCGCGCTGGCCGCCGCCGCATCAGAGCCGGCCGCCGCGTACTGGGCCTCCGTCGAGCACGCGCTCGGGGCGATCGATGATCGCGTCGCGCGTGCGGAGCGGATCGCGGAGGACCACCGGAAGGCCGCTCAGGAGCAGGTCAGGGCCGTCATGCGCTCGCGGCTCCTCCAGGCCAGGACCACGACGGCATCGGACGACCGCGAGGTGATCTCGAGCCGGAACCGTAAGCTCGCCGACGAGGTCGAGCGGGAGGTGGAGGCGAAGCTCGAGCGGGTCATGAACGAGGACCTGCTCGACGAGAAGGACCTCGACGGCGCGTCGCTCGCGCTCGCCCGCTCTCCGCTCGTCGATCAGCACGTCGGCGTAGCGCGGGAGGCGGCTGGACTGCTGCGGGATCTCGGCATCGCGGCGCCCGGGGCAGCGGACGCGAAGCGAGCAATCGGGGACATTTTCAGGGACGGGCGGCGGAACGGCCAGGGCGTCGTCGTGCGCGAGACGCGGCGAGTCGCGGAGAACGTCGAGCGGATCGTCCAGGGCGGCATGAGCCCCGACGCGGCCGAGCGGATCGTGGACGGTTACGAGCTGCCGCGCCGGGAGTTCGTCGAGAGCACGGTCCACCACGTTCGCGCGAGCGCGCGCGCCACGCTCGCATGGGCCGGGGCGCTCAAGAACCCCGATCAGAAATGGGTGGTCGCCGTCGGCCCGAAGGTCGAGGCGAAGCTCCTCGCGGACATGCCGTCGGGCGAGGTCGCCGGGCAGCTCTACCGGGTCTTCACCACGCGGGAGCTCGACGACCTCTACGCGAAGCGGGCGGAGCAGGGCCTCTCGGTGAGCCACTGGCGGGGCCTCGGGCTCAACTTTTTCTCCGAGGAGATGTACGTCCCGCTCCCCGCGGACGCCGTGCTCGGGGCGGCCGTGGTCGCGTTCATCGCGGCGAAGCGGGCGGAGTGGGATAAGCGGCGTCGTGAGGCGCAACGCGATAAGGCCGCCGCGCGCGAGCCCGCGGCTCCGTGACGCTGACCGACGGCGCCTGGCGCGGCCGGCGCGCCTTCGTGATCGGCGGCGGGCCATCGCTCCGCGGCTTCGACTTCCGGCGACTCGACGGCGAGCTCTGGATCGGCTGCAACATGGCCTTCCTCGAGCGGCCGACGATCGCGCTATCGATCTGCCACCGATTCATGCGGGACGTGGCGCGGGACAACGCGGAGTGGGCGTCGTGCCCGTCGCTTAGGCTCTTCCTCGATCCGCCGAAGGACGTGGCCCGCGTCCCGCACGAGCGAATCGGGAACTGCGGCGATACCTGGGGCCGCACGCTCGCGGGCGGTCTCTGCCAGGGGCCGCTCACGGGGCTCGTCGCGGCGAACCTCGCGGACGTGATCGGTGCCTCGCCGATCTACCTGCTCGGGATGGACTGCCGCGTCTCGGAGTCGGACGGGAAGGCAAACTACCACGACGCCTATCCGTGGAACGCGGACGGGAAGGTGCGGCCGAAAGAGCGGCGCTACCTCGCGGCCCGGAACGCCTGGGCACGCTACGCCCCCGAGATCCGCGGCCGGGTGGTCCTGCTCGGGGACAGCGCGCTCGAGTGCTTCGAGCGTGGCCGGCTCGAGGACGTGCTCCCGTGACCACGCGTGACGCCGAGGTCGCCCGCTACGTCGCCCTCTACGCCGCGCACGGCCGCGCATACCGGACGCCCATCGCGCGCCGCGCCCTCTTCGCCGCGCTCCTCTCCGAGCGGCCGGACCTCGCGGACGCCGGGCTTCTCGACGTCGGCGCCGGCCATGGGGACCTGCTCGACATGGCCTACGCGCGCGGGTACGCCCCGCTCGCAGGGACGGAGGTGGTCCCGTCCCTCCTCGCCCCGCCCGTCGTCTACGGCACGGCCTGGGCGCTCCCTTTCCCGGACGGCGCCTTCGGGACCGTCTCCTGCTTCGACGTGCTCGAGCACCTGCTCCCGGACGACGTGCCGGCGGCGCTCGCCGAGATGGCCCGGGTCGCGCGCGATCGGATCATCATCGAGGTCTCATGCCGCCCGTCGAACTGGCGGGATGCGCGCGGGCAGCTCCACATGACGATCTGGACCCCTGACGAGTGGGCCGCCGCAGCGTGCGCCGCGTGGTATCCGAGGTTCGATCTGCGCCGTCGCACCGACCTCCCGCTCGAACGCGCGGCGGCTCTTTTCGACGCGATCAGACATCCGCCGCAACGGATGTGACGGCGAAGTGGCGGCAGTTGATCGCAGCGGACCCCGGGTGCGTGCTCCGGCTCGACACGGGCCCCGCCACGAAGCTCGGCGGGCGCCTGTTCCGGAAAGAGGTCGCGCGCGTCGGCGCGTGGACCCATCCGGCGACCGGCCAGGAGATCGCGTTCTCCCGCTCGGACCTCGAAGAGATCGCGGCCGGAACGAACAAGTACATCGCGGCGATCGGCGGGAAGCTCCGCGGCCCGCGGCTCCACGACGGCGTATGGATCACCGGCGAGCAGCCGAAAGCCGACGACAACCTGGCCTACTGGCTCTCGTTCAACGTCGAGGGCGACCGCCTCTACGGCGTCGTCGAGGCCGGCGACGAGGCGGTCGCGTCGATGCTCGGCGGCCGCATCCGCAGCGTCTCGCTCTGCCTCGTGCCCGAGGCGAAGGACGCGCACGGCGGCACCTACAAGAACGTGCTCGACCACGTCGCGTTCACGCCCGAGCCCGTGATCGAGGGCCAGGGGGAGTTCGTCGCGCTCTCGAAGGGCGACCGGCGCATCCCGATCTACCAGCTTTCGCAGACGAAGGAGCCCATCCACATGAGCGCGCTCAAGACCATGCTCGCGGCGGCCTACAGCCTCGCGGCAGACCTCCCCGACGAGGAGTTCGCCGCGGAGCTCGACAAGAAGATGAAGGCGGCGGAGGCCAAGAAGGCCGCCGCCGACGACGACCTCGGCGGCGACTCGGCCGGCGGCGGTTCGGGCAAGGCCGGGCGGCAGGGCGGCTCCTCGGGCACGTCCGGCACCGTGGCGAAGGCGGCGGCCGCCGCCATGAGCGCGAAGGCCACGGAGGAGATCACGGCGCTCTCGGCGACGATCGCGACGCTGAAGGCGAAGGAGTCCGCCCGCGACAAGGCCGACTGCGATGCGGCCGTCACCGAGATGAAGGCGCTCGCGGCGAAGAACGGCCGCCCGGAGGCGTTCGACGCGGACGCCGAGAAGGAGGTCCGCGATCTCTGGTCGGATCGGCGCGGGTCGGCGCAGCGCATCCTCTCGCTCGCGCGGACGGCCGCGACGGTCGGCGTCACGGCCGCGACGAAGACGGCCGCGCCCGCGGGTGCGGACGCGCAGCGGCGCCAGGACATGTTCGACACCCGCATCGCGCTCGCACGCGAGGCCGGGAAGCGCGTCGAGATCGCCGGCGACGGGAAGAAGGCGACGATCCATCCGCTCGCCGCGGACCGCGCGAAGGGCGCGAAGACGGAAGAGGTCGTGGCGTAGGACGAACATCCGCCGCATCGGGCGGGAACCCTGAACTACTGGAGGCACCATGCTCGCTCCGATCAAGCTCGTCTCGGCCACGCGCAGCCAGGTCCGCGTCTTCATGGACGGCGGCCGCCTCGCGGCGGGCTCCGAGATCGCGGCCACGGTTCTCTCGACGACCGTCGATTCCGGCTCCTCGCCGACGACGATCATCCGGCCCGGTAACGTCCTCGCGAAGATCAGCACGGGGAAGTACACCGAGGCGAACGACTCGCAGGTCACGGAGAGCGCGAAGGCGTCCATCACGGGGACCGTCACCGACGCCTCGAGCGCGGCCGGGTTCTCGAAGACCTTCAAGTGGAAGTACCGCGACGGCGAAGAGCAGACCGTCACGATGGGCTCGACGACCGCCGACAACGACGACAACTCCGAGATCATCGCGAACCTGAACGCGGACGCCGACTTCTCGGCGGACCTCCTCGCCGCGGCCTCCGGCAACTTCGTCGTCATCACCTCGAAGCGCGGCGGCTCGCTCGAGTACTTCAAGATCACGGACGGGACGCTGAACGCGGTCCTCGGCTTCACGGACAACACCGAGCACGCCGGGACCGACGGCGACTACTGCGTGGTCACCGACTACGCGGACATGCTCGACGGCGCAGGGGTGGCGGCGGATCAGCAAGGGATCACCTGCGTTCGGCGCGGGCACTTCGACGAGTCGAACCTGATCAACCTGACGAAGGACGCGCGGCGCGTGCTCACCCAGCGCGGGTCGATCTTCGAGAGCTAACGGACAGGACTGAATAAGGAGTTACCAGATGCCCATCTCGCTCCGCTCGCTCCTCGAGCTCCCCCCGACCGAAGGCTCGTCCGTCGAGCTGTTCGGACCCGACAGCGTCATCGGCAGGAACACGATGCTCTCGAAGGGCCGTCGCGTCGAGCGCGCCAAGGTCGCCTTCGCGTGGGACAAGGAGGACTATTTCCGGGCGCTCGCGCCGGCGACGGGCCGCGGTGCCGCCTCGAAGACGGTCAAGACGAAGGAGCCGACGCGCTACATGATCGGCGGCGTCTTCTTCCGGATCAACCACGCTTTCACCGGCGAGATGCTGAACGCGCTCCGCTCGCCGGGCGACATCTCCTCGAACGCGGCGGCCGAGATTCAGAAGACGCGGCGCGCCCTCCGTGCGCGGCTGCTCCTCTCGAAGGAACGGCTCTGGTCGATGGCCTTCAAGGGGACGACCACGATCGACTCGACCGAGTTCCCCGACGGCACCGTCGAGGGCGTCTCGATCTCGTGGGGGATCAACACCCTCGCGGTCTCGGCGTCCTGGAACACGATCAACACGCTCATCGTCTCGGCGGACTGCGAAACCTTCAAGGCGGACTTCGTGGACACGGCCGGCGTGCGGATCCAGCGGTTCATCTTCAACGAGACGGTCTCGAAGATGTTGAAGAAGAACACCGAGATCAAGGACTTCATTGCACATCTCCCGCGCTCCGAGCAGTTCCTGACGGCGACGGCGGATCAGTTCTCCGGCATGGGCGGCATTCCCGAGTGGGTCGAGTACCTCGGCTCGTACAAGCCGGAGGGCGGCTCGACGACGCGCTTCGTCGCCAACGACGCGCTGATCGCCCTCCCCGAGGGCTACGAGGATCTCTGCTGCGAGGCGCGCTTCGCGATGGACCGGCCGGGGTCGACGCAACTCGTGGCCTCGCGGCCCGAGGACATGATCCCGGAGGAGGTCTACGGCGACGAGGACGGGATCGACGAGTACGTCTACCAGTCCCCGGACCCGGCTTCGATGGTCTACGTGGCGCAGATGGGCATCCAGCCGATCCTCAAGCTCCCCGAGGCGTTCGGCTACGAGTCCGCGGTCACGTCGTAGGAGAACACGCCCCCGCGGGGTAGGTCCGCAAGGGCCGCCCCGCGCGGGCTCAACGAAGGAGACGCTTCGCCGTGCAGACGATCCAGCCCGAGGTCGCGAACCCCAAGGCCGGAGGGATCACGCTCGTCGACCCGCCGAAGCCCGGCGCCGAGCGCCCGGGCCCGACGTGCTTTTCCGTCATCCACGATCGCCCCGCGGTCGCGCTGAATCCGCGCGTGCTCCGCGACCCCGAGGACAAGCGGCCGACCTGGCCCCTCGAGACGCCGGATGGCATCTTCGACACGAAGGCGCTCAAGCCGGAGTTCTTCGCCAAGAGTGGCGTCTGCCCGTGCGAGAAGGGCGGCGCGCCGGTCTCCGAGGCGCAGCGCCGGAAGCAGGTGAAGCGCATCGCGCGCCGCGACAAGTCCTGCTGGGTCGAGCGCCCCGAGTTCTCGCAGACGCGGTAGCGGGAGGGGCGCCCCATGGGCTTCGTCGTCGGCACCGCGATCACGGACAACGACGATCTGAAGAAGTACGTTTTCGAGCAGCAGATCACGAACCTGCTCCGCGGCGCAGAAACGTACACCGAGCTCCACAAGGGCGCGGTCAACACGCTCATCGCGGAGCACCTGCGGCCGAAGGGTTTCACGACGGCGGCGAAGCTCTCGGCGATCGCGAACGCGGACGACTTCGAGCCGGCGCTCACCTACTGGGTCGCGGCGGCGATCTTCGATGGGCAGGGCGGCCGGACGCCGGCGGAGCGCGAAGCGGCGCTCGGCAAGGCGTTCCACTACCGGAAGCTCTACCGGGAAAGCCTCGAGAAGCTCGTGATCGACCCCGGCGAGGCGAGCGCGAACTGGAAGCAGAAGCGCGGGCTCCCCGTCGTCGTGAACGTGGACGAGGGGTCCATGTACCCGGCGCTCGGCGGCTCGAGCGGCCGTCCGACAAGTATCGCAAAGGATGAGATCGACGGCTACGACGACCTCGTGATCGAAGGCAAGTGAAAAGGAGCCCCACGATGCGGAACTGGAAGCGTTACGTCCCCCTCCTCGCGCTTGCGGCGGCGGTCCTCGTCGGCCCGACGCTGATCGTCGAGGCCGCGACCGACGGCTACGCCGCGCTCCGCCAGGCCTTCTGGCCGGGCGGCGGGCTCTACACGACCTCGCTCCCGTCGCTCACGACCGGCGAGCACAACGAGTTTCACCTCGACTCGAGCGGTCGCTTGCACGTCGTGCAGACGGCCGCTGCGGCGTCGAGCCCGATGGCCGGCGACGTCGCCCACGACGCCGCCGACTCAGGGAACCCGGTCAAGGTCGGCGGGATCGGCCGTGCCACGGTGGAGACGGCGGCCTCCACGGCGGCGGATCGCGTCAACGCGAGCTTCACCCTCGAGGGCCGTCTTCGCACCGAAGATGCGTCGGGGTACACGGCCCACGACGCGGCCGACGCCGGCAACCCGCTCAAGATCGGCGGCATCGGTCGCGCGATCTGGGAGACGGCGGCCTCGACGGCGGCGGATCGCGTCAACGCGAGCTTCGACCTCTATGGGCGCCTCCGCACGAACCCCGGCTACGCGGCGGCCGACGCCTGGTCCACCAAGCACACGGGGGCGGCGAACGCGCAGGCGACGATCAGCAAGGCAGCCGGTACGGCCTCGCAGCGCCACGTCTGCACCGGCTACGCCTGGTCTCTCTCGTCCGGTGCGGGTGCCCCGACGTCGGAGCTGATCACGATCGCCATCCGCGACGGGGCGACCGGTGCGGGCACGATCATCTGGGAGGAGACGGTCTCGCTCGTCGCGACCGCGGGCCAGAGTGCGCGCGGCGGCATGGCTGGCCTCTGGCTCGTCGGCACGGCGGCGACGGCCATGACGATTGAGACGGACTCGGCCCCCGGCGCGAACGTCGTCGGCTCGGTCAGCATCTCCGGCGTGACGATCCCGAACTAAGGAGCCCCACATGGACCCGAGATCCGAACCGGCCCCGGCTGGTCCTGCGAAGCGACCCATCCGGACACGATTGGGCAACCTCGGGTCCGCCATCTTCCTGCTCGTCTGCGGCGCGATCGCGGCCGTGGCTGCGACGGACGGGCACCCGCTGCGCGAGTTCGCCTCGACGGCGATCGCCGGCCTCTACGACTCGGCTCCGAGCACGCTGACGGACGGGCAGTACGACACCCTGCGCCTCACGAGCGCGGGGCGCCTCCTCGTCGAGGCGACCTCCAGCGGCGCGGTGGACACGGAGCTTCCCGCAGCCGCCGCGCTGGCGGACGCCGCCGCGAACCCCACGACGCCTCTGATCGGAGCGGCGACGCTCGGCTACAACGGCACCACGTGGGATCGGCTGAGGTCGGACACGACGAACGGACTCGACGTGGACGTCACGCGCCTACCCGCCCTCGTGGCCTCCTCCGCGAACATCGGGGACGTGGACGTGCTGACGATGCCCGC
>ERZ1292623.4008-Hain-H51-01um-R1-4008-length-12252-cov-5_pt1 | contig 12252 bp, 12 predicted proteins | sample MGYA00564398_ERZ1292623 | MGnify/ENA primary metagenome ERZ1292623 (study PRJEB36523, sample SAMEA6512633) | groundwater metagenome | collected 2019-01-07 | study: AquaDiva: Metagenomics assemblies of 32 groundwater samples | reverse complement strand
CTTGAATATCACGCCAAAATCAACGTTCGATGAGATCTACACGATGATGGCCCAAAACGAAATGGCCAAACTTTCCAACGCCGGTAATCTCTCGACGGCGGAAAAAGAAAAAATTAATGCCGAGGTCAGTCAGTTAATGACCGAACGGATGCAGGCGCAACTTGGGGGCATCAGTCCGGCGCCAGACGAGCGCCTGGGAAGTTTTTTATACCGATTAATGAAAGAGGGACTGGCTCGTCTCGAGAACTATATGGGGCAGTGGTTCTTCATCGGTTGGGCCTTGATTGTCCTCGTTTTCTCCTTTAGTGTAGGAAAGGTGTATGCGCTCGCCATGAGTGGCTTGGCCTATCTGCTCTATCAAGTTCTCCTAGCCAGTCGTTTCATTAACATTTACAGCGGTACGGCCGCGAAGGAAACATTAGATTTTTAAGTACTACGTAATGCCCAAAGACTACTACAAACTACTTGGTGTCCAAAAAAATGCCTCTCCCGACGAAATAAAGAAAGCCTTTCGACGCCTGGCGCATCAGTATCATCCCGATAAGCCTAAGGGAGATGAAAAAAAATTTAAAGAAATTAACGAAGCCTATCAGATTCTTTCTGATGAAAAGAAGCGGAGGAACTACGATCGTTTTGGCACAGCCGAACCATTTCCCGGGGGCGGCGGAGGGCATGGCGGCGGCAATCCATTTTCTGGCGGCGCGCACGGTTTTGGATTTGAGGATATGGGCGATTTGGGAGACCTTGGCGATATCTTCGAGACAATGTTCGAGGACTTGGGGATCCACACCAAACGGCGAACCTATCGTCGCGGTTCGGATTTGGAGTACCCGATAGAGATCTCGCTCGAGGAATCATTCCGGGGCGCAGTCAAAAATTTGGAGTACGAAACCGCCATTCGCTGTGCGGAGTGTCAGGGCCAGGGCGCCGACGTGGCGGCCGGGTTTAAAAAGTGTGAGCGATGTGATGGAAAAGGCGAGGTTCGCGAAGAAAAACGTTCATTCTTTGGAAATTTTTCACAGATCAAACCGTGTGAAGGGTGTTATGGCCGCGGCAAGATTCCCAATAAAGTATGTGAAGCGTGTAAGGGAAGCGGCCGCGTCAAGGGCAAACGACAGGTTCAGATTTCAATTCTTCCTGGAGTGCAAAACGGTCAGATTCTGACAGTGAAGGGGGCGGGGGAGTCCGGCGAGCACAGCACCGGTGAAGGCGATTTGTATGTGCGAATTTTGATCGCGCCGCACCCCACGTTTGAACGGCACAATGACGATCTTCGAATACGGAAGGAAATTTCTATTTTCGATTTACTGCTCCAGCGGAAAATTGAAGTACCCATCCTCGGCGGAGGCGTGAAAAGCATCGATCTTCCGGCACATTTTAATATTCAGGAAGAGATACGCGTGTCGCACGAAGGGATGCCCCATCTCGGCAGTTTTGGCCGCGGCGATCTTCTGGTGCGTCTGATTTTGAAAGCGCCGAAAAAGTTAAGCGCGAAAGCTAAAAAATTAATAGAGGACGCAGAAACCGAAGAGTAGTTTTACAATGTATGCACTGTGCGCCCACCAGGATTCGAACCTGGGACCATCTCCTTAAAAGGGAGCCGCTCTACCAACTGAGCTATGGGCGCACGGTGGATGCATTTTCGATGAACGAACTATCGGCTGACAAGCAAAGGGAGCCGCTCTACCTCCGCCGGCTGGCGGGTGAGCTATGGGCGCTTGTTAGGAGATGATAGTATGAAGGAACGGTTTTTTCAACTGTTTTTTCGAATTTCTTAGAAAGCGAAAACGGGGCTTTTGGTATTTGGTATAATGAACGAATCCTTATGAAACGCCACACGCTTGAATCGACAGTTTTTATTTCGGGTACCGTGATCATGATTTTGGAACTGGTGGGTTCGCGAATACTCGCGCCCTATTTAGGTACCTCAATTTATGTTTGGACCAGCATCATTGGCGTCATTCTTGGCAGTTTAAGTCTTGGTTACTGGCTGGGCGGTCGGATTGCCGACCAGAGCGCTCGCTACGACACGCTTTCTTTCATTCTTTTTATCAGCGGATTGGCGATCGGCCTGCTCGCGCTAACGAATAGCGTGATCTTGGGAGTGATCTCGCGCCTGCCATTTGATATCCGTTTTCGGGCGATTATTTCGAGCATCATTCTTCTTGCGCCGGCCAGTATACTTTTGGGCACTGTTTCGCCATACGCCGCTCGTCTCAAACTCCAGAATCTTGAAACCTCCGGCCGAACTGTCGGCAATCTCTACGCCATCTCGACCGTCGGAAGTATTTTCGGCACATTTTTGACCGGTTTTTATCTTCTGGCCTGGATCGGCGTGACGAAAATCTTATTCTTTCTCGCGCTCATTTTAGTTATTTTTTCTGTCTTCGGTTTTTTAGGCGAACGAAGTAAAACACGCGCCGCGGTCTTCGTCATTCTCCTCACGCTGACGATTGGTCAGCACATCACCCAAAAGCAGGCCGAGGCAAAGGGATTTGTGGACACGGACTCGGCGTATAATCGGATTCAGATCAAAGATGATCGTATTCCCCAGACCGGGGAGATGATTCGCGAAATGCTCATCAGCGGCGAGTTGAACTCCGCTATGTTTTTGAATACGAGTGATCTGGCCTTGCCCTATTCAAACTACTACCGCCTAGCCAAGCACTTCAACCCGCTTATTGAGTCTGCGCTCATGCTTGGCGCCGGCGGCTACTCCTATCCCAAGGATTTTTTAGCGCAATTTCCAGAAGCCACACTTGCTGTTGTCGAAATTGATCCCAAGACGACCGAACTGGCCAGAAAATATTTTAATTTAAAAGATAATCCGCGGCTCACGATCTACCACGAAGACGGTCGGACATATCTCAACCGGACAACCTCGACCTACGATGCGATCTACGGCGATGCCTTCGGTTCGTTTTACGCTCTGCCGTACCAGCTGACGACCAAAGAAGCGATTACGGAGATGTATCGGGTTTTGAACAACGAGGGAGTAGTTGTCGTAAACATCATCTCCTCGCTGGACGGTCCGCGAAGTAAATTTTTGGCCGCAGAATATAGAACCTTCCGCGAGGTTTTCCCCCAGGTCTACCTTTTCCCAACCTATGATAAAAACGATACCGGCACTACGCAAAACATCATACTTGTGGCCATGAAGTCCGACGAGCCGCCGGCCTTGAGTAGTGACGACGCCGAGCTGACGCACTACCTCACCCATCTCTGGGTCGGGGTGGTCAATAAGGACGCGCCGGTCCTGACCGATGATTTTGCGCCCATCGATCAGCTGATTGCCCCGATGGCCAACGACCGCTCCCGCAAAGCCTAATTCTTGAGAATTAGAGGAAAAGGGGATATATTCAGTAAGATTTTGTTTCTTATAGAGAACGGAGGAGTGGCTGACCTACTGGAGGCAGGCAGGGTGGTTGAACCCTGAACGCTAAAGCTGACGGGGCAGGTGGGCCGCACCTATGGTGGTGGGGTGGCAGAGTGGTCTAACGCGCCGCACTCGTCCGCCAGAGGACGGATCCGCCTTCGGCGGAAAATGCTCGTTGATTTTCGTTTTCTAGTTATGGCGGAGGTGTGCCAGAGTGGTCGAATGGGCCGCACTCGAAATGCGGTATGCCCGAAAGGGTATCGGAGGTTCGAATCCTCCCGCCTCCGCCATGACTAGAAATTTATGGTACGCTTGAAAGGACATTGTGAGTTCGCTTGCCCGCCTTCGGCGGGAATCCCTGGCCGTCCTCAGTCCGCCAACTGGCGGACGAAGGAGGCTCACCTCCTCCGCCAGTAGTTTTGAAATGAATATCTTTATGTGGAAAAATTTAGCACCAAATTTAATAAGGCAACGAGTAATCATCGAGGGCACGACAGAAAAAATTGTTGAGCCTGAGCAAATCAAATCGTATCTTAGCGAACTTGCAAAAGTGGCCGATATGGAAGTTTTATCAGAACCTGAAGCTCATTCTGCTCATGATATGGGGTATGGGGGCTGGATTCACTGGAAATCGTCAGGAGCGGCTTTTTATTCCTATCCAACTAATCCTCCACTTTTTACCGTAGATTGCTACACATGCAAGCCTTTCTCCGCAGAAGAAGCAGCTGAATTTACTCGCAAGTATTTCAATGCAATTGAGTTGGTCTGGCAAGAAGTGGAAGTGTAGTTGATTTGGGAAAGTTGAAACCAAAAAATCCGCCTTTGGGGCGGATTTTTTTGCAACTACCCGGAGAACCTTACTTAACCTGCGTGAGAGCTTTATTGGCAGGAATCGGTGTTTCGTCTGAATCCTTCATGAACCAATAGACCAGTCCGGCGACCACGAGGAGAATAATAACTACTCCCCATGACTGACGGCCAAATCCTTCGGTTACGGAAGCGGTTTCGGCGCTGGTTTCAGTGTCTGCCGCGGCCGTATCGGCCATGGCGGCGGTTCCTTCGGTCTTGGTGTCAGCAGCTGCCGGAGCGGAAACGGTCGGGGTGGTGGCAATCGGCGTTACGGCACGGACGGGAGTGACGGCTGGCGCCTGAGCAATCGCGCTCGGAGCCGGCGTCACGGCGATATTTGGGGTTACGGTAATCGGAGCACTGGATCCGAGACCATTCTTCATGGTTTGGAGATACTGGGCCAGAGACCCAAGGCCAGTCGCGAGAACGGCTCGATCGCTTGCGGAGAGATCCGATCCAATCCGAGCTTGCATCTGGGTCACCAAAGCGCTCAATGCGGTCAAAGACTCCTTCAGGGCCATGGCGTTCGCTTCGCTTAAGGTCGGTTCGGTCGTTACCGTCACGGTCATAGCCGCATTCTTCGCGGCCACCTGGGCCTCAAGCGAGGTTACGGTGGATTGGAGGGTCATAATCTGTTCCTTCAGCTGGGCGGCGACCTGGGGATCAACCTCGTTCGTTTGAGCCAGGGCGAAACTCATCTGAAAACCGAAACTGCCTACCACGAGAAGCATGGCGAGAAAGCGTTTAATCATTGTTGTTAAAATAGTTGGATTAGTAAATAACTGTGTGTTGTTCGTTTTCAGATGTCAAAGAACTGGTACCTCGCAAATGACTGCGGTTAGTATAGAAGGGGAAGGAGACAGGGCGCAAGTCCCTGGTTATCCCCTGACTTGTTCATGAATTTTAGAACACAAAAAGCTATTACGTGTAAGCTCTCGTCAGTTGAGAAGATGACAACTCGGAAAAAATCGCTATAATCTAGATCATGAAAAGAAAAAGTGATTTCACCTTCTGGATCGTGATCGTTGTCGTTCTTGCGGCCATTATCGGCTGGGCAGTTTATAGCAACAACGCCCCGGGTCAGTATGATCAGTTCGCACAGTGCTTAAAGGACAACGGAGCGAAGTTTTACGGCGCATTCTGGTGTCCGCACTGTCAGAATCAAAAAGCGATGTTTGGAAATTCGGCTCGTCTTTTGCCCTACGTCGAGTGCTCCACACCCAATCGGGAGCAGTTAGCAATTTGTAATAATGCTAAGGTTCAAAGCTATCCAACCTGGCGATTCGCTGATGGCACTGAACTCACGGGCGAGATTCCGCTTAGTCAATTAGCCGAGAAGACAAGCTGCGTCTTGCCAAAGTAAGCATGGAAAACATTATCGCCATAACCAATCAGCTTATGGCCAGTATGACCTTGGGCGGCCAGCTTATTGTAGCCGTAATTGTCCTCTCGCTCGTCTTTCGCGGCCGGCATAACGGAACGATTCAGTATATCGAACGAAATGGGCTAAAACTCGTCTTTCTGATCGCCCTTGGGGCAGTTTTGGTCAGTTTATTCTACTCGAACTACATTGGTTTTCCGCCCTGTACGCTCTGCTGGTGGCAGCGGATATTCATGTACGGCATTCTCATTGTTTCCGGCGTGGCGGTGTATAAAAAAGGCGATACGGCGGCCATTGACTATCTTATCTGGCTCACCGTTTTCGGTACGCTCGTCGCCCTGGATCACGTCTATCTTGAGAATACCGGCATCTCTCTTTTACCATGCGACGCGACCGCGGTATCCTGCAGTGAGCGGTTTGTCTACGAATATGGCTACATCACGATCCCGGTCATGTCCTTAACTGGATTTGCCATGATCGCCACGATTTTAGGGATAAAGAAAACGGCTCGGAATGCTTAAAGAAAAACCACCGACAACTCCAGACGTAGCCTACGAAGATGACGAGCAATATTTTCATGAATACTCTGTAGAAAAATTGCTACATACGTGGAAAAAATTGAGAAAATTAACCCTCACTGACAAAGATTACGAAGATCCAGAAGTTTTCGAAGGAAAGGAGCTTAATAAATTCCGAATGGTCTGGTTTTCCGCCCTGCTTGGTATTGTCGGTATTATTCTGGAAGAGAATAAAATTAATGACCGCTGGGAGGAGAACCGCGTTAAAAAGAAATGGAGCGCTTTAGCTCGGAAGATCAAAAGATTAAATAAGAAAAAAGAGAAATCAGATCAGGACATTCCTATCAGCCCCGATCTCGTTACGGAGGGAGAGCAGTTATTGAGAATAGTAGAACCCTATGTTGTTAAGCTTGAGATTGAGCTCGACAGAGTTGCCTAGAACCCATCTTAAAAATAGGCACAGGGGTATTCCGTGATAGATTCGAGCGAGAACCATCCGACCCGAGACAGGAATACCCTAGGGTATTTCAAGGAGGGTCGGGTGGGTTTATAGCCGAATCTAGCCGGAAGACTGCGTGATTCTATTTTTGAGATGGGTTCTAAGAAAAGAAAGGACACCCTAGAAAGCTAAAACCCCCCGAGGAGAGGGGCTTCAGCGGTGAGAGGGGATCATATTTTCTATTTGGTTTGAGATGCGGGGAGTATTCCGAAAATCAATTAGGTGGGACCCTCAGTTATAGTCATCAGACTATAACAATGTGTGGGTTCCGAATTGGATAGATTATCAAACGGAACTCTTGTATGCTCTCAAACCTAATCTTATTTTTCCACCTCTATCTAAAAAGTCAAGCGCAAAAGGTGGACAAGGTGGGGAAAAATCTGTGTTAACTGTGGAAAAAGTGCCGCCATCAGCGTATTATTGGTAGCATCGCCGCTATGTCACTTAAAACCGCAATTTTGAAGATTACGCCGCCCTTTGTCCTCGCGCTCTACCACCGCAGTTTAGCCGAGCTGGGCGCGCTGTGGTACGGCTTTCCGTCGGAAAAACTGACGGTGATTGGCGTTACAGGCACCTCGGGAAAATCCACGACCGTTTTCATTCTTCATAGTCTCCTTGAGGGAGTCGGCAGTGCGGTTGGTTCATTAAGTACCATTGCCTTCAAGATTGGCGAGTGGTCGAAGATGAACGATCGGAAGATGACCATGCTCGGCCGTTTTAAAACCCAACAGTTTTTGCGCCGGATGGTTAAGGCTAACTGTCAGTACGCGATTATCGAAACCACCTCGCAGGGAATCGACCAGTCTCGCCACCGGGGGATTCATTACGATCTCCTGCTTTGCACCAACCTTTACCCCGAACATATTGAAGCTCATGGCGGTTTCGAGAACTATAAAAAGGCCAAGTTAAAACTATTTGACCATCTGGCGGCGGGAAAGAAGAAAAAACTGGGCGAGCGGGAAATTCCGCGCCGGATTGTGGTAAATGCTGATGACGAACACGCCCATGACTTTCTTGATTTTTCAGTTGAGGAAAAGTATGCCTTCACGCTTCATGACAAAAATCTGCCGGCCGTAACGCTCTTGCACGCTCAAAACCTAGAGACTACTCCCAGGGGTATGAAGTTCACGCTCGATGGGCATGCTTTCGAATCACCGCTCCGCGGTGAACACAACGTCCGAAATGTCGTGGCCGCCCTCACCATTGCTCGAGCGCTCGGCATTTCCTGGGAAGCGCTCCAGGGCGCCGTTCGAAACCTGCCGCCTGTGCCAGGCCGCCTAGAGTATATAAACGAAGGTCAGCCCTGGGATATTGTTGTTGATTATGCTTTTGAACCAGGAGCTATGGGCAATTTATATGCCACACTCCGGCCACTGCAGTATAAAAAAATTATCCAGGTCTTAGGGGGAACGGGCGGCGGTCGCGATAAAGCCAGGCGGCCGGTTTTAGGAAAAATGGCGGCCGAGTTTGCCGATTACGTTATCGTCACCAACGAAGATCCCTACGACGAAGATCCCGAGGAGATTATCAATCAAGTTGAAGTAGGCGTTCTTGAAGGCGGAAAAAAAGACGGTCGGGATCTTTTTGTGATTAAAGATCGGCGGGAAGCTATTCATAAAGCTTTGACCTTGGCCGAGTCGGGCGGACTGGTTCTCATAACCGGAAAAGGATGCGAACAGGCGATTGTCGGACCGAACGGTTCATTTTCTTTGTGGGATGATCGCGAAGTGGTCCGCGACGAGCTAAAAAGAATCCGGGCGGCAAAAACATAGATGCGCGAATTCATTACGTCAGCAGTTATTTTAAAACGGGAACCGCGCGGCGAATGGGATGAGCGGATTACTTTTTTCAGCCGTCAGGTCGGCAAGATGGCGGCTCGCACCGTCAGCTCTCGAAAAATTCTCTCAAAACTTTCACCGCATCTCGAGCCGGGAAACATCACTACCATTCGGTTGATCGAAAAAAATGATCTTTCGATCGTCGATGCCTTGAAAGAGCGAAAGGTTGTGTGGGAGCTCGTCAATTTTTCCCATCTCGCCCGTCTTCTTTCCGACCATGAAGCCGATCCCGAACTCTGGCGAGTGGTGGCGAACGAGCCATCCTGGCGAATCATTCTCCGTCTTCTCGGTTGGGATCCAGAAGAAGCGCGTTGTGATAGTTGCGAGGCGGCTTTGCCGCGATATTTTGATCTCATGAATCAACATTTTTTCTGCGATCGATGCTATGCCTTCGGAAAGGAAAAGGATACAATGATTGTTGTGGAATAAATGCCAGAACCTTTTTTTAAATCTCCTTGGAAGGAGGATGAACGCGCGCCAAAAAAACCGGAACTTGCGCCAAACTTCGGCGTCATGAAAAAAACACACGTGTCTTTGCCGCTTTTGCCTATCGGCATCGGTCTCGGCGCCATTCTCGTGATCGGTCTCGGTATATTTCTTTTGATGCAGTTGATTAGCGAACCGGCGCAAAGCGCGTCCGTGGTGCTGATGGCACCGAGCGAAGTTCCCGTGGGACAGCCGTTTTCTCTGAAGGTGAAAATTGAAAATACGAATACCGAGGTTCTCAAAAACGGTACGCTCTCTATCTATTTGCCGCCGGAGATGGCCTTTACGGAACGAAAGCCAAGCGCGCGCGTGTATGAGGAATCGATTGGCACGATCGACCGGTTGTCATTTGCGAGTAGTGAAGTGCAGATTGGGGCCGCATCAGGAACGGAGAAGGTGGGTCGGATTCAAGCGAAGTTCACCTACGTTCAAAGCGGTTCGAGCGCCCAGTTTGAACGAAACGAAACAACCGATGTTTTGATCGGCCAGCCTGCCGTCACGCTTGATCTTTCGACGCCGGAAACTATTTTAAGCGGCGGTAATTTTGAAACAAAAATCACGATTAACAACCGGACGAGCGAAATGATCGGTAATCTTACTCTTTCCCTCGCCTTTCCCAAGAATTTTATACTGAGCGGAACAAGCGAGTCATCGACGACGGCCACTTCGAGTTGGCCGATTGGCGTCCTGGAGAGCGGGGAGGTTCGCACAGTGACCATAACCGGAAATCTGATTGGTCAGGAAAGTGATTTTGTAAATCTGGTGGCGCGTTTAACGCGGCGGGAAGGGGCAAGTGAATATATTCTGACGACTAAATCTGCCAGCTTGAGTATTGCCGCGCCGCCGCTCTCGCTCACTATTCGGCCGAGTAATAATGACGCGGCTCGCCTGGGAGAGAAGATTGATTATCTGGTGAGCATTAAGAACAACACCGAGGTACCGCTTGAGAATGTCGTTTTAAAAGCCACCTTGCTCGGCGAACTTTTTAATATGAGCACGCTCCAGACTTCCGGAGTTTTAAATGCGATCAATAACACCGTGACCTGGAACTCGGGCACTATTCCCAGTTTGCTTCGTTTGCCGCCGGGGGAGTCGCAGACGATTGGTTTTAGTATTTTTGTAAAAAATAGTTTTCCGATCGCGCGTCAGAGTGATAAAAATTATGTTCTCAAAGTAAATGGCTCAGCCGAGTCGCCGACGCCAATTCCCAGCGTTTCGCGCCAGAAGACATTTGTGCAGACAAAATCAGAAACAAAGGTGGCCGGCGAGATTGGCTTGCGAGCCAGGGGATACCACGAGGGCGGTCCCTATCCGCCGAAGGTGAATGCGTCGAGCCGGTACACCATTCGTTGGACCCTCCAGAACTACGCCGCCGACGTGAGTCGGATAGAAATATCTTCCTTCCTCGAGCCTTACAGCCAGTTAATCGGAAAACCGACAGCCAACATCTCGAGCACGCCGATCTATAACTCGGCCAGCGGCCAAATCTCCTGGAAGATTGATAAACTTGCCGCCAACCAGGGTGTTTTAGGCGCGCCGATCGAGGCAGTTTTTCAAATTGAATCCACACCGTCCAGCGCCTATGTCGACCACGATATGACCCTTCTTCGCCCAACCATCCTTCGGGCCAATGATGATTTTATTGGCCGAGCCTATTCGGTAACCGCCGGAGCGATTCTTTCGAGCTTGCCAGACGATCAAAGTCTCGGTAATGTTGATCGCACAGTTCAGCCTTGAGCATGTTGAGAAACTCCGTATTCTACAAGCATGCCGATATTTTCGGCTGCAAAGCCTCCGTCTCTCCTCGAAATACCTCTGGGTATTCCTTCTTCGGGCCGAACGCTTTTCGCTCAAAAATCTCGACATGTTGCAACGGAAGAGGGTTTCTCAATATACTCTAACCATGGCCGAAAACGAACAAAACTTGATGGAAAAAATCGTGAGCCTCGCGAAACGGCGCGGCTTTATTTTTCCTGGCTCGGAAATTTATGGCGGACTGGCGAATAGTTGGGACTACGGCCCGCTGGGCGCGCAGTTAAAAAACAATATCAAGAATCTGTGGTGGAAGATGTTTGTTCAAGAACGGGACGATATGGTTGGATTGGATGCCGCACTTATTATGAATCCGAAAGTCTGGGAAGCGAGCGGACACTTGAAGGAGTTTTCTGATCCGCTTATCGAATGCAAAAAATGTCACACCCGATTCCGCGCCGATCAGATCAGCGTAGACGAACCCTGTGAGAACTGCGGAGCAAAAGATCAGTTCACCAAGGCCCAGCAGTTTAACATGATGCTCAAGACCTTTCTTGGTCCAGCCGAGGAGGAGGCAAATATCGTGTATCTTCGTCCAGAAACGGCCCAGGCCATGTTTGTGCAGTTTAAAAATATTCGAGAGACGACCCGAAAGCGACTTCCGTTTGGTGTAGCCCAAATCGGAAAAGCTTTTCGGAATGAGATCACACCCGGGAATTTTATTTTCCGCACTCGTGAGTTCGAGCAAATGGAAATCGAGTATTTTGTGCGAGAAGGGGAGTGGCAGGAACATTTCGAGGTTTGGCAGGAATTAATGCACGAGTGGATGCGCGCGGTGGGCATTGATGAATCGAAAGTGCATGATGTCGAAATTCCTGACGGCGATCGAGCCCACTACTCGAAGCGAACGGTAGACTTTGAGTTCGACTATCCCTTTGGCCAGAAAGAGCTCTACGGTCTGGCATATCGCGGTGATTTTGATCTCAAGAATCACGAGCAGGCTTCCGGCGAGAATCTGAAATACCGCGATCCAGAAACAAATGAGGAGTTTTTGCCCCACGTCATCGAGCCAACCTGGGGCGTCGACCGCACGATCTTGGCTGTTTTGCTTTCGAGCTATATCGAAGAAGGGGAGCGAGTTTTCCTAAAACTGCCGCCACGAATTGCTCCGTATAAGGCCGCTATCTTTCCCCTTCTCGCCAATAAGCCAGAACTGACAGAGAAAGCCCGCGCGATTTACGATGATTTGCGAAAAGAGTTTATGGTGGCTTGGGATGACCGGGGAAACATTGGAAAGCGGTACTATGCCCAAGACGAGATTGGGACACCGTTTTGCATCACTGTAGATTTCGATTCGCTTGAAAAAAACGACGTAACTGTTCGTTTCCGCGACACTGGAGCACAGGAGCGGATCGCCATGAGTGAGCTCAAAAACTTCCTCCGCGAAAAAATAGGGTAAGGGATCGTAAAAGCCTCTATTTACGATTCTAAAGATAATAAAAAAGCCCAGCGAGATTAACTCGTGGGCTGGGTTTCAAGATAGTGATTCGAAC
>ERZ1292623.4006-Hain-H51-01um-R1-4006-length-12257-cov-168_pt1 | contig 12257 bp, 20 predicted proteins | sample MGYA00564398_ERZ1292623 | MGnify/ENA primary metagenome ERZ1292623 (study PRJEB36523, sample SAMEA6512633) | groundwater metagenome | collected 2019-01-07 | study: AquaDiva: Metagenomics assemblies of 32 groundwater samples | reverse complement strand
GCAATATCTGCGACACTTGATACCGCTAAAAGTTATGGAGCGGGTGTGAATTCAGGGAGTGTTTAATGGAAAATAAAGTAACGATAATAAATGAAATTCTAAAACAGATAGAAGAATATAAAGCTAAAGTGCCTTTTGGAAATTCTGATTTTCAAATTCAGTCTTTCATCGCAAATGATACAACACCTGAGAGATGTTTAAGGAATGTAACATTGCAGCTAAACCAAAAAATTATAGCTCTCCATGAGTCTAAATTTAGACGAGATAGATATAAAATAGATATAGATGAGGCATCAAATAGTTTAGAAAAAGGGCTTAATGGGGAATATGAGAAAAGAAGATTACAGGTATTGATTGAGGAAAAATTGTTTTATTTGCAGAATGAAAATAAGTTAATCTCTGATTGTATCAGAGAGTGTAATGTTTTGTATGGGATTTTAAAAACTTTACCTGATATTGATAGAGAAAAATTTGAAAAAGCAGAGCAAATGTATTGGATACAAAGATTACAAAAGGATGCTATTAATGAGATTAAAGTAAGGGGGATAATAGAGAAGGGCACATTGGAAGCATTAAATAAATTGGGAATAGATATAAAAAGGGAAGATAATCAGGTTAAATTTATCTCAAAACAAAATCTTAAAATTACATGAGGTTAATATGGATGTATCAAAGATTAAATTATGTATAGAACATATATTCCCCGATATAATAAAAGATGTAAATTATTATCTTTACGATAAGGGAAATATAAATGATATTTTTATTGGTAATTGGAATTATCCTCAACCACAGCCCACACAGTCAGAGCTTAAGTCTGCATATTTGCAGGTTTTAGAAAAGGGAAAATGGCAGGAGATAAGAAAGAAAAGGAATGATTTGCTATTAAAACATGAGTGGATGGTAATAAGGCATGTAACTCAAAAAGCATTGGGAATTACACCGAAATTAACTGCTGAACAATATACTAGACTATTAACTTATTCTCAAGAGTTAAGGGACATACCACAAAAATATTCTAATCCTGATGATGTGGTTTTTCCTGTAGAACCAACATGAAAATATATTTTTTAGGACAAACAAAAACTGAATACTCACTTAATATAAGTGGTGAAAAAACAATCAATATGTTCCCTGAGAAAGTTTCAAGTCAAAATAACAGCAATCAAGATAATACTAAAATTGTTCTTTATGGAACTCCAGGATTTGAATTATATAAATTAATATCTGCAGGTTATCCTATTCGGGGATTACATGTTGTTAATGATAAACTTTATGTTGTATGTTATGACGGTTTTTATAGAATAGATGCAGACGATACTTTAACGAAAGATGGGACAATAAATACGACAGCAGGCAGAGTATCAATGTCAAACAATGGGACTGAAATATTAGTTGTTGATGGATTTAATGGTTACATTTATACAATTTCAACGAATACAATAGCAGTGATTTCTGATGCTGATTTCCCTGATGGAGCAACATTGGCAGATTTTCTTGATGGTTATTTCATTGTACTTAAACCCGATACAGGTAGATTTTATATCAGTGCTTCTTATGACGGAACATCATGGGCTGCAACAGATTTTGCAACTGCCGAAGCTGAACCTGATTATCTTGTGTCATTTATAGTGAACAATAGAGATTTATGGTTATTGGGAGAGAATACAACTGAAATCTGGTATAATTCAGGATTGGCAGATTTCCCATTTTCAAGAATTAATGGAGGATTTATGGAATGGGGATGTGACGCCAAATATTCAATTGCAAAAACTGGAGGGTCAATATTTTTTCTTGCAAAAAATAGGCAGGGAAATGGAGTAGTGGTAAGAAGTGCTGGATACCAACCTCAAATTATTTCAACTCCTGCAATTGAACAGCAAATTAAATCTTATTCAAAAACAAAAGATGCTTTTGGGTTTACTTATATGGAAGGTTCACATTTGTTTTATGTCCTGACTTTTCCTGATAATGCAACTTTTGCATATGATGTATTTACCAATATGTGGCATGAAAGACAAAGTTATAAATTGAATATGTGGAGAGTGAATTGTTATGCTTTCTGGAATGGTAAACATTATATTGGTGATTATTCAAATGGTAAAATATATGAAATGAAATTGAATTATTATACGGAAGACGGAACGACTATCATACGGAAAAGAAGGGGACCAATTTTTAAAGATGAGGATAATAGAAAAAATATTATTGTCCATGATTTAAATATTGATATGGAAACAGGGGTAGGTATTGCATCAGGACAAGGGTCAAACCCTCAAGCAATGCTAAAATGGAGTAATGATTCTGGTCATACATGGAGCAGTGAAAGATTGGCATCAATTGGGAAAATAGGGGAATACAATAAAAGATTAATATTTAGAAGATTAGGACAAGGCAGAGGGAGGATATTTGAATTAACTATATCCGACCCTGTTAAAATTGCACTTATTGATGCATATGCATCAGCAGAATTATTGAATAATTAAATGGCAGCAGATATATCTCCAGATATAGCACCAATTAAAGATAATATAATTGATAGACTCGGCAACTTGAGTCTTGCATGGATTAACTGGTTTCAGCGAATATATAAAACATTATATTTTATAACCTCATCAGTGAGTAGTGATAGAGGAAATGCAAGTATAACGATACAGACTGGTAAAGATGCAAGAACACAGAGATTCAATACTGCAATAACTGCAGATAGGACAGTAACATTATCAGCGGTAAATTCATGGAATGGTGCAAGATTTCGCATAGTAAGACAAGCAAGTGCAACAGGTGCTTTTAATATTGATGTTGGAGGTCTTAAAAATTTAACTGCAGCCAGTCAATGGATTGATGTTGAATATACTGGCAGTGCATGGATTGAAACAGGTTATGGTGCATTATAAGGAATGGAAATGCGATAAATGTGGTGCATGCTGTGAAATAATACCTAAAATATTTGGATTAGATTGTAGACATTATGAAAAAGATAAAAAATTGTGTTTAATATATGAGAAAAGACCAGAAATATGCAGAACAAATGTAAATGAGTTAAATAATAATCTTTATAATTCTGCATGTAATGATTTAAGAGAAGGAATTAAGAGGTAAAAAATATGGATCCACTAACGGCTATAGCCCTTGCAACTGGTGCATCAGGTTTATTCAGTCTTATTGGCGGTCAAAGAGTAGCCAGTGCAACTGAATCAGCAGGACAATCACAGGCTAATGCAGCAATTGAGGCAGCCAGAATACAAGCCGAACAAGATAGATTAGCAAGGGAACAGGCATTACAGCTATATAGAGAAAGAGAAGGGCGTCTTACCCCCTTCATTACAGGTGGACAAACAGCCCAGAATAGATTATTACATTTATTGGGACTTCCCCAAACAGAATTACCCCAAAGTCAATTTCAACCAGGAACAACGACACCAAACCAATTATTGGAATCTTTAACGCAGTTAGAAGGTGGTGTAGGGAGAAGTCTAAATATAACACCAAACCAACTTTTAGAGCAGATTAATCGACCTGGGCTTGGTGGCACCGGGGGTCAGGGCAGATTATCATTAGGTGATTTTGATAATCCTGATTTTGTAAACAGATTTACACGATCCACATATGGGCAGCAAGTAAAACCACAAATAGACTTGCTAATGCAATTACCTCCATTAGCACAATTAAGAGCAGATGAACCTATATCAACTCAATTGCCAGAAGCTCAGACTCAGGCACAGACTCAGGCACAGACACAGGGACAAACAATAGCTCAACCACCAGCAGGAACACCAGAAGAATTTGGTTCATTGGTTGCCCCCCATACATACGCAGATATTCAGAGATTTTCACCGCTTTTACCTGATGAAAGCGAGATTCAGAAATATAAAAAACCTTTCAGTTTCACAAAAGAAGATTTTGAAGTAGAACCAGGGTATAAGTTCCGACAAGACCAAGGGGAACAAGCTATCAATCGAGGTCAATTAGCAAGAGGGAATTATTTAAGTGGTAATGCCCTAAAAGAATTAGAAAAATTTAATACTGGTTTAGCCTCTGAAGAATATGGTAATGCATTTGCGAGGGCATTTAGTGAATACCAAAACTATACAAACAATTTAAGGTCAGACATAGCAACAGGAACAGCAGGACATTATGGTTTTAAAAATGATATTTATAATAAATTAATGCAGATGTCTAATGTAGGACAGGCAGCTATTACTCAAACACCTGCTCCAACTTTTACTCCAAGCACAGCAACATCATCTGGAATATTAGCAGGGGGACAAGCACAAGCTCAAGCTCAAATTGGTTCAGCTCAAGCTCAAGCGAATATGTTAAGGGATCTAAGTAATACTTTTATGAGTGGAGCTGGGTCTTATCTTGATTATCAGCGAGGAGTTGATACAAATAGAAGATTTGATAATTTATTAACTTTATATGGTAATAGAGGGCAATCATTCCCAAGTCTAGGTTATCAAAGGGAATAAGTTATTTTTAATAAAATAATATGCCATATCCAGACTCAAACTTATTATATCCTCATCAAGTATTCAAATTTCCTGCCCCTGAAGACCAATACAAAAATCTTCTTTACCTTTTAAGTATTTCAAAAGAGTTTCAAGGACTTGAAGACCAGAACAGATTAATAGGGACAATGAAAGAAGCTACAAAAGGCAAATATGAAGATTTGCCGGGAACATTGGCTGAACGAGGATTTCCTACTCAAGCATTAGAGATGCAAAAGGCTATTGGTCAAAAACAAATGGAGTTACAAGCACAAACAACAAAAGAGACAAAAGAAAACAAATTTAAATTTTATGAAACCCAGATGCGTAATGCTACGCAATCGAAAGATAATGATGCTTTACAACAGATAATTTCAGGATTCAAGCAAGACCCATTATTTAGGGAAGAATTTAAGGATTTTGCCATGACAATCAGCCCAGATACAGGCAAAACGGAATCAACGGTAAATCTTTCCGCTGAAGATATTGCAGGATTAAAAAAAGAGTATCCTCAGGCTAATTTTTTTAAAACTGGAACATATGAACCAGGATTATATAATATGACAATTGAAAATAAGCAAATAACTGGGCTCAAGAAAAGTGGGATTGAGCATGCTCAGCAGTTATCAACACAATGGCTTTATGTAGGGGAAAGTGATAAAGCGGGTAATGAATTATACGAATTAAATGTTGTAAATGAACAAACAGGGACTGTGAGCCCTGTGTTAAGAGAAAATGAAAGAATCAGACAAACACATCAACAATTACTTGGAGGTGGAGCTAAAAAAAAGGAAACTGTTGCACTGCCACCATTTGAGAAAAAATTAGCGGAGGAAGCAGGCGGAAAAGCAGGTGAAGATATTGTAGAATCAAGGAAAAATGCTGATTCATCTTTAATTGCTATTAAAGCAATTGACACAGGAATGTCAAATCTTGAACAGGGAATATACTCAGGACATTTTGCCAATTTAAAATTGAATTTAGCGAAAATAATTTCTGCAATGGGAATAAAAATTAATGGTGAAACAACAGCAAATACTGAAACATATCAAACGGTATTAAATAGGTTAGTAGGCCCCATTATTTCAGAGTATAATAAAGGTCTTGTATCTGATGCAGATAGGATTTTTGGAATAGCGATAGCAGGTGGTAATATAACATTAGAAAAATCAACACTGGAAAGATTATTAAAAATTAACAGAGAAATTGAAGTCCATAAAATTACAAACTATAATGAAAAATCAGATAAACTAAGAAAAATTAATCCTGAAATAGGGGATTATTTTGATAAGATAAATATACCTGAAACTGAAACAAAAAAAACAGTCCAGCCAGAATCTAACCAGCAAGAATCTAAAAAAGAACTGATTTATGAATCACCCAAATTCAGGGTTGAGGCAGAACCTTCTAAAGATGAGACCAAAACAAGACCATCTGAACAGAAATTGCCTTTAAAACCTTCCTTCAAGGAAAAAAAAATATCTCCGCAGCCTTTTAGTTCTAAAGATGTTCCGTATCAAATGAAACTGGAAAACGCTTTTGAGAAATTAACTTTATTATTTGGCAAAGAAGCACATAAAGAGGTTATTGATAAAGCAACTATAGAATTTAATAAACTTAAAGATGAAAATCAAGTTAGTTATAATAATTTTATGTATGATAAAAGGGAAGAATTTAGAAAATTGTATAAATTATATAAAGAAAGATTTATAAAATAGTTTTATGAAAAATCCTTTTGAAGAATTAATAAAAGAAGTAGGAAAATATGAAGAAGATATAGATATGGTATCCAGAGAAGTAGAATCCTCTGAAAATAAGGCACGAGAAATAAATATAGCTGAAAATAAAAAAACTCTATTCGTTACCGATAAAGAAACAGAGGAAGTAATTATTTTTAAATGGGAAGGAGAAACGCCTATTACGGATGAGGGAATACAGGATATATTTTCAAATCTTCCAATGATAAAACGAGAACAATCTTTAAGAAGGATGGAAGCCGAACAACCCCCTGAGAAATATATCAAAAATCCAACTCTCTATGGGATAAGGGGGGCAGAGAAAGCAATAATGAAAGATTTTGTAGAACCAGCTGTAATGATCGCTGGTGGGGCGAGTGGGACTTCTTTACATCCTGCTTTGGGTCCAGTTGGAACAGGAGTAGGATTATCCGCAGCAAGAAAAGGCACGGAATGGTTTGAAAAGGAATTAGGAGAACAACCATCTAATCCTTCTGTAATGAAAAATATAATAGAAGGAACAGTAGTAGGACTGGCAGGAGAATTAATTCCACCAGTATTTAGTGGAATTGGGAAAGGAACAAAAGCAGTAATCAATAAAGTAATAAATATATTACCTGCTTTCACTGAGAAAAAAGCAATGCAGAAAGTAGGGAATAAATTATTAAAAGATTTAGATATAATCGATAAAGACCCTTTAAGTAAGGAAGCAATAAAAATGGCAGAAGAAGTTATGGATACTATTAACGGATTTACTGTACCTTTGGCAGGGCAATCAGGGCATCCTCAATTATTGCAAGAATTTAGGGCAATGATTAAATCTCCAGGTAATGCATCTGAAAAATATGCAGAACAAATTGTATCGAATAATCAAGCCATAAGAAATGCACTCAATAAGACAATGACAGGTAATGTTGACGATTTAATAAATGTTGTAAATCAAAGAAAAGATATTATGACAGGCAAAATTGCTGACCTATCAACAGGTGTAACAAAACAGCAATTAGGTAATAAATTAGTTGAACCTGTTATTGGTTTAATTCCATTTAATAGGGAAATAGATAAAGCAGCCCATAAGCTTGCATTTAAAAAAATTCCTAATGTTCCTGTGCCACAGCAGCCAATAACGGATATTGTTGACGAATTAAAAAGAGAAATAACTAAAGTTAATGCATATAAATACCCTGAAGATACGATTGCGGCAATATCTGATTTATTAAAAAAGGGTAAAATCGAAGTTGTAGATCCAATGGGCGGAAAAATAGTTGGTGAAAAAATTGGATTTGAAAATTGGCATGATATAAGAAAAAGGATTTCAAAAGAGGCATGGGAAGCAACACAGGGTATGAACCCTAATTATGAATTACAAAGAAATTTATTGAGATTGCAATCTGGGATTGAGAAAGCAATTGATTTGGCAGGAATACAATCTGGAGAAGATATAGCAGTTGCATATAAAGTTGCTAAAACTTTATATGCCGATTATGCAAGAATATATAAAAGCGGAGCGATTAAAAAAGTTACGCAACAAGGGGCTGAAGTAACAGGACTTAAAAAGCCTCTTTCTGAAATGACTGAGGAATTTACAACACTTGATGGTGCTGATGGACTAAAAGAGGCTATAGGATTAAATAATGCAAATATAATTATGAGAGAGCATTATAATCTTGATTTATCGGATTATTTAAAGGGTGGTATTGATCCTATTAAAATTGATAGATGGCTCAATAATCAGACTCGAAAAGCAGTTTTACAGAAATATGGTTTATTTGATGAATTTACAGGATTAGCATCAGAATTAAAAGATTATGAAATTGTCAATAAAATTGCTGGTGTAGATTTAAAAAAGATAATTCCATCTATTTTAGGTGGTGGTAAAGAAGTAACGCTTAATGCTAAAAAATTGATGGATTTTGCAAAAGGTAATCAAAAAGTTATACAGGGGATTCAAAAAGCAACAGGAGATTTTATTCTCGATGAAATTGAAACAACTGGTATGACCAGAGCAGGTGACTATGCTTTAAGTAATGCAAAAATAGTAAATGTTCTTGATAAATATAAACCTGCTTTAGAAATCATTTATAAAGATAATCCTGAGAAATTTAAAATGTTGACTACGATACAAGAAGGTATTGAATTAATGAATAGGTTAGCGAAAAGTCCAACTGGCGGAGGATCTGACACTTTTGAATTAACAGGAGCAAGATTTGGCGGGTTAATGCGATATATTGGCAATAGGATAGGAGCAGTTACTGGTGCGGCAGCATTAGGTGGGAAAATAGGGGGAACAGCAGGTGCAGTCATAGGGGCTGGAACTGGTATGATAGGATGGGAATTGTTAAGTAATTATTCAGAAAACAATGTCAATAGGTTTCTTGTTAAAGCTACCTTTGACCCAAATTTTGCTTCAACATTAGTTATGATGGCTCAAGGAGCCCCTAAAGAATTAATTAGTAAAAGATTGGCTCAACAAATGGCTACAATTATATTTTATGAGGTACAAAAAGAAGTTAAAAAAAATAAACTTGAACATGTAAAAGAATTAAAAATATTACAATAAGATAAAACAACAAAAAAGGAAAGAATTGGAGTACAAGAACTATTCAAACGAGATTAAAAGGAGGCGATAAAATGCCAGTTAAAAAAGGTAAAACGATTACTAAGGCAGTAATGGGACCTTCATGGGGTAAACTTCATGGTAAAGTTTATAAGGGTAAAGAAAAGATAAAATGACTGCTGATGAAAAAATTGATTTCATATACAAGACCTTAATTGAAGACCATCAAACCCTAATAAATACTACTAAAGATATTAAAAGAATCAATGAAGAGGGTTGTAAAGGGAATGATGAAAAGATTAAAATCCTTGATGAAAAGATGACTGCAAATAAAACCGAGCATACTTTTATTAAGGCAATTGCCTATACCTCTGGATTCTTTGGGACAATTATAAGCGGCATAATAATTGCAGCATATTATTTATGGTCAATGGTCAAACACTAAGGGAAAAAATAAGATTTATCATAAGCGGCATAATAATTGCAGTATATTATATATGGGAAATGCTAATAGGAATGATAGAGGATGGGTAAATCAGAAAAAGAACATATAAGAGATTGGATTAGGGCTTCATTATCAGAGAGGCAGATACTGAAACAAATTTTAGATTATCTTAATAAGAATCCTAAAGTTGCCTTTGCCTACCGTCAAAATACTGGCTGTATGTCAAAAAAATATACGGACAAACTTGGCAGGACAAAAACTCATTATATCAGATTTTCATTCCCTGGCGCATCTGATATAATTGGCATGTTAAAAGATGGTTCTTTCCTTGCGATTGAAGTGAAAGGAAAGAACAGCGTTATCTCTAACAAACAATTGGCTTTTCTGGATATGGTAAACAAAAGCAAAGGTCTTGGAATACTCGCTCACTCAGTTGATGATGTGATGGAGATAATTTGATGAATAAACTACAGAAAATAGTCATAATGTTGACATTTACGGAGAATGAACCCCAGATATTCAGGATAGAGGAATCAGTATCGATATATTTAAAGTGTTATGATCAAAGAGTTATATTTAATATGAATTAGGAGGTTTTATGGGACTTGATAACTCAGGCTATGAGACATTTAAAGAAAATGTCTTAAAAATGGCAGGCGAAATGATAAATATCTACACAAAAAGAATATTAGAACATGTAGATTTGGTTACAAAAGAATATGAAATAAGCAGGCATCAAACTTTTCTTAATCATATTGAATTTCAAAAAACATTATTAATAATATTTGAAAGAGGATGCAATGAATCACTAAAAAAAGGAGTGAATTTAAAATAAAAAGGGGGCGAGAAGGGTGGAAAAAATACTAAAAAACATTGAAGACGGTATTGAAGAAGGCATTGCCGCTGCACAGAAAAATAAAAAAATTAAGATAGATAAAAATATTATTATTGAAAAAATGAAATCTATCGAAAATGATATACGATTGACTTTTGAATATCAAGAGGATGCAAGGGAACAGTGGCCTGCTCGATGGATTAAATTAATATCTTGGCTTACAATGTATGGTGAAGATTAAAGAAGGTAGGTATGGTTTATATAATACGAATTATTGATAAGAAAACTAAAATAGTGGTTCAAGAAGAGACAAGAAAAACCTATGACGCAGCTTATAATTTATGGCATAAAGCAATGAAAAATGTAAACCAGCTTAAATACAAGATGGAGTTTATTGAAAAATAAGTAGTAAGTCCCCTAAAATACAGGAGGCATTATGAAAACATTATCAAGAGCCTTTATTTTTTACTTACTCATGGTATTTATAATTGGTAGCCAGCCTGTGGAGGCTTGCCCGACCTGTGAAACCGCTAATACTCTTTTCTACCAAAGTAAGACACCTGTTAATCCTGAAAGCATATCCATTTATTATGTGGTAGGAAGAGAGAACAGGAAAGGAATTAAAACTCTATACTGGCTTGCACAGGAAATTGATAAAAACTTAAAAGATAGCCATGTAATTGGATACATTCCCTTATTTGCGTACAGGAAATATATTGATGTTCATGTTATGGGGAAGGAGGATTGTTATACGGTGTTTATTCAGGTTAATGAGAAAAAAATATACAGAAAAACTTTTAGTTATGAAGATGATATTGATAAAGTAACTTACGATATCTTGATGAAGATATTGGCAGACGAGATATAATGGAGGGAGAAAGAATATGGATGAAAAATATAAAGATGGAATAGCGAGCAGGGAATTCAATTGGGATGAGCTTGATGATAAGGGTAAAATTAAGAGAATGCATTCAGTAATAAAGAGGCTCTCAAAGGAGATTAATTGTCTCAATGATACTATTGATAAACTAAAAATTCATGAACATATTCAAAGGGAAATAGTTATCCCTATTTCCTATAACATTTACAATTCAAGACAAATTATTAAAAACCCTGGAGATGATTGGTTTTGACCATGAACTTTTCTAAAAACTTCACCTTTGAAGAGCTTATAGTCACAGAGCAGCCTTATCCAAATTACCCTTCAGGTGAGTATGAGGTAATGAATCTGTTTTACCTCTCAAATTATCTTTTACAACCGATAAGAGATAAATTTAATGCCCTAAAAATAAATTCAGGGTATAGGTCGGAAAAGGTAAATTCTGTGATAGGAAGTAAACCCCTGTCCCAACATCGGAGTGGTGCTGCAGCTGATTTTGTCCCTGTTGATGCCAATATAGAAACAGTATTTGATTGGTGCGTTAAAAACCTTATATTCGGACAATGTATTTTAGAGACAAGGAATGATGTTCAGTTAATACATATAAGCCTTGTCAGGCTTAACAAACCCAATCAGGAAGCCTTTATGTCCCCTGATAAGGATACTTATATTCCCTATAAACCTATTTTAAATGTATAAAATACTTGGACATTCATATACAATTAAATCTGTAGTTGATTCTCATTTTGAGGGTGCAGGAGCTGGTTCAATCAGCTGTAATTCACTTATTATAAAAATAAGTAATGTTGTCCCTCAAAGCAGAAAAGAGGAAGCATTGCTGCATGAAACTTTTGAAGCACTAAATTATCATCTTGAACTTGGGTTAGAGCATGGAAAAATAACAGCTTTATGTGAGGGGCTATATCAGGTTTTAAGGGGCAATAATATGCTCAATGAAGATTCAATAAAAAAATTACTAACAGGATAAAAGCCCAAGGGCTTTCCGACTTTCAGCAAAAAAAAATGTATGATACTTCATATAATTGACCGACAGCCAGAGATAAACATAGAAATTATTGATCAAGCCGAGCATTTAACTGATCCTGAAATTAAACATATGAAATCACGCACAGGTGAATTTCCTGTAAGTAAATTGTATGATTATCTTACAGAAAGAGAAAAGGGATTATTGCGTAGAACAATTAAACAAATGCCTCCAATGGAATATGCGAACGAGAAAATCCAAAGGTGATTTCAGACCTACAAAGTCTGACCATGATGAGACAATGGATGCTATTGCACTTATAATTGTAA
>ERZ1292623.557-Hain-H51-01um-R1-557-length-39964-cov-6_pt3 | contig 12260 bp, 16 predicted proteins | sample MGYA00564398_ERZ1292623 | MGnify/ENA primary metagenome ERZ1292623 (study PRJEB36523, sample SAMEA6512633) | groundwater metagenome | collected 2019-01-07 | study: AquaDiva: Metagenomics assemblies of 32 groundwater samples | reverse complement strand
CCCTTCTTTTATAGCATCATATTCCATATCAATATACTCAAAGACAATCCAAAGTCTGTTAGCAATGTCTGCCCACTCAAATCCTTCTTCATTTTTAAGAAATTTGGTTTTTTTAAAAACATCTTTTAATAAAGCATCATAGGCTTCCCTTATTTTTAAGAAAGAATCCTTATCTTTATGTATTACCTCAAAAAAAAGACTTCTTATTAAATTATACAGCTCTTTTTTTCTTTCATCTATCATTTTTACTCATGAAAGCTATTAAAGATTGAAGCTGTATAAATTCATCACTTCCCTCAACCATTCTAAATTCAATTTCCCCGCATTTATCTATGAAATCAAGTTTTCTATTCTCATTAATATTCAATTCTAAAATTTCTTTTTGAATTTGTTTTATAATATCTAATCCACTTAATCCTTGTTTTAACATTATGTCTAGTAGTTTATCTCTGGCTTTAATAAAGTTATTTTTAACACAATATTCTAAAACCTCTTTAATCTCTTTCGGATTTGCACTTGTAACCACATCAAAGATTAATTTCTCAGTTATATTATTTGAAATACTAGAACAGCTCTGCAAAATATTTTCAGCTCTTCTAACATCTCCTTCTGAAACATTAAACAAAACATCAATAGTTTTATCATCTATCTTTAACTTTTCATTCTTAGCTATCTTATTTATTAATTTTTTAATATCCTCTTTGTTTAATGATTTAAATCTAAACATTGTACATCTGCTTTGTATAGGATCTATAATTTTACTAGAATAATTACATGATAAAATAAATCTACAATTCTCTGAATATTGCTCCATTGTTCTTCTTAATGCATTTTGGGCATCTTTTGTAAGAGCATCTGCTTCATCTAAGAATATTATTTTAGGCAAAGTACTTCCTATCGGCCTTGTCTTGGCAAATTCTTTGATCTCATTTCTGATTATGTCTATCCCTCTGTCACTAGAAGCATTCATCTCGAGAAAATTTTCTTTCCAATTATCCCTAAATAAGGTTTTAGCTATAATCAGTGCAACCGTTGTTTTACCTGTTCCCGGAGGTCCAGAAAATAACATATGGGGAATGTTTTCTTGTTCTGTCATAGCCTTAACTCTTTCAACAATAATTTCTTGTCCAACAACGTCTTCAAATTTACTTGGCCTATATTTTTCTATAAACAAGTTATTCATTTACTAAACTAAATAATAAAACTTTATAAACGTTACGAGTAATAAAATATAATTTTTAATTTAATGCTTTAGAGACTAGATCATTTAAATATCTCACAACAAAATTTCTTAGAATTATGGCTTGTGGCATATTTGTTAAGTAATTTGAGGATAAAGTGTGAACTGCTACTTCAACAATCGTACTATCATCTCTAAATAATTTATCCGCACCGTGGAATTTCATAAATTTTTCTCTTGGAAAGATCATAAGACTAGAATCTCCAACAGTTTCTATACCATAATACATAGCAAATATAGAAACATTACATCCTTCAGCGATTTCTTCAGGGACATTAACATATCCCGCTAGGTTTTTTGTAATTAAATGCAATGGTTGGGGTTTGAACGTAACCAATTTCATGAGTATATTTACCATCATTCCAAACTAAATCTAAAAAATGTTCATTTGTACCCGATTGTTTTACTGAAAAAAACCAGTTAGGATCAAATTTTTTATAAGCTAGCAACTCTAATTCTTGTTTTTGTTTAGAATTAAAATTAGATACACTTTTCATGTAATGAAAAACATCATGTTCACATTCTTCAATAAAGATTATGTAAAAAAAAGAAATAGGATAATTTGTAATTGTTATTTATTGTTCTTCTTCACCAAAGTCTTCAGAATCTTGACTTGTAGACTCTTCTTCAGGTTCTTCGTAAGTTTGTTCTTCTTCTGAACTTTCAGATGCTTCAGAACTCTCTTCGCTTGAAGTTTCTTCTGTTGCTTCAGTTGTAGCTTTTCCGACTACTTCTGCAAAGCCGACTTTCTTTAAGACTTTATTTACTTTCACCTTAACTCTTTCACCTTGTTTAGCTCCGGGTACAAAAAGTACAAAACCTTTAACTTTTGCTAAACCGTCTCCTTTTTCACCTACAGCTTCTATTGTTACGTCGAGTTCATCTCCGACGTTGATAGGGGCGAAGCTTCTTCCTCCGTCATCATTAAATCTTCTATTTCTGAACATTTTATTTATACACTCCTATGTTTATTTCAATTACTAATCTACTTGAGAAGTAGCTAATAACCGTTATTTTTAACTATAAAATCGCGTTTATAAAACTTTCTTTTTACTGGAAAGTTATTTAAATATTATAAACTCATTTTATTTTTATGTATGATTTTAAGCACGTTGAAGAAGAAATATTGAAGTTTTGGAAAGACAAGAAGATATTTGATAAGTTAAGAAATAAAAATAAAGGTAATAAAAAATGGAGTTTTATTGATGGACCTATAACAGCTAATAATCCTATGGGGGTTCATCATGCTTGGGGTAGAACATACAAAGATTTATATCAAAGATTTAAAGCAATGCAAGGATATGATCAAAGATATCAAAATGGATTTGACTGTCAAGGTTTATGGGTAGAAAGAGAGGAAGAAAAAGATCTTGGATTGAAGAATAAAGCTGATATAGAAAAATTTGGCATTCTTAATTTTGTTAAATCATGCAGAAAAAGAATTGAGAAATTTTCTAAAATACAAGCAGAGCAATCTATTAAACTTGGACAGTGGATGGATTGGGGTAATTCTTATTATACTATGACTGATAACAATAATCTACATAACTGGTTTTTAATTAAAACTTACTTTGAAAAAAGATGGTTGTATAAGGGTAAAGATGCAGTTCCTTGGTGTTGGCGTTGTGGTACAGCATCCTCTAAACATGATATTGTAACAGAGGGTTATAAGGAAGTTACTCATTCAGCTTTATTTATGAGGTTTCCTTTAAAAAATAAAAAAAATGAATATTTTATCATTTTTACTACAACTCCTTGGACTGTTTTGGCTAACGTTGCAATTGCAGTTAACTCTAATCTAGATTATGTAAAAGTTGAACAAGATAATAACTATTATTGGCTAGCTGAATCAAGATTAAATGAATTAAAAGGAAAATATAAAATAATTGAGAAAAAGAAGGGCGCAAAACTTGAAGGAATTCAATATACAATGCCTTATGATAAATTTGAATCTCAAAAAAATTCTCCACATAAAGTTGTTTTATGGGATTTAGCTTCTGGAGAAGAGGGAACAGGAATAGTTCATATTGCTCCTGGTTGCGGTGCAGAAGATTATGAACTTGGAAAAAAAATAAAACTCCCAGCAATTTCACCTTTAGATGAGTTTGGAGTTTATCTAAAAGGATTTGGTGAATTTAGTAATAAAAAATATTCTGAAGTTAATCAATTAGTTTTGAAAGACATAGAAGAAAAAAGATTTGCATATAGGATCATACCATATAAACATCGTTATCCTCATTGTTGGAGATGCGGTCAAGAGCTGGTCTTTAGATTAGTTGATGAATGGTACATTAAATGCGATGAAATAAGAAATATTTTGATTAAGGAGAACAAAAAAGTAACGTGGTTTCCTGAATATGGCAAGTTGAGACAGGAAGACTGGTTTAAAAATATGGATGATTGGCTGATTTCTAGAAAACGATATTGGGGCTTGCCATTGCCTATATGGGAATGTTCATGCGGGCATGTAGAAGTAATAGGGAGTTTAAAAGAACTTAAGGAAAAAGCAATAAATAAGAAAAAAGTTGATGAACTCCCAGAAATACATCGCCCTTGGATTGATGAAATTAAAATTAAATGTAAAAAATGTGGTAATGAAGTTGAAAGAATTAAAGATGTTGGAGATGCTTGGTTAGATGCAGGTATTGTTCCATTTTCTACTCTTAGTTATTTGAACGATAAAAAATATTGGGAAGAATGGTTCCCTGCAGAATTTATTTGTGAAAACATGCCCGGACAGTATCGCGGATGGTTTAATGCCTTAATGTGGGCTTCTGTTACTATAACCGGCAAGGCTCCATTTAAATCAATACTTGGATATGAAACATTAAAAGACGAAAAAGGGGAAGAGATGCATAAAAGCAAAGGTAATGCTATCTGGTTTAATGATGCAGTTGATAAAATTGGAGCAGATATTATGAGATTGCTTTATTGTTTGCAAGATCCAACACAAGAATTGAAATTTGGTTTTAATGTTGTTAAAGAACCAAAAAATAATCTTAATATTTTTTATAATATCCCTAATCTTATAGAAAATACAAATAAGGCAAGCAAAAATGAAATCGAAGATAAGTGGATTTTAAGCAAGTTTAATTCTTTGACAAAAAAAGTTACAGAAGAATTAGAAAATTTACACCCTCATTTGGCAACAAGAGCATTGCAAGATTTCTGGTTAAATGATCTTAGCAGAACTTATATCCAATTAGTTAGAGACAGGATTTCAGAAAATGACGAAGCTGTTAAAATAACTTTAATTAAAGTTTATGTTAATCTGCTTAAATTATTATCTCCGGTAATACCTTTTGTTACAGAAAAAATATGGCAGGAACTAAGAAATAAAAAAATTGTAAAAGAAGAATCAGTACATTTAACTTCTTGGCCTTTATCAGACAAAAAACTAATTAACTTGGAATTAGAAAAAGACATGGATAATGCGAGAATTTTGATACAGGAAATATTAGCTAAAAGAACTTCTGAAAAAATCGGAGTTAGATGGCCATTAAAAGAAGTTAATATTGTTTCAAGCAAAGAAATTTTGAATTCTGCAAAAAAACTTGAAACTTTAATAAAAAAGCAAGTTAATTGCAAAAAATTAATATTAAAAGAAGGAAAAGAAGTTATGATTGCATTAAACACTTCTTTAACTCCTGAACTTGAGAAAGAAGGATTTACAAGAGAAGTCTTAAGAAGAATACAAGATTTAAGGAAGAAAGCTAAATTAAATAAGAATGATAAAATTGAATTATTTATTAAATCTAAAATTGAATTAGATTTAAAATTAATTGAGAAATCAGCTAATGCTGAATTAAATAATAAATTAAAATCTAGTTTTACCGATAAATTTAATATTAAAGAGAGAGAATTTGAAATAGGGATTAAGAAAAATTAACAGGAACCCCATTTTTTGACATAACTATTTGCCATAATTGATTTTTTCTTACACGGAATGATCCAGCACAAGATAAAAAATAATAATTAAACATCCTAAAAAATCTTTCAATATAATCTTTTGCAGTCTGCATTTTAGCTAATTTACCTTTTTAAGGTAATTACACCTTATTTATAAATAACCTTTATATACCTTTGCATTCATTTATAAATAAACTTTTTTAAAAAGGGGGGGAGTTATTAAATGAAAAATAAGTCTAAGATAAAAATACAAAATATCGTTATTTCTACAAGTTTAGAACATGACATACCGTTAATAAAACTTGCTGAGGTTCTGCCGAACACAGAGTACAATCCTGAACAATTCCCAGGATTAGTAATGAGGATAAAAAATCCAAAGACATCAGCTTTAATTTTTAGCTCAGGAAAAGTTGTTTGTACTGGAGCAAAGTCATTGACAAAAGTTAAAGAGAGTATAGAGAAAATTATTGAAAATTTAAGAAAGATAAGAATTAAGATTACAGTAAAGCCAAAGATAATCGTTCAAAATATGGTTGCTTCTGGAACAATTAATATGGATTTAAATTTAAATTCTTTAGCAATGAAGTTAGAGAATACAGAATATGAACCTGAACAATTCCCAGGATTAGTTTATAAATTACCTGGAACAAGAGCGACGTTCTTGTTATTCAGCAACGGGAAGATAGTTTGTACAGGGACAAGATCTGAAGTTAAACTAAGAGAAGCAGTTAAAAAATTAATCTTAGTATTAAAAAAAGTAAAATAAAATGCGAATAGAAGCAAATGAACAAATTGAACACTTTAAGGAATTCTTTCAAGCTAATTATTATGATGAGCTTCATCAAATAACATCGAGAGGAATAAGTATTTTAAAAGTCGATTTTGCAGAGTTAACTAAATTTGATCCAGAACTTGCAGATGACTTGTTAGAATTCCCAGAAGATACAATAAGAGCAGCTGAAATAGCTATTGATAGTCTAGATTTGAATCTCAAAAACTTTCGTGCAAGATTTTTCAATCTTCCAAAAGATCAAACTGTGTTAGTCAGAGATATCAGAAGCTCACACTTAAATCAGTTTATGTGCATTGAAGGAATTGTAAGGAGAAGTTCTGATGTTCGTCCTCAAGTTACTTCAGCTAAATTTGAATGTCCTGCTTGTGGTAGCACAATGACATTATTACAATTGGACACAAAATTTAGAGAACCTTCTAGATGTTCTTGTGGAAGAAGAGGAGGATTCAGATTATTAAGCAAGGATTTAGTTGATGCTCAACATTTAGTCATAGAAGAAGTTCCAGAATCTTTAGAAAGTGGAGAACAGCCAAAGAGGTTAAGTATTTTCTTGAAAGAAGATTTAGTTGAACCAAAAATGGAGAAACACACTACTCCTGGAAGTAAAGTTCTTGTTAATGGGATCATAAAAGAAGTTCCTATCATGTTGAAATCAGGAGCACAGTCAATAAGATATGATATCATAATGGAAACAAATTATATCGACCCTATAGAAAAAACATACTGGGAAGTTGAATTAAATCAAAAAGATGAAGAAGAAATTAGAAATCTAGGAAAAGACCCTCGTGTTTTTGAACGTTTAACTAAAAGCATTGCTCCAAGTATTTATGGGCATGAAAAAGTAAAAGAGGCTTTATTATTACAATTAATGGGAGGAGTAAGAAAAGTAAAAGAAGATGGTACTGTAATTCGTGGAGACTTGCATATTTTATTAGTCGGAGATCCCGGAAGTGCTAAAAGTACAATGTTAACTTCTGTTTCAAAAATTGCTCCTAAGGGGAGGTTAGTTGCAGGAAAATCTGTTTCTGGAGTTGGATTAACTGCAAGTTTAGTGAAGGATGATATTTTACGTGGATGGGCACTTGAAGCAGGAGCAATGGTTTTAGCTAATGGGGGGCAGTTATTTATTGATGAGTTAGACAAAATGTCAGATGAAGATAGAGATTCATTGCATGAAGCATTAGAACAACAAAGAGTTTCTATAGCGAAAGCAAATATTCAAGCAACGTTAAATGCAAAAACAACTGTCTTAGCTGCTGCAAACCCAAAAATGGGAAGATTTGATCCTTATACTCCAATAGCCTCTCAAATAGATCTTCCTCCAACATTAATTAATAGATTTGATTTAATATTTCCGATAAGAGATATTCCTAGTACAGAATTAGATACAAAAATCGCTACTCATGTTTTATCATTGCAACAAAGACCGGAAGAACTCAAACCAGAAATACCAATTGAAACCTTTAAAAAATATATATCCTATGCAAAACAAAAAATATTTCCGAAATTAACAGATGATGCAATAAAAGAAATAAAAAGTTTTTACGTGGCTTTAAGAAATTCGGTGCAAAAAGGAGAAGGCGAATTAAGACCTATTCCAATAAGTGCTAGACAATTAGAAGCTTTAGTCAGATTAGCTGAAGGATCTGCTCGTACTAGATTATCTCTAGAAGTAACAAGAGAAGATGCTGTTCGTTCTATTAATTTATTAAAACATTGTTTAATGGAAGTAGGATTTGATTACGAGACCGGACAAATAGATATTGATAGAATTACAACAGGAGTTACAACTTCACAGCGTTCTAAGATTATCGTTATTCGTGATATTATTAGAAAATTAGAAAGTAAAGTTGGAAAGATAATCTCATTGCAAGATGTTTTACAAGAAGCATCTATCAAAGAGATAGATCAAGCCCAGGTAGAAGAAGTTATAGAGCAACTTAAACGTGAAGGATATATCTTTGAACCAAAAAAAGGACAAATAAGCTTGTTATAAAATGGCAATTAACAGGTTAGTAGCTCATAAAGTCTGGATTTCTGATTTAATTAATAACCCATATATAAGAACTTCAGGAGAATTTGAAAGTAATTATATTGAAATTAAAGATAAACAAGTCTCAAGAGTTAATTTAGTTTGCACAATAGTAAATAAATTTGAATCCGAAGATAAAAATTATGTTTCTCTCGTTTTAGACGATAATACTGAACAAATACGTGTAAAAACTTGGGGAGAAGACACTAAATTAATAAGAGAAATTAATTTAGGAGACATTATTCTAATCATAGGAAAAATAAAGATTTACAATGATGAGATTTATTTGCTTCCAGAAGTTGTTAAAAAAGTTGAGGAAAATTGGGAGTTCATAAGAAAGCAGGAATTACTAAAGATATATGGCAAGCCTGTACAACATAATTTTGTTAAAGAGCAAACTTATGAAGAGCCTGTAGTTGAAGAGATAACTTTTTCTTCTAGCAACATAAGAAAAGAAGTTCTTGATGCTATTGAAAAATATGAGGAAAAATTGGGGATAACATTGGAAGAATTAAAAACAGAACTGCATAAAGGTATTAAGGAAATTTATGATGTTATTGAAGAATTGATTAAAGAAGGGCAGATATATAATGTTGGCAATAAATACAGGTTATTACTATAGTTAAGTTTAAAAATACTCTTTCTAGAATATAATTATGCAAAGTTATGAAGAATTATTGAAGAAAGCAAAAGATAGTTTACCAGAGCTTAAGTTATCTAGTGGTAGGTTTGAAGTTCCAAAAGCAATAGGGCATCTGCAAGGAAATAAGACAATCATCTCAAATTTTACAGCTATAGCTAAAACTTTTAACAGAGCACAAGAACATTTACTAAAATATTTGTTAAGAGAACTAGCTTCTCCAGGGAATATTGATGGTCCAAGGTTGATTTTAGGAAGAAAAATTCCGGCATCTTTAATAAATGAAAAAATAAAGCAATATGCAGAAGAATTTGTTTTATGTTACGTTTGTAAGAAACCAGACACAATTATAACTAGGGAAGACAGAATTACTGTAATCAAATGTACTGCTTGTGGTGCTAAACATCCTATAAGATCAAGAATATGATTTACGTTAAACATAACATCTATCAAAATTCAAAAGTATTAGCCGTTTGTGATGAAGATTTAATTGGCAAGAAATATTTTGAAAAAGGACTTAAATTAGACGTTAATGAAACTTTTTACAAAGGTAATCTTGTTGCTGAAGAAGAAGCAGTTGACCTAATGAAAAAATCCAGAAATATTAATATTGTTGGAAAAGAATCCATAAAACTAGCAATAAAGTTTGATATAATAAAAAAAGAAAATATAATTAAGATAAAAAATATACCTCACGCTGTTGTGTTTGAATTATGATATATACAAAATCCCAGTCTTATCAAGGAGTATTACAAATTCGCCCAAATAATGATGAAGTTCTTAATTATGTTTACAATGAAATCAGAAAAGCAGGAAATGTTTTTATTACAAAAGAGGTAGTTAAGAAATTCGGAATGGATTTATACTTGACAAATAAATTCTTTTTAATACAACTCGGAAAAAGACTAAAACAAAGATTTCGCGGAAAGATTATGAGGTCTAGAAGTTTATATGGAGTAAACAGAATGAATAGTAAGTTAGTTTACAGAACAACTATTTGTTTTAGATTAGAAGAAGAAAGACAAGGAGAAGATTAAAATGGTTAAATCCATAAAAGCTTATGATATTATGATTTGGGAAGAAGTTTTAAAAAGCTTACCTGGTTCTTGTAAAAATTGGTTCAAAAAAGAGAGGGCATATTTAAGAAAAAATATTACAAAAAATGCTAGAGTTCTAGATGTCGGGTGTGGCGAGGGTAGAAGCTTAAAAGATATAAGTGGTTTAACAAAAAATCTAACTGGCGTGGATCACGATCCTCAAGCTATTAAAAAAAATGAAAAATTATTTTAGAAGTTATTCCGATGTAAAGATAATCAGGGCTGAAGCTCAAAAACTTTCATTTGAAGATAAAACATTCGATTTTATTATACGCATGGGGGCTCTAGCTAATTTTGGTAAAAGTAAATTTAAAGTTCTTAGTGAAATGAAAAGAGTTTTAAAAAATAATGGAAAAATACTAATAAGTGTTTTTTCTGAAGACGCTTTTTTAGAAAGAATGAAAATGTATAAAAAAATTAATTTTCCTATAAAGAAGATTGAGGGTACTACTGTATTTTTTGATGATAGATATGGAGAAGGAATATCAGAGCAATTTTCAGAAAAATAATTGAGAGAGATTTTTAAGAAAGTCGGGTTAAAACTTATAGGGATAATAAAATTGAATATTGTTTATTTGTGTAAATTAGAAAAATAAAGTATTATTAATTACATAACCTTTATAAAACATATAATTTCTTTGAATATTATGGAACAACAAGCACAGCAAGAAGAATTCAGAATTAAAATCCCTAGAGATAAAGAAGTACTTGGAATAATAGAACAAAGGCTTGGTGGAAGCAGAATGAGAGTACGTTGTTTAGATGGAAAAACAAGAATCTGCAGAATTCCTGGAAGACTAAAAAGAAAGCTGTGGATTAGAGAAGGTGATTTATTATTAATCGAACCTTGGGAATTTGATAATGATAAAGGCGATGTTATCTTTAAATATCAGCCAAACCATATAGACTGGTTAAAAAAGAAAGGATTCCTAAAGGGTATTGAAAACATTGAAGAATTCTAAAATGGACGAAATTCGTATACCAAAAGAAAGAATCGCAATCTTAATCGGCAAGAAAGGCGAAATTAAAAGAAAAATATCTAGACTAACAAAAACAAAAATTAAAGTTGACTCTAAAGAAGGAGATGTGATAATCACAGGAGAAGATGGATTAGGAGTTTATAATGCAAGAAACATTATTAATGCTATCTCTCGTGGATTTAACCCCGAACAAGCTTTGACTTTATTATATGATGAAAATATTTTCGAAGTAATTAATATTTCAGATTACTCAAGAAACAATAAAAATGATTTGAAAAGATTAAAAGGAAGGCTAATTGGAAAACAAGGTAAGGCAAAAGAAATGATTCAGGATTTGACAAATGTTTCATTATCAATATATGGTAAAACAATTTCTATGATAGGAAAAATAGAAAACGTCGATACTGCAAGACATGCAATTAATAATTTATTGTCAGGATCCAGACACGGAAAAGTATATTCTTATTTAGAAAGACAGAGAAAACTGAAAATAGCACAAATAAATACCTAAAGATTTATATAGAAGTAATTTGTTTTCTTAGAAAATGCCAAAAGAGGTTATTAAAGCAGAAGAGCTCGCAAAGAAGCAACGTGAGATTTCTATATCAGAATTTTTTCTTAAAAACAGGCATTTATTAGGATTTGATAATCCTACAAGAGCATTAATGATGGTTGTAAAAGAAGCAGTAGATAATTCCTTAGATGCATGTACTGAAATGAAAGTTCTTCCTGAAATTAAAATTGAATTAAAAGAAATAAATGAAAACAGATTTATTGTTATAGTGGAAGATAATGGTCCTGGAATAGTTAAACAGCAAATTCCAAATATTTTTGGCAAATTACTATACGGAAGTAAGTTTCATTCTCTTAAAATGAATCGCGGACAACAAGGACTGGGCATAAGTGCAGCTGTTCTTTATTCACAATTAACAACAGGAAAATCAACTAAAATTTATTCAAGAGTTAGCCCAAATAAACCTTCGCATTATTTTGAATTACAAATTGATACTAAAAAAAATGATCCAAGCATATTAGAAGATAAAGAAACTAAATGGGATAAAGATCATGGAACCAAGATTGAAATTGAAATTGAAGGAAGATATTTGAAAGGAAAACAAAGTGTAGATGAGTATGTTAAGGAAACAGCAATTGTAAATCCACATGCTACTTTTATTTATATAACTCCAGAAAAAGAAAAATTTGAATACAAAAGAGTAACAGACGAATTACCAATAGAACCAAAAGAAATCAAACCACACCCTTATGGAATTGAATTAGGGCATTTAATAAAGATGTTGCAAGATACTAGGGCAAATACTTTATCAGGATTTTTACAAAGTGATTTCTCGAGAATTGGATCTGGAACAGCAAAAGAAATTTGTGACAAAGCAAAAATAAAAACAGAAAGAAAACCAAAAAGCTTGGAAGAAAAAGAAATTGAATTATTGTTTAAATCATTGCAGGAAACTAAAATAATGGCTCCTCCAAGTGATTGTTTAAGCCCAATAAAAGCTGAATTATTAGAAAAAGGGTTGAGAAAAGAAATTAATGCTGATTTTTATGTTACAA
>ERZ1292623.1288-Hain-H51-01um-R1-1288-length-24403-cov-9_pt2 | contig 12261 bp, 11 predicted proteins | sample MGYA00564398_ERZ1292623 | MGnify/ENA primary metagenome ERZ1292623 (study PRJEB36523, sample SAMEA6512633) | groundwater metagenome | collected 2019-01-07 | study: AquaDiva: Metagenomics assemblies of 32 groundwater samples | reverse complement strand
GCTTTCTCATCGATAAAAAGTATGAAAAAGAGGTTGTTAAAGGTTTAATCCGCCTGAGCTGTTAAGTAAACGTCAGGTTATAAGCTTAATATTTTCCAGTCTGAGCTGAGGGTGGCCTCGTCGAAGGAGTATTTTTCGCTGTCGTTATACCACCAGCTACCGTTTTTATAAATGGCTATTCCTCCCCAGATAATGTTCTTTCTCTTTTTGTTTTGCTCTTTAATGTATTTTTGAAGCCCTTCTGCCTTTGAGCTTGCGTCTTCTGCTGTTCGGCCGCTTTTAGTGTCAAATAGGCCTATAGAGCCGTCTTTAAGCTGTATTATGAAGTCTACATAGAATGGTTTTTCTAGGCCATCTTCTTTATAAAGTAAGGAGAAGTATTTTGGTTCGCTTTCACCGTTTTTGAACCACCATATTAGCTTATTAGATTTTTCTAAGAGATCAAAAAAGAGCTGTTCTGGTTGGCTTGGTTTTTTGGAATAGAAAGGCTTTATTATTGATCGTGTTTTGTCCTCTTTTTTGTAATGGCTGTTATAGCTCATTATAGGAGGCACTTCCCATTTAGGGGTTTCTATTTTTTCTCTTGTTTCCTTAAGTTTCTCGACGATCTCTCTTTTGTAGACTTCTTTAGCTTGACTCACAGCATCTATAAAATATTGCCTATTTTCGTTGGCTATGACAATTCTTTGGACTCTCGGATCATATTTATCTAGTTTGTATTTTTCTTTGAAAAATTGGTAAATTGCTGTTTTCATTCTATCGCTGGAATCGACAGGGGCATATGGTGTACAATTTTGAGTAATAAATTTATCCCAAACCTGTCTTAACTCTGCTTCATTTAGCGAAGTTTCTATCTGCCCTTTATGCTCTATTTCTCCTGCCTTGTCAATATCTACTATTTTTCCATCTGCTATTATCGGATTTGTGATCTTTGACGGGTTGGCAGTTATTTTATTTTTTAAGCCGGATTTTTCGACTATTTTCTGGAAGATTTTGACAAATTCCCCTGAGAGTCTTGTCCTTTCTCTTTGTCTTTTAAGATAAATAGAGTATAAGGATATGTCTTTGTAGAGCTTGTTATCCCTCTTTGCTTCGTAGACGGTAACATAGTCTTTTGCATAATCTTCTGTAATTTCTATGCTGGGTAAATTGGTGAAAACAAAGCCTTTATTCAGTTCAGGTTCATTGTAATATCTTAGTTCAGGCATTCTCATAATTCTACCGATTGTCTGAATGGTAAATGTAAAACTTTTTGATTCCCTAAAAATCACGAGAATGGATGATCTTGGACAGTCCCAACCTAACGCTATGGCTTGTTTAAAAACCAAAACCTCTACTTCATTGTCATTTTTTTCAACGTTCTTTAAAGTCTCTGACTTGTCTTCTGAGAGCCATACTGCCAGTTTCCCGTTTTCTTCATTAATCCTTTTTTTCTTTAAGATTTCTAGAATATCCTCTTTTTTGTTAATTAAGTTGCCTTTTTGATCTGGGAGTTGAACAAGAATTAAGGGGTTTATATTTGAACCCTCTTTTTTGTAGAGCTTTACTAATTCTTCTCTTTTCTTTAATGCTTCTTCTATAACTAGCTCGTCAGAGCTTTTAGATCCGATCTTCAAGTTTAAAAATTCAGGGTTCACCGCTATCTCGGATTTAATCATTTCCTCTGATTTGACATCGGTTAAATTGACTGTAATCCAACCGCCAATATTCTCTTTTATACCTGGCGTGGCTGAAACCTCTATGGTTACTTTTGGAGAAATAACCTCTATCAATTCTCTTGATTTTTCTGAGCTTGCAGTATGGTGACTTTCATCTATCACTAAAATAATTTCTCTATTTTCTTCTTTTGTATTTTGGACTATGCTGTTTAGGTTGTTGTCCTGTTCGTTTTCTCTTACGAAAATGTTGATGTCTTTCTTATTTATGCTATGCCAATTTATGAACAAAATTTCATTCTCACCTATTTTTTTGTCTTCTAAATCTTCAAAATATGAGCATTGTAGTAACCTATCATCTTCGTAATACTTTTCTAATTTCTCTTTGCTTTGCTCATGCAGCATCCGGACAGAAACCCATACAAAAGAGAATTTTTTATCGTCTTTTCTGCTTCTTACAAGGCTTTTCAATAATTCAGAAACCATGACAGTTTTACCACTCCCAGTTGGTGATTGAAATACTACAGTCTTTGGTTCAGGGGATCTTAACGTATTCTCTACCGCTATCTGCAAATTTTCTACTGCACGCTTTTGATAGTCCTTTAGTTCTATCATTTGAATATCCTCTTATAGACGTTTAAAATCACTGCCGGAATTGGCTTCAACTCAACCATTTCAGCAACGTCTTCAAACTCCTCCTCCCTTGCACTTTCATCAAGAGAGAAGACATATACAACAAACTTCTTTTTTAACTTTTTTACTTCTTTTTTAAAAGGTTCAATTCCTTCATCATCATATATGATACTAAGATACTTGTCTTGTCCATTTGTGAATGTCCTAAATTCATGTCCTTTCCTATATTCCTCAAAACAATCTTCCTTTAAACAGAGCATTTCCGTTGATTTATCTACTAATCTTCTTTTATTTCTATCTGTAGGTTGGGCATCAACAAAGTCTGTTTTAAAGTATTTAAGATTTCCACCCAATCCACCATATTGATTTTTATCCACCAATCCAATATATCCCTTAACTATTTTCTTAATTCTTGGATAGCAAATATCGGTGGCTATTTTTGTTCCTTCTCCATTATTATCTTCATTATTTGTGCATAAGATAAATCTTCTTTCCCCACCATCTTTATTATTCAGTTCCATTACTGCATGCCCTGTTGTTCCAGAACCAGCAAAAAAATCTAAAATAATTGCATTGTTTTTATCATGGATGACTGCCTTTATACAATCTTCAACAGCATAAAGTGATTTTGGAAATGGAAACCTAGTAGGAATGATGTTATTAAGAAGTTTTGAACCGTATACATTTGCATAATATTTTTTGTCGTCCCAAACAGTTCTATAAGTGAATAATTCTTTTTTTCGTATGATTACATATTCACTATTTATTTTTTTAACAGAAAGCTGATGAACATTTTCTTCAGCACTTTGTCGGCTATATACCCATTTTCGCTCTATTCCTTTACCATCTATCGGATAAATATGTATAGAACCATCTTTATGCAAAACGTTAGCTGATTTTGGATGAAAATCCTCTGGACAAACTTCCCCAAATCCCACTATCTTCTCATTCTTAATTATGATTGGATAAAAACAAGTCTTAGCAAGTTTTCTTGCAGATGTGCCCCCCCAATCTCTTAGAGGGGAAATTAGTTCTTTTTCTCTTGTTGTTTTCCCTATGAATAATCCATTTTTAGGATAGACAAAATATGCAAATTCATGAGTATAAGAGAAATTCTTCCCTTGAACTCCAGCAGGATTATGTATTATAACAACCCCCACAATTTCTCTATCTTGAAATACTTCCTGTAAAAGTAAACCTAACGTAGCATGTTCATTTTCATCAATAGTGCATATTAACACACCATTTCTTTTGAGCAAGTTTTTAGCCAATTTTAATCTCTTCTCCATAAACGAAAGCCATTTGGAATGCCTAAATGTGTCTTCATAATCAATATAGTCATTGTTATATTTCCAATCTCTTGCTCCTGTATTGTAGGGGGGATCAATGTATATAACATCAATCTTTCCCTTGTGAGTATAATTCAAAACAGAAAGAGCATGATAGTTATCTCCTTCAATTAAAATATTTACTGGCTTTTCTTTATCTGTTTCAATTTCTTTACCTTTATCTTCAGTTAGAATAGGCAGTTTTTCTTTACATAGTTCTGCGACTTGCTCAAGTTTGTCTTCCCAAACTATGCCATACTTTTTTCTTTTTCTTAACTTCTTAACCTCTTTGAGCAATTCTTCTTTGCTCCAGTTAATATAATCTTCTTTCGCCATGAGAATCAATCTAGTCTTTTTTTATAATAACTTTATCCCCCTTTATCTCTACTTCTAGGTCATCACCCATTTTCCAACCTAACTTTTTGATAATCAAATTTGGGATAATAACCCAGTATTTAAAGTATGGCTTGCCCTTATATTCAAAGTGTTTCTGGCTTAATAGGTGCATAAGAGTTGTTGGGTACCTAAAGGTTTATAAGTTTTTTGGTACCTGAAAATATAGGCTCTAAACACTTCTTTTGGGTACCTAAATGTTTATATAGTTCAATTGGGTACCCAAAGGCTATGAAGGCCAAAATACGATGCAAACACTGCAAAAACACTGAGTACACCAAAGAAGGCTATAGAAGGACACAGAATAGAGGTAAGATTCAGAAGTACCGATGCCTCTCCTGCAAAAGATATTTTACTAATGACGACGGCTTTTACCGTATGAGAAACCACGAAAGCAAGATTACTAAGGCTGTAGACCTCTATTTTAGCAATCTTTCCAGTCGTAAGGTTAGGAACAATTTTAAGCGTCACGAGGACGTTAAAGTAAGCCATGTCAGCGTGTTAGATTGGTGTAGGAAGTACACTCTCAAAGTTCAGAAATACGTTGACAAGCTCGTTCCTAAGCTTAGTGGTCATTGTTATGCTGACGACACCGAAATCGATAGACAAGGGCAGAAAGACCATTTCTGGGCTTGCGTAGACTGGGGCACTAGGTACATCAACGCCATACACTACAGTGTCGTAAGTGGCTATAAAGAAGCCTCAATCTTCCTCAGCAAAACGAAGAAAAACCTGCCTAAGTACATCACGACGGACGCAGCCAAATTCTATCCTAAAGCCTTTAGGAAATCCTTCTACGACAACAAAATACACGGCCTAAAGGTCGAGCATAAGACCGTAAACTTCTACAAAGACAAGAAACACAACGTCCGCATCGAAACCGTCTTTATGAAAATCAAAGACCGAGTAGACGACTTCCGAGGACTAAAAGCACTCTGGTCAGCCCCAATACTCCTAGCCGGAATCGTCCTACAACACAACTGGATAGAAGAACACACCACAACAAGAAAACTACCAAGCGAACTAGCCGAGCTAAAATTAGACACTGGAATGAACAGATGGTTAGGACTAATTCGCTTGAGTTGCACTTCCCACTAGACATATCCACATAACAAATTTAAACGCTGCAACCTAAGATACAATAAAAAGATTTAAATATGCGAATGGTCTACTAATAGACTATAAATAGACTATGGCTAACCAAAAACCTAAAAAAGCAAAAGGAGAAATCACATTAAAGAGTGTACCTTACAACTATTTTTTGCCTAGATTGGTGATTAAGAACAATGACACGAGTGGAAAGGTCAGCCTTCCTAAAGAACTAATTGGAAAACAAGTATATGTAGTGTGGCAAGATGATTAGAAAAAATATGCATTATTTAATCCCTGCGATAACAGGTCTATTTTTCCTAATCTTTTCTCTCATGAAACAGGAGATAGTTGTGGCGACTATGAAAAATATTGCAATCCAAGAAATCGTGTTTACTTCATCTAGCACCATGCTGGGCTTTGCGATGGCTACTTATGGAATACTTATGAGTTTATCACCAAATTTAAACAAGCAGATACATAAATCAGAGACAATGAAAAGTATCAATAACTATTTTTTCTGTTTTTTAATGCTTATGTTACTACAAGTCATATTTTCGGTAATTTTTCTATTTAATTCATCTTATTATCTTTTTGTAATAAATGCAGTTCTATTTGGAATAGCCATGGCAATGATATTGTTCATAGCAAAGGGGATAAAATCTATTTATAATTTGATCTTACACAGCTAAGTTAGTTTATAATCTTTAAAAATGTCTTTAGCTTTGCTAAAAAAATCCTCAGCTTTCAATACAAAGTCGTCGAAATCAAATATATCTTCTTCTTTTATTTTTATAGAATATTTGTTGTAGACCAACAATCTACCGAGTATATCTCCGTTTATATTTTGACCACTAACATATATATGGTCTGCATTTCTATTTCTATTTAATAAATCCATTATTTTATCCACAGCTCTTTCTTTGAGAGTTTTTAAACCACTTAATTCAATAGTTGTATATCCCTTAGGGTTGTAGCCTGCCAATTTAGAAAAGGGATTTCTTTTCTGTAAGCTCTCTTCCTTATCGATTTTTGCTAACGCTATCTGAATACGTATAGTGTTTATAAACGGAACATCATCTAAGATATCTTTGAGCTTTTTAGTGTTCATCATTAACTCAAATTCACAAGCATCTGGTATATTAAGTTTTTTTTCGAGATAGACTTTCAAATCCCAAAATATATGTTTCATAGCATCATGATTATACAAGCTTAGAATAATGCCATAATTAGGATAGTAAACAAAATATGAATCGTTGATTGGTTTTAGCTTTTCATTTCCAACAAAAAACCTCTTTAATTTATCCACAAAACCAATGTCTACAAACTCCTGTTTATGATTTTTTATCTTTGAAAAGATAAATGCTAGGCCACCATTAACTGTACTTTGCTTAAAAACTAATGAAGCCCCATAATCTCCAACCCTTAGTTCATTAACACGATTTCTTGCAAATTTATCTTCACTAAAATTACTAGAGCAGAAGCTTTCACTAGCCATCTTAGAAGGTATTTTTCTAATTAGATAAGCATAAATCTTACACTTTTTAACAGCCATTAGAATAGTAGTCTATTTTGTCTATTTAAAAATTGCCATTTAAAGCCCTTAAACTTACGTTTTTAGGGCTTTAACCTGTTTTTATATCCAGCAGACCTGATAGCTCATCAAAAAATGGCTTTTAAACGGCTAAAACTAGAGAATTCAACACTTTGGGGGAAATCGACCTGACGCATACTTAACAGCTCAAATCCGCCTAGGATTAAAAAACCTTAAAGTCTTAGAAATCAAAATCTTAAAAAGGAAGTAATTATGCAACACAGCAAGGCAAATCTACTTTCTAGTTTATGCTCACCCTTAAGAAAAAGATAATCATAAATTGGAAAGAGAAAAGTGAATTCAATCCAAAAACAGATAATCTGAGTTCAGAAAACTATCTTTCTCCAGACTGGAGAAGAGAGCAAAGAAATCATTGGTGCCAAACACTCACAACCAGATTAAATCTATTAGCACAAAGAATAGAAGATGATATCGAAACCACCATTAAAGAAGCTTACGATCCAACAATAAAAGGAGCTTATCTTTTAATGGGTTCTACCTGTTCTACTAAATTAAGAGTGTATGAGCTATGTTGGTCACCTTTATCTAAAATGCTGACAAGGTGGAATATTCTAGTGGATCCAAGTCACGAAGGTAGAGGAATCGGAACAGCCGTAACCGAAATGACAGAAGGCCTAGCGATTGACCTGGGCGCCAAACAAATAGTTATTGATGCAATAGTGAATGAAAAATCCCTACATTATTGGGCACAAAGGCCAGGATACACTCTTGTTGGTCAAAAGGCAATAAGAAACCTCGAGATTTTTTAAAAGCAAAATAGGTAAACATGAATCGGTGGGAAGATAATCTTCTAAAATATTCTAGCTTTGCATCATCTGCCTTACCGCTTCGGTCGCGTAGCTTCCTTTAGGGAGCCTGAATTCAATCAATACCTTCTTCTTGTGCAAGTTGAGTTCATCGTTTTCCATCTTGCCAATCTGCAAGTCTGAAACATCCGCGTACAGGGTACGCACCCCTCCTTCACTGCTGAGTTCACCAATTGCACGGATGATAAAGTCGCGAGGAGTGATCTCTTCTTCCTTTAGCTTTTTCTCGGCGAGTTCTCCTACTTTTCCTTTGAATTCCGTAGCGAACCCAATCAACGGCAATGTTTCAACCCGAACTTTATGCTCGATGCAATACTGCGCCATCTCATTGAAGAGTTTAGCTTGGTAACTATGTACATACAGTTTAAGGATCTTTTTAGGAACAATCCGTAAGGCACCTACATAGTCTTGTTTTTGTCTTTTTAGATAGTGCTCAATCTTGTCTTGCAAGGGGGTTTTGCTCTCTTGGATAAGAGCCATAGCCAGTTTGAATTTCTTCTGAATGAGCAGTTTTCCAATGTCCGCATTGTGCGTGGAAAACCGCTGTTCTCCAAAGTAGTTGAGCATTTTAGAAATTTTTTTGGGTTCCTCCCAGGGGTTTAAAGCGCGTAAAGTGATACTGAATTGGTTACCCAGCAAATCACCCATACTAATAGGTCCAGTGCCATACCCATAAAAAGAAAAAGTAAGGTTGAAAAGAGAGATCTTTTCAAGACGTTCCTTTAGGACGGTAGGAATAGAAATAAGTTGTTGGGTCACAGCCGTTCGGTCTTTGTTGCCTGCTGAACCCAAGTATTTACGCGGGATTTGAAGGGTTTTACATACCTTTTGCAGGGCGTCTTCCGTATTGAGGTATTTCTTTTTCATCCAAAATAGGGCAAAGGAACCCTCTTCTTTAGGCAAAACATGGGTAATTTCTTGTACTTGAAAGTCTTCGGGTTGTTGTTTCAAAGCATACATAGAGTCTGGTTATAGGGGAGTAAATTTATAAAGACTCTTCTTTTAACCATCAGAATCCCGTCGGCAAACGAGCGAGAATAGGGCGGGATTCTGAATCCTCAAAAATCGTAGATTTTTGGGACCCAGAAATGCACAACATTTCTGAGATGTGATCAAGAACCGCTCGTAAATAAGGAGGAGTGGCCGACCAATAATGATGGCGGTTCTAGACACGTCGATGATGGCAAAAAAGAAGAGCGAGGCACAAGAAACCGTTCTAGAATCAAAAGACCCTGTTCAGCCTGAGTTAAATATAGGTCTTGTAGGTCATGTCGACCATGGTAAAACCACTTTAACTGAGCAATTAACTGGGAAGTGGACAGATACGCATTCACAGGAGATCAAACGAGGAATCACGATTCGTCTGGGTTATGCAGATAGTGTTTTTCGAAAGTGCACTAAATGTGAAGGCTCTGAGGCCTTTATGACAAAGCCCGAGTGCCCTACGCATAAAATACCTACAGAATTTCTAAGAAAGGTTTCATTCGTAGACGCTCCAGGTCACGAGTCGCTCATGGCAACCATGCTTTCCGGTGCTACCATCATGGATGGGGCCATGCTTTTAGTTGCCGCCAACGAAACCTGCCCCCAACCGCAAACGCGAGAGCACTTAATGGCACTTGAGATTTGCGGGATTAAGAACATTGTCATCGTCCAAAACAAAATAGATTTAGTGGCTTCCGAAAGAGCCTTGCGCAATTACCAGCAAATCAAGGAATTTTTGAAGGGAAGTGCATATGAGAATGCTCCGATCATCCCTGTAAGCGCCCAGCACAGTGTGAACATTGGCGCCTTGATCCAGGCCATTGAAGAATTCATTCCAACTCCTAAACGTAATGATAAAGAAGCTCCATTGATGTTCCTTGCTCGAAGTTTTGATGTAAACAAACCCGGCATGGCCCCCAGGGATATGAAAGGAGGAGTGTTAGGAGGAGCCTTAGTAAAAGGCAAGTTAAAAGTGGGGGATAAGATTGAGATTCGTCCAGGTCACGTGGTAGAAGAGCAAAATCGCAAAGTAAGTAAACCCCTATTTGCAACCATCTTAAGCATCATGACAGGCAGTGCTGCAGTTGAAGAGGCAAAGCCGGGTGGTTCAATTGGAGTGATGACCACCCTAGATCCTTCCATTGTGATGTCAGATTCACTAGTTGGAAACGTCGTGGGTTTGCCAGGTAAACTTCCAACGGTTTTGTATGAATTAGAGTTAGAAACCAGCTTATTAGAACGCGTCGTGGGTTCAGAAGAAGAATTAAAAGTAGACCCGATTAAGATGAATGAGCCCTTTATGTTAAATGTAAACGCTGCAGCTACCGTTGGATTTGTAACGGACATCAGTAAGAACAAGTTCAAGTGCAAGCTCAAGCTTCCGATCTGTGCTGACCCCGGCGCCAGAGTCACCATTTCTAGACGAGTAGGTACACGGTTTAGGTTAATTGGATATGGAATTATTCTAGACAGCAAAAAATAATTTGATTCACAGAACAAAATGCCTCTTCTTAAGGTAGTGATCCAGGCTGTATCGTCCAGCTCCGAGCACATTAATAACAGATAAGATGCCAAACAAGGTGACATGGCTGGTGACGCTCTCGCCAAAGTAGAATAGGGTAAGGCCGATGAAGGCAAAGGAAAGTGTGGCTGTGGTGCGGGTATAAAACCCAAAAAGCAGCAGTAAACCCAAGGTAAGTTCAACAAGGCCGGCACCAACTACCCATATATTAGGTGCTACCGGAACAAAGCGAGTCAATTGATATTGATTGACCACCGCTTCCGTAAGGTGGGGATTTAAGAATTTCTCATGAAAGGCAAGGAAGATGAAGGTAATGCCTAGGAAAAAACGCAGAATAAAGCTAGCATATCCTTGATGGGCCTTGAGCCAGCGAGCCGAGTGCCTCCACCAATGCAGTTGGGTAATATCATCTAGACCGGGTTTCCCACTACCAAGCAAAAGTAAGGCAAGGGTGGCTCCGATCAGTTCAAGGTTTCCGTAAAGCTCAGGATAAACACTAAGACCATATAGGAAGAGTCCAAGAGTAAGGACAGAAGCAATGCGTACACCAAAGCCCAGGAGAAAGACAAAGCCCAAGGCTGTTTGCAATAGGGATAAATACGAAAAAGGAAGGGTTGGACTGATGAAAAAGCCGCCAACACCTCCTCCGATGAGTGCAATGCCTAGACTAAGGCGAAGCATCCAAGGCGTAAGGTCTTTGTAACCTTCGAGTTGTCGAACGCACCGACTCATGTAAGAGACAAAGGGTTTATAGGAAAGGGCAGCATGACGAAGAATAAGGATAAGAATCAAGATGCCAACTGCACAAATCCAGGTAATGGGTTGAGCAAGGGCTGAAGTCACATACAGATCATCTCTTCCCATATTGTCATGGACTGTCTGGGGGTCTAAGACGTAAACAGAGTGAGCAGCAACGAAAGGAAGAATAGAAAGCAAGAAAAGTACCAGTAGAAGGTCTCGGCGCATATTTCCATCGATGTACAAGGCCTTATAAGTTTTTTGGCGCAGTATATTAATAACTCCTAAAGAGGAATAGTTAATAAGAAAAAAATGCATAGAGCTTAAAAAACGGCTCTGTAGAAAGTCGCAGTAGCAGCTTCAGGTGAGCAGTCTTTTTGGAGTACAAGTTGTCGACAAGGGGGTGTCCATCCGGGGAATGTCGACCTTGAACTATAACATTAAGCTGCGAACAGCTGCTACTCGAGCGAAGCGAGAAGACTTTCTACAGAGCCTTAAAAAACACAATATTTATAAGCACTACTCATGCTATATATATATATATTATAATGTGGTGTAACTTAAATGTCTAGAGAAGGGCTTAAATCTGTAAATGGGAGAGGCAGAGTTTGGAGGGTTTTGTTCTTATTAGGTTTTTTAGTAATTCTAGGTGCATGGCCGGCAGAAGCCTTAGCGAATTTTTCCGTGAACGCCACCGAAATTGTCACTGCTCAGACAAAGGTAAGCCAAAACCAGACGAGTATTATTATAGATGTGAAGATTGCGAATACGCAGGCCCTCGGCACAGATTCCGAGAACGTCAACATCACAAATGTTACCTTATTCTTCTTCGTAAACTCGAACGTCTCGTTCAACGTGACGAGCAACTACACCATAAGCCTCCAAAATACAACACCGATCATAATCAACGGTTCTGCCCTCGGTGGGAACACGAGTTACGTTCGGTTCCTGGTCAACGTCTCCAATAGTGCCATCGTCACAGGTACTATATCAATAAACGCATCGGTTTCGGCTTCCAACAGCACCATCAGCAACAGTGGGGCTAACACGACAGACATCGGCTTTAGATTTGGTGACAGCTGGACAGCTGAAACCAAGGCGAGTATCGCGATTGATAAGTTCTTTGGTATACCGGCTAGAGTCAGCCAGAATCAGACCTTCTACGCTAACCTCAGCATCAACAACACCGGTGAAGCCATTGCCAACATCAGCGTAAAAACAGGAGACTTACGACTCTTCAGCGGCAGCACCGATGTAACCAGCAACTACACCGTCAGCGCCGTAACCGGACAGAGCATTGTAAATGGAAGCAACAATCAGTCCAACTTCACCTTCACCATCCAAGCCAGCATCAACGCCAACGTGACCAGCAGCCTCATCTTCAGCATAGCCTACGGCAAACCCGACGCCAACGACAGCAACAACAACCAAAACATTACGGACGTAGACGGAGCAGCCGTAAACGGAACCACGACCGTACAGACACGAGCGAGTATCG
>ERZ1292623.2655-Hain-H51-01um-R1-2655-length-15782-cov-5_pt2 | contig 12264 bp, 15 predicted proteins | sample MGYA00564398_ERZ1292623 | MGnify/ENA primary metagenome ERZ1292623 (study PRJEB36523, sample SAMEA6512633) | groundwater metagenome | collected 2019-01-07 | study: AquaDiva: Metagenomics assemblies of 32 groundwater samples | reverse complement strand
TCAGAAACTCGGCGCGGACCACGATGGTCTTGGGCGGCTCGCCAGGGCGCATAAAGTTGACCTTGGCCGCCGTGTTGCAGATGGAGTCCATGGCCCTGTACAGGAAGTCCGACGAGATAACGTCGATGATCGGCTTGACGCCAAGCAGGGACGCGCCGACGCAGAAGTTTATCGAGCCATCTTCGCAGATAGGCATGGTGTGGACGCGGTCAGGGAAGTCCGCCTCGATCTTCGGTGCGTCGTAATGCACCTTGACCTCGCAGCCCTCACCGAACAGATGGACGCACGGGTCAGCGGCCATGGCGTCATAGACCGCCTGGAGCGAGGCGTCTCGAAGCAGCCGGTTTCTAACGAACGGCTGTGATTTTGGCTTCGTTAAGGATTGCATCAAGGCCTTCTTGTACGTTCACCGTTGGCTCCCAGCCAAGGATGTGCTTAGCACGGCTCCAGTTAGCCTGCATGCGAGTGCAATAAGTCCCCTCATCAGCGGGAATGCAGGCAACACCGGCAGCATCGGCGATCCGCTTGGCAACGGTGTACAGTTGCGTTTCAACGCCACTCCCGATATTAACTGAACCGACGAATTTAGTATCAACGGCACTGGCGAAAGCCCACACCACATCGTCCACGTGCACAAAGTCCTTGGTCGTGTTCCCGCCCTGAAGGAGGATTGGCCCTTTCCTGGCTTTGGCGATCATATCCGGGATGAAGTAGCCGGGCGCCTGGCCTGGTCCATAGACATTGAACAAACGCAGCGTCGTGTAGGCGAGGCCGTGGTTCTCCCAGAAAAGCTGACACAGCTGCTCGCCCAGTATCTTGGTGGTGGTGTAGGTGTTGTTGAGGCGCAGCGGATGGGTCTCGTCCGTCGGGAAGTAGCGCGGCGGTATGTCGTAGACGTGGGCAGAGGACGAGAACACAAACTTGCGGGCGCCGCTTTCCAGCGCCATCCGAAGGACCTGGAGAGTGCCGTTTACATTGATGTCAAAGGCCCTGCCTGGGTCTTTGTCGCATTCCCTGGGGGCAGCGATAGCCGCCAGATGGATCACCGCGTCGAGACCGTCGATACGGGGCAGAGGCTTGGTGATGTCGGCACGGTTCTCGGCGTCCTCAGCGACAACATCAAACCAATGCACGTCATAGCCCTGACGATCAAGCAGATTGACAACGTGCCGCCCGATGAAGCCCGCCGCGCCGGTTACGAGTACCCTCATGCATGCCTCCCTATGCTATAATTGACCACAAGCTGTCTCTCACCAGCGTGTCGTGTGAGAGCGGCACGTTGGAGGGAGGCAGCCTTTTTATGCCTTACAAAGACCGAACAAAACGCCTTCAGTGCGGGAAACGTTGGCGCGACAATAACCAGGAAAAGGTCAAGGCTGCTGCGCAGCGACGCCAGAATGCCCGTAAGATGGCTGCATTCCGCGCATATGGCGGGGCTGAGTGCGTATGCTGCCACGAGGCCACTATTGAATTCTTGTCCATTGATCATGTCAACGGCGGAGGAACCAAACATCGTCTGAGCATCAAGTCCAACGGACGCGGGAATCAATTCTATTCGTGGCTCAAACAACATGGCTATCCTCCGGGGTTCCGCGTACTTTGTATGAACTGTAACTTTGCGCTTGGACACTTCGGCTACTGCCCACATGGTGGCGCTCAAAAAACTCTCGGCAATATTGAACAACCGCCTCTCTCTCAGCTTCACCTACTCCCTGATGGCAGCCTATGAAAAAGCCGTTGTCATGAATATACTGGGCATTCGTCAACGGCCCTGCGATACGGTGACGGATATATTTCATTGCGGGTTGAATTGCCATGTTTCCTGCTTCAATTTGTCGAGTTTCAACCCCCCTTGCTTCCAGATACTCTCGGAACTCATTCCTTGTAAATGGACAACCTGGCTTGAGTAAAAACGGGTAGGCAAAAAATACGTGCCTAGTACCAGGTTGCTCCTTCGGAAGCTGGAGGTAATCCGAAAACGTCTCCAGTTCGCTATTCCAATAGAAAGCTACTTGGCGCCGGTGCTCAATCAGGCCCTCCAGCTTTGGCAACTGGTGCAGGCCGAAGGCACCCTGCACCTCCATTGGCCGGACGTTGAAGCCTGGGTACCGAAACAGAAAGCGGGCGTCAATGTCCGGGTGCTGCTTGGCAAACGCCTCGCGGTCACTCATGTCCCGGACCCACCCAAACGCCCGCAGGCTCCGGCAGGTGTCCGCGAACTCCAGGTCGTCCGTCACCACCATGCCGCCCTCAACGGTCGAGATGTGGTGGCTGAAGAAGAAGCTGAAGGTCGCAGCCAGGCCGAAAGAACCGACGTTCCTTCCGCGTACCTGAGCGCCGTGAGCCTCACAACAGTCCCACAAGACAAGTCCAGGGGAGCGAGTATCACGGTGAGAAACAATTCTCGGAGCGTCCGTAGACACAATCGGATTACCCAGAAGATGCACCGGCATTACCGCTCCCGTCTTTTTGGTCAATGCCTTCGTGGCCGCCGACAAAGAGAGGTTGTACGTCTCCAAGTCCACATCGGCCAGCACCGGCACACAGCCCGCTTGCGCGATTGGGAACACGGTGGTCGCCCAAGTGAGCGCAGGGGTGATGACCTCGTCGCCCTCTTGGAGTTTCCCCAAGCAACGGAGCGCGGTCAGCGCCACGAGGTTAGCGCTGGAGCCGGAGTTGGTCATGATGCCGTACTTGCGTCCGCAATACTTGGCCCACGCCTCTTCAAAGGCGCGTACCTTGCGGCCCATGGTGACCATGCCGCTGCGCAGGGTCTCCATGGCTTCATCCGTCTCTTCTTGTCCGAAAGTCGGGACGTTGAGCGGGATGCGGCTAGGCGCCAGCATTTGCCTCCACCTTCTCTCTCCACGGCGAGTAGTTCTGATTCTTCCAGGAGTGCTTGTCCTTGCAAGTCTTCCACTCAATCAGCCAAGTGTCCTCAAGGAACTCTCCCATGTGGTTCTCGCCTGCGGGGTTGCGTGAGCACCCACCGTCGTGAAGGATTTCCGAGCGCACCGCTGGCTCCCATGGGCCATAGGCTGGCGGCAGCTTGCGGTAGAGCATCTTGCCGGTCAGCACCATCACTGACTCTGGCACATCGTGCGAATGCCCGCCGCGCAAGCTGCCCTTCTTAGAATGCAGCAGCATCAACTCGCGGTCACCTGGAAGGGAAATAGAATACATCTCGCCGCGGTCGTCCTCGTGGACCAGGGTGATCTCCGGCCTATGCACCAAGGGGATTGGCATCAAAACCTCCAAAGAATGTGGGGTTCGTCGTGGCCTGGCGCTCCAGGTCCATGTCCAGGATGCTATCGATGATCCAATCCGGCACGGTGTCGAACTCGAAGCCCAGGTGCTCGATCTCCGGCTCGCAGGCCATGGCATTGCACCGGAGACAGACATAGGCCCTGATCTCGTCATGGGGAGGGCCAACCCACGCCTTCTGATCGTGGCGCAGCGGGCAGCGACGCCTTGTGCCTCTGGCAAGGCCGGCTAGACCAGCCGCACGGTTCGACCGCTCCCGCTCCTTGTCGCCGTAGCGGTATTTGAGCATTTTATCGATCTCTGCCTGCTCGACTCGGAAACCCTTCAGCGGCTCTGGGGCGTCCATAGCTTGGCTCCATTCTTCTGCGCGCGGCCGTTTGATGACAGCGGCGGCGGCTCGGCCGCCTTCTCTGCCTTGGCCGCCCTATTTTTCATACCGAAGTATGTACCGTATCTGTCCACAAAGCCGTCGTCTGTCTCTGGGTTGAAGCCAGACGGTGGTCTGCGGTCCCTGTCCTCTGTCCGCAGACGGTCCCACATTTTGTGATGATCCGCCCAGAGTTCGTTGTATTCCTTCGATGCGTGGCGGGTAGGCCCGTGCGTCACACGGACCACGGTGTCTGTATCCACGTAGATACGATGCCCCAGGAAGTTGAGGGCTTGGGCGAAGAGGAAGTCGTTCCCGCGCCAGGCCGTCGGTTCCAGGACGTTGAAAATCTTGACGTTAAAGAGCATGCAGGACATGGCGGCCCAACGCACCGGCACGAGGCCATGGCCACTCTCCGTCAGATCTGGACCAGAGAGTGGGGCCACCAGACGGGGCAACCGCTTCTCCATGTCCTCAAGGAGCGGAAAGACCACCGGGCGGTCATGAGCAATGAGGCGCAGCAGGGTGTCCTTCTCCAGCCAGACATCGTTGTCCACCATCAGGCACCACTCAACACCGGAGTCACGGGCCATCATTGAGGCAGACCAACGCATCATGGGGATGGCCTCAAAGGCGAAAATGGCGGCGTCCGTCACCTCCTGGAGCGAGATCGAATGACCGGCCTGGTCGGTGACGAGAAGCATGTCCTGGAGTCTCCACCAGGCGCCCTCATCCCAGAGATTGCCGATGGTCGTCACCAGCACCGAGGCTGGGCGGACATGCGGCATGTGGTAATCGAGACCTCCACCGGCGGCCCTCTTGTCCCGTACAGAGACATCCCAGGTGGAGGCCCTGATGCCGGGATGAGTGCTGCGGTCGCCAATGGCGATCTCCGGGATACCAGCAGCAAGCAGTTCCTCGCGGGTCACGATCTTCTGGGTCACGGCGCCTTCTCAGCTGCCCGGTGTTGCTCCCTTGCCTCTCGTATACGCAGCCCTGGGCCAAGTACGCCCGCGTACTTGTACTGCTCTATCCCCCAGTACACCCCATCCTTGTCCACCGTCCCCTTATCAAATGCAGGGTCAAACCCTGGCGGAGGCTCACGGTGACGCTTCTGGGTCTGCCGCCGATCATAGGCACGGTGCATACGCTCCCAGAGATGATCCCACGTCTGCGCCGGATGTCGGGCTGGCCCTCTCGTCACGTGGATGACCGTATCGGTGTCCACGTGGATGCGGTGCCCGAAGTGAGCAAGGTTCTGAGCGAAATGGAAATCGTGCCCGTGCCATGCGTAGGGAGCCAGGCAGTTGAACACCCGCGTATTGAACAACATGCAGGACATGACTGACCAACTGACGGGCTGGAGGCCGATGCCCTCCGGCAGGTATGGGGAATTGAGCGACCCCTTCCCCATGAACTCGTCCTTCGGGCAGGCCACCAGCGGGTAGACGACTGGACGGTCGTGCTTGAGCAGCCTGGACAGGGTGTCCTCTTCCAGGAGAGCGTCGGTATCCACCATGAAGCACCACTCGAAGCCGCCATCGAGGGCCATCATCGCGGCGCAGGCCCGCATGATGCCAATGGCGTCGGCTGGCATGGTGGACATGTCGTCCACTTCTTCCAGGGCCACCGTGAAGCCCTGCTCCTCCGTATAGCGCATCATATTCTGGAGGCGCCACCAGCAGCCCTCCTGCCAGTCGTTGCTGATGACGGTGATGAGCACCGAGTTGGGGTTGATGTGCGGCACACGATAGACGTGCCTGTCCCCCAGCGATGCGTTGCCTGGGCCAACATATGGCCAACTGGACACGTAGTAACTGGGGTGGTCTGAACTTTCCATGATCTGGTGGCTCAAACCGGCATCCACCCAATCCTTGCGTGTCGTCTGGGCGCTCTTTGGCATGCGGGGGGCGTGGTAGTCCGCCCCCCTGACCTTTGCGTCGCGGCCGTTGCTCCTTGATTCTGCCACGTATGCCCTACACGATGTTCAGATCGATCAGGGCATACTCCGTCGAGGCGTTTGCTTTCACGCACACCCCGATATCTGGGCCGTTGTATGCGATGCCTCCAGTAACGTCGTAGGTCGCCGCCACGGCAGCCGAGATGACGCTGTAGATTGCGTAGACGCCTGCGACCTCGGTGCCATCCGCGTCGGCCACCCCGATGCCCCAGAACGCCGTATTGCTCAGGAAGATGACGCTGGTGCCAGCAGTGCGCACCCGCCTCTTGAAACCCTCCACCCGTCCGTCCTGAGCAATGGAGGGCATGACGCGGTTGCCAGCCAGCAGTGTCAGATCAGCAAGCACTGCCGTGTACCCCTTGACCTGGCTCCAGTAGAAGCGGTCGAGGGCCGCCACCCCGGGGGAAACGCCGGACAACAGCGCTGTGGGCGGGCCAACGTGGATCGTGACCTGGTGGTAGCGGTTGCGGGTGAAGGTCATCTCGGAAGCGGTCGTGAGCGCCACCTGCACGCTTTCACCCGCCTGGAGGTTCACGGTCAGCACCGCTGCTGAGGCTGCCGAGGCATGGGCGGCCCCAGCCGTCATCGCCCTTCTGATACGGTAGGCATACGCCTCACCCACCTCGTCATTCGTATGGGCTACGCCCTCAGCGTAGATATCCGCTGCGGGAGCCGTGCCGTTCAGGGTGGCGCTGAGGGCCGTTGCGCCAATGGCGCGGACCACGTCTGCGGCGATATTCGTGTGGCCCGCCACTGCCGCAACGCCCTGATAGAGGTTGCCGGCAACCTCTACGGTGCCGTCATTGAGGGTGAAGCGGTACTCCCGATGGTCCGGGAGAATCAGGATGTGGCCGAGCGGCCACCGTCCAAGGTTCGCATTGCCCGCATTTGCGTAGGTGCTGTTTCTCTCAGTGTACGGGCCATAAAAGGTATTCGGCATGTCTCTTTCGCTCCTTCGTGTGCCCCTTCTTCGGGAAGGGGGTTTCTACTGGATGGCGACTAGTCCATCCGATTTCCTAACCGCTATTCACGGCCATCTTCTCCGCCCGCCGCTTCTCGTTGGTCGCCTTCTGTGACGCCCTCCATCTCGCCGTGGCTGCAATCTGGGCCGCCGTCCGCGGCTTCTTGGCCTTGGCGGGAAAGACCGGTACGGAAGGAACAGCCGCTACCTGTACCGCCCCTGGAGGCAGCGGCGGCCCAGCAGACAGCCGCAGCACTTGGGCCATCAGCTCGTTCACCATGGCACGCAGGCTCTCGGTCTCCCGATTGCCACTGGCCGCCAAGGATGCCATCTTCGCCTGGTACTCCATGGTATGGATGCCCATGGCGTGTACCCGCATATCCTCTTCCGTCTTGAACCCACGGTCGCCACGGCGTGGGCAGCTTTCGATCATGCAGTCCACGTCACCGTAGAACCGCGTCTGGAAGGGGGCATCCTCCTTCCGCACATAGAAGTTGGCGATGATGAAACCACGGTTCACCTTGCCGCTGGGCAGGACCTGCGGGGCAAGACTCGTGCCCGAAGCGCATCTGGTACAGCTGGTCTTAGCGCAGCTTGGACAGACAAGAGGACGCCCCTGGAGCTTGATGAAGCCAGCCGTCCCACAACATGTGCAGTGGCGCTTGGCCAGATAATGCCGGGCATTATCATGGATCTTCCCATCCGGGTCCCATGCCAGCGGCAGCAGGCTCTCAGTGCCGTTCCAGGACCATGCCCGGCGCGCCACCGCGCGCCCTCGCTCCTGCCTGATGCCACCCTGCACAGGGTAGAGACGCACCCCATTCACCATCCCGCCATCGGTGAGGTCAGGGACCTGCCCTGGCGGGGTGCGGGCGAACTGCTGCCGGACGGCAATCTCTTCTGCCTCCGTCATGACGGCATCCAGCTCGTCCGCCTGCACATCCACATCTTCATAGCTGAGAACCTTCGGACTCATACGCGCACCCTCACCTCTAGCCCAGGCTCTCTGGTGGGGACCATCCGAAACCCCCTAGGCAACAGCAGACGCACCCTTGGCCTCGGCTTGGGCGCTTCCGAAGGGTTCTTTTTGAAGTAACGGAGAGCATCATTCCGGCGTTCCAAGAGTTCACGGCACATGCGGACGATCTCGCCGGGCTTCTTCTGTGCCACAAACTTGCGCTCTCTGCGTGCCGCCAGCATATCCCGCACCTCGTCCAAGGTGGTCTCCATCCCGCCCAGGATGATGACCGCCGCGTTGCCGCCTTCGCCACGACCAGGCACCGGCGTAGCAACCCCCTCCAGAGACATCCGTTCAAGATGGTTGCCGTCGGCGTGCGCCCGCACGATGCTGGTGACCGGCCCGCGACTACCAACGCCCGAATACAGACTCTGTACCGGCGTATTTGGACCCAGGCGGTGCCTTGGGAAAAGAAGTTCCATGTCTCAGGATGTCCGCTTCGACTTCAACCCTAGCTTTTTCCCTCGCTTGACCCCGTCGCTGCTCACCAGTGTAGGCGGCGGTGGCTGCGGCGTAGGCGGCGGTGGCTCATAACCGAATCCACGCGCGGACTCATTCATCTCCATCTTAGCCTCGAGATTCGCCAATTCATCGTCCGAAGGGACGATCCGTTCCCACGCCACACCGCTTGGACTGATCCCGCCATCCACCATGACGCGGTAGCGGGTGGTGCCGCCCTGCCGTTTGGTCACTCGTAGCTCAATCACGTTGCATATATCGCGTGGACGTCAACTCGTAGGCGCGGTCACATCATGGTCCCACTCGCGACCAAACCCATCTAAAAGCTCACCGCTGCCGTAGTCTATCACCATGTTCAGCTCCACTGCGCGGATGGACTTGTTGCTATCGTCCACCTCCAGCTCCACGGGCATGAACTCATAAATAAGGGCTGCGCCCTTGTACTGGATACCGGAACGGCTATCCGTACCAGATGCCACCAGGTTGGTGGAGAGATTGATCGGTGTGCCGAAATAGCGACCGGCCGGGAAGTAGTCGTCCAACACGTCCTTGCTGGCCCGGTTATTCTGGGACGTATTCGGCGAGTGCGCCTCACCGGAGCCAGTCGGAAAGAGCTGCTTGGCGATGGAGTGCCAGCCGTAGGGATGGATGATCGCCGACACGTCCCTGAACATGGCCTCGTTGACCGGCTCGCTGTTAGCGCGGAGCTGGGCGAGCCCTGCCGAGAGATGTCCCAGGACCGCGGCCGCCCCATCAAGCCCCACGGTTGTGCCGAAACCGTCGATGAGCACGGCGAAGTCCTGCTCCTGCTTGACATTGATGGCACTACCCATGGCCTTGCCAGCGTTGCGAAGAAACTCGTCGCGGTTGATCGTGCGGAGCATCTTGTTGGTGAGCAGGACTGAAACGCCCACCTCAGTGGCCGAGATCGGCGTGTTGGAGTCCACTATGGTCTCCTGCACCATGTCGATACCCTCAGTGAGACCAAATGCGGTCACACCAGGCAGCTTCGGTGAGTTGTAGGTGTCGTCCATGCCAGCCTTGCCACGCACGATCTTGAACGCCTTCTTGATCGCCAGCGTGTCCTCCTTGAGAGTCAGGCGGGCAGGGCCAATCACCTTCTCCTGCAAATTGGTGATGTTCGCGGTCGTCGTGTAGTTCGCCATCTCCTAGCCCTCCTCAGAGCCCCGCGTGCCTTTTATATTCGGCATCGCTGATCTTCCCGTCCATCCAGAGCCGGTCCACGTTGTCCGGCGTGATGGATACCCTTGCCCTGCTTGGGCTGGCATCCGTCGGCGTACTCGGCTTGACAGCCGCCTGTTTCAGCTTGGTCAGCTCCTGCCGCGCCTGGTGCACCTGCGCCTTGGCCTCCATCAGTTGCGGATCGTCATAACGCATCATTTCGTTAAACGTGGCGCCATACTCTTCTACAAAGCGCTGCGCGACGATGCCCTTGGCCTGCTGGTTCTGCGTGAAGCGTTCATACTGCTGCTGGATCTCGCGCTGCTGGCGCTCCATCCCACGCGTTTGCTGAAGAAGCTGCTGGTACTGGCCCACCAGACGGCCCATGTCCACGCCGGGATAGCCGGTCTCCATCTGGGAGCGGAACTGCTGGACGGCCTGAGCATCGATGGCATCCTGATAGCGGGCTTCAAGCTCAGCCGTGCGCTGCTGCTGCTCCTGGTACTGCCGGCCGAGATCGGCAAAGAGCGGGGCCTGCACACGTGGGGAGACTGAAGGAAGGACGGAAGGAGCAGGCGGTCTGGCCGCAGGAGGCGCCGCCAAACCGGGCTGATCCTGCCCCTCCGTAGGAAGCGGCGGCGGTTGTACCGCCTCGATAGTGATCGGCGCTGCTTCGGTAGCAGATGCGGGCTCCGCGATCTCGGCCGCGTCCGTCGTCTCTGGGGCCGCTACCGGCATCGTCATATCATCTCCTGACGGGGCAAACAAAAACCCTGCTTGGCCGCACATAGCGGACAAACAGGGCTGAACGCAGCCAAATGGGGGAACTTGCCCCCTGGAACGTAACGGTTTCTATTCTGTAGTCAAATGTTCAACCTTGTCAAGACGTCGTTCCCAGATAGCGAGCCAATGGTGGGCCTTTCGACATGCGTTCGCGGTTGCAGCAGCACCTTCACCGTATGACGCTGCCCATGATGCATCGAATACCACACCACGGCATCGCCCAGACGGTAGCCCATCACCTGCGTGCCGCAGCAGTCGCAGCATATTGGCTCACGCTGAGGCGCGTTCACTTGGCCCACGTCAGCACAGGCGCAGCGCCCACGCCGGGTACAGGCGTGCCGCTAGCCCCTGCTGCTGTTCTGGACACCGCACCGATTCCTTTCTTCCTCAACCCCTCAATCTGCTTCTTCTTCCCTGTCGCCGTGAGCGGGCTATAGCCAAACTCTTCCACGAGCATGGCATCCAAGTTCGGGTTCTTGCGCCGCATTTGCTCCCGCGAGCGCTCACGGCGTCCCAGCAGATATTGGATCTGAATGGCCTGACCCGGCGGCAGGCCGGCAAGGTACGGCTTACGCTCCACCGTTCGCAGCTCGAAATAGCGGTCCCAAGCCGGTTTGAGATTGGGCGGCACCTCGTTCTCAATGGCCGCCCAATACCTGTCCAGAGCATCCATCTCCACCGTCATCGCGCTCGCCCCGAAAGCAGCAGGGATGACCTTGGCCGACCCCTGCCATCCTTCCACGCGGTGGGCGTCGTACAGGTCCTGCAAGAAGAGCGGTGTCAACTGGCGGGCCGCTGCCTCGCCAACGGTGCCCGGCCTCCCCAGGTCAAGTTGTTCGCCTGTAATATCCTTGCCCTTGACCAGCCCAACGGCAAACCCTGGTACTGGCGCCATCTTCGACCAGAAGAAGCGGAGGATGCGGTCCATCCGGTCAAGGTCATAACGCTGGCCACCACTCTCCGGCAACTCCTGCGCCCGGCCCTGCCATATCTGCGCCCCGTAGCGGGCCACCGGCTGGAAGCCTGCCCAGAAATCAAGCCGCGTCGCCCCCAGACGACCACGACCAAAGTCTGGACTGATCGGATCAGTCTCGATATCGGCCCCCGCCAGCTTCATCAGCCCCAGGATGGCCGTGCCCGTCCCGATAAAGGCCGCCAAGCTACGCGCAGCCTCCTGACGTGAGAGCGCCGTGCCACGGATAAGGGTCGTTGGTAGAGCAAGGCGCGAGGTTATCAGGCGCGGCGCGAAGAAAGTTGCATTGGCCATGGCTGCGGCATCGCCCGAAGGCATCGGCCCCCGTCCAGTGGCGTAGTTGATAAACCGCGCCAGGCCCTGATAATCGGCAGACCCAACCTGCTTCCCTGACCGCTGCCACCCGGTGACGACATGATCGAAGACATCCGCGCGCAGCTTGTTGAGATAGGTGGTGTAAGCCCGTTGCGACTGCCGAACGCCAGGTATTCTCTCCGCCAGACGGGACATGAAGGCTTCCTCGCGCTCCGCGAGGTGCGTGGCCGCCTTGCCCATGTCGGCGAGATAGAGACCAGCATCGGCCCGTACCTGGGCCAACGGCGCATTCCTGATCGCGTCATCGGCGGCCCGCGCCCAACTCTCCTTCACCAGGGCCTTCATCATCGTGCCAGCAGCCTGCGAAGCCAAGAGCGGATGGCCCGCCCCCAGCACGGCGCCCTGACGGAGTGGCGCCGACAGGTCAAAGGAAGACATGACTGAACGGGGCAGGTTCGCCAACTCAATAGCCGCCTCGCCCGTCTTCGCTGCGAGAGACCGCTTGCTCAGAACGGCACGGACCAGATCGGGACCAAACACTTTTTCTAGGGCAATGAGCTCCGAGCGTGCCGGGATATCTCCTGCGAGGAGCCTTACCAGGGCATTATCGGTGGTCGCGTATTCGAATGGTCTGAGTCCTGCCTCCCCAATGCGGCGAAACAGCGCATCCACTTCGCCTCCAGCCATCTGTTCTGAAAGCTCGAAGCGCGCCCTTGGTAACTGCCCAACCAGCGCCCTTTGCGCTCCCAGCGCCTCTCCACGCCCGCCCGCCGCCTCACGCGCCTGAGCAAACTGGGCGGCGCGCCTGCTGCGTTCCTCCGTATACAGCTTTTCCGTCTCCTCCCGCGCCGGCTTAGCAGTGCGCACAAGTCGAGTGAGTTTCGCCACTGGGTCCGTAGGACCAACAGGTGGCAGCTTCCTTATTGGCGCCGCAAGCCCTTTCACAAGCTGCTTCGCTCCACGCAGCACACCAAGACCAGGG
>ERZ1292623.4005-Hain-H51-01um-R1-4005-length-12269-cov-8_pt1 | contig 12269 bp, 15 predicted proteins | sample MGYA00564398_ERZ1292623 | MGnify/ENA primary metagenome ERZ1292623 (study PRJEB36523, sample SAMEA6512633) | groundwater metagenome | collected 2019-01-07 | study: AquaDiva: Metagenomics assemblies of 32 groundwater samples | reverse complement strand
TTTATTGGCATCAACCAATTCGTAGTAGTTCTTCATATAGGAAGGGCAGGCTTTAGAGTGAGACTTTTTGATCTTTGGTCTCGCCTTCGCTGACGGTGAGATGGCTGCCTTTGGTTGGAGTAGTCAGGCCGGCTTCGACCTTGAAACCAAACATGCCGGCGACCAAGTTACTCGGAAAAGTAACGAGTTTGGCATTGAAGTCGGCCGAGAGGTCGATGAGGACGCGACGGGCATAAGTCAGTTTGTCGGCGGTGTCACGCAGTTCATCCATGAGCCGGCTAACCACCTTTTCTGCCTTTAACTCCGGATTGCTTTCCACTAGTATCTGAAGTTTGGGCAGTAGAGCGGAGAGCTTGTCGGCGGCTTTGTCGACCTTGGCCATATCGCCCCCTCCTCCGACAGCGGCATCGACCGCCTTTCTGGCAGCAGTTAAGGCCTGGTAGATTTCTTTCTCGTGTTTGAGATAGGCCTTGGCCGAGGTTTCCAAGTTAGGAATAAGATTGGACTGGCGCTTCAGCTGGTTGCCGATTTCCTGGACACTGGCCTTGATACGGGTCAATGTAGTCTGGAGCCAGTTGTAGACGGAGACGAGGTAAAAACTAATCAGGACAACAACGATTAAGAGAACGAGGGGTAATGACATAGTGGTATTATCTTAGCACTTTTTTCAGATCGTCAAGGTTACCGGTGTTAAGGACATCGCTTTTTCGGCACCAGCCCCGTCTAGCCGTCCAGACACCATACTTCATGAAATCCATACTGGAAACCTCGTGGCTGTCGGTGTCGATGATGACTTTGACTCCACCCCCGATTGCCATCTTGACCAAATCGTCGGGCAGATCGAGCCGATCAGGGGTGGCGTTGACTTCCAGCACTTTTGAGTTAGCCCGACAAAAGTTAATCACCCTTTCCCAAGCGACATCGATTCCGGGCCGCTCGTTTAATTTACGGGCAGTCGGGTGGCCGAGAATGATAGCTTTGGGGTGGCTTAGAGCTTTAATGAGGCGATTGGTGTTTTCTTCTTTGGGCAGATCGAAGGCGTTGTGGACCGAGACGATGGCGTAGTCGAGATCTTGCAACAAGTCATCCTCCAAAGCCAGTTCCCCATCGCTTCTAATATCAATCTCTAGGCCGACGAGTAGTTTTGGTACTCCGGTTTTCACACGTTTTTCATATTCTTGGTATTGAGTAATTAAATACTTCTTCCGAGCTTCGAGTATCTTTTTCTTATCGGTTAATGTTAAACCACGATACTTAGGGTTATGATCGCTGAAACCTAAATATTCGTAGCCCAAACTTCTGGCTTTGTCTAAATATTCCGATAATTTGCTTCTGCCCAAATCGTGGCTCGATGCAAAATCGAAGTCGGAATGGAGATGGAGGTCGCCGCGGATATCCTCGAGTTCGACGAGAGAGAAGATATTATTTTTCTTGGCATAATCAAGCTCTTCCTCGCCCTCCCGCAACTCGGGAGGAATATAGGGAAGGCCGAGATGGGCATAAAAAGCCTTTTCGTCCTGGGCCTGAAATATTTTTTTGGTCCCTAGGTCTTTGATACCGTGTTCGGAAAGCGAGAGTTTTCTTTCGAGGGCATAACTACGGAGGGCAATGTTGTGGAGTTTGGAACCGGTGTAGTGTTGGAGCAGACTCCCCCACTCGCCAGGGGAACAAAGTTTAATATCAATTTCGTGACCGGTTTTAAGTTGGACGCGGGCTAAGCCTTCTCCGGAGGAGATCGCCTTGTAAATTGGGGGGTATTTCAGGACTGCTTCCATGGTCTCTTGGGGTTTATCGGTGGCAATACCAAGGTCAATGTCTCCGACGGTCGCAACGTGCCTTCTAAGGCTTCCTAGGGGCTCGGCATTGATGACAGAAGGAATCTTCTTAATGTATTCGATGAAAGCGGAGGAAATAGGTACCGCTTCGGAAAAAAGCAGCCGCTCGTCTTTGACAAACGAAGACTCAATTGAGGTTTTAATTTTGGCCTGCATTTTCTCGCCAAAGCCCGGAAGATCGGCGAGTTTGCCGGTGGTTATAAGTTGTTTTACTTTTTTATAAGCGGCTTTTTCGTCATCGAGCTTAAACTTCTTGGCGATCTTGTAGGCGATTTTGGGGCCAATACCGCGGATGCCTAATAGCCCAAACATCCCTGCCGGAACTCGTTTGAACTCGGATTCGAAGTGCTTGACCTTACCCGTTTTGAAGAGTTCGTCAAGGTGATCAGCCAGACTTTCACCGACACCCGGAATTTCGGTAAGTTTTCCCTGCTCCCAAAGATCGTGGGCAGAGATAGTCAGGTTTTCAATGGCGTTGGTCGCATTTTCATAGGCCCGGCCGCGAAAGAAATCTTTGTCCTTGACTTCGTAAACCGCCTCGACGCGACGGAGTAGTTTGGCAATATCCGAGTTGGTGATCATAGGCCCAATTGTAAACGAAAGAAAACCAGGTTTAAACCAGATCGGTAATCCGGTATCCCTGATTCTGAATGACTCTGGAGAATTGGTTTAACTTCTCGGCTTCAACCTGCTGGAGACGCACGAGAATGGAGCTAAGGTCGATATTATAGCGGCCGTATGTTTGGACAATTTTATTTCTATATTTGAGGCGCATTTTGTTCACATATATGTACGATCGGTCCAGTACATTCTGGAGGTTTGGATCGGGTGTTTCGCCGCCGACTTTTGTGGCGTAATTTTCCAATAGTGCAAAGGCAAAATAATTACCGTCAATAGTGTCAAGGATACGGGCAATAAATGAAAGCGGTGATTCCGGAGATTTCTCCCCGCCATTTTCCAAGAATGACTGGGCGGTGACAAAGTCACCCAAACGAAGATAATCATCTGGCAGGAGAAGATCTTCAACGCCGGTAGTTTCTTCGGTGTCGTCCGAAGCGGAAAGCCGACTAACATCGCCGTGGATCAGTTCACCGACGTCGTGAGAAATTAATATCAATTGTAGTTCTTCGATAATTGAAGCCGGAAGTAAGTCTCCGAGCCAGCGCTTGGTTTCTCGGACGAGACGCGACTTGTGGTTGAGGAGAGAGTCAAAGGGGAGATAGATGCGCGGGTAGTCGGAATTGGGTTTGACTTGGAAGCGATAAAGGGTTGCGAGTCGATCGCCTCGAGGTCCTACTAATTTGTTGTAGTAAGTAAGCCTATCCTTGATCATTTGGCGGTAGTATACACCACCAAAAACCCCGCGCTAGGCGGGGTTAATTGGTAGTTAATGATAACTAAAGTTTCTTAGCGTCCACGGCTGAAACCACCGCGACCTCCACCGAAACCGCCTCTGCTACCGCCGCCACCACCACCACCGAATGAACGGGGGGCGCTATTTTCTTCACGAGGTTTAGCCTCGTTGACACGAAGTGGGCGACCTTCGATGTCGGTACCGTCGAGTTTGGCAATCGCCTCTTTGGCGGCGTCGTCATTGTCGAATTCGACAAAGCCGAAACCCTTGCTTCTGCCAGAAAACTTGTCAGAAATGACGGAAGCACTGACGATAGTACCAAACGGGGAGAACATCTCCTCCAGTTTAGTCTGATTAACAGTGTAGGGTAGATTCCCTACGTATAAACGCATAGCCATGATTGGCTCCTTTCACGTCCCAAGCATCATCACTTGGCTTCGAACTTATATAAACGGTTAAGATGATCTAACCAGGCTCGTGCGGTTCTACTGGAAATCAGAATCCCCTCTCAAGCAAGAGCTATTATATAATATGCAAGCACAGAACGCTAATTTGTGTATTAAGGGGCCGTAGTGAAGTTGGTTATCACGCTTCCCTGTCACGGAAGAAACCGCGGGTTCGAGTCCCGTCGGCCCCGCAAAAGTCCTATAAGTTTGATTTGGTGTGTGGCTACGTATATAATCTGCCCTCATGAGAGTCCTGACCGAGAGAGAGGTCGCAACACAAATTTGGAGCGGAGAAAATCCTAATGCTGTCGATTTAGAAGGACCCACGGCTCATATACCTGATTATTTCTCTGAACTATACGGAACCGTTTTGGGTTGGTTAATTTACGTTGCCGATGCGGATCCGATTAAATTAAAAAGGCTGGTAATGTCATTGGAGCAATCCGATCCAGATAGGTTGGCGGATATTGACGTTTTCACGAGCCATCAACCAGTATTTATCTGGAGCAGGTCTGTTTAATAATTCATCAGAAAGACCCTTTTTTATTACACCAACGATATGACTTATTGCCGCTTCGTTTATAGAATTCATGAGTTTTTTTGGGTCTTTTCCCCACTCAATTAGATTCAACGTTAGACAGATGGCGCAGTAATCGCCGCTCTTTTCTTTATACACATAAAACTCGAGAGAGCCTTTATTCTTGGTATTCATATTCGTATCAAGTCTGATATTTTACCTTTTTTGATCTCCGTAATCAATTTGTCAGATTTTAGTAGACTTGTCAACCATCCAGTCGCCGCCTTTGTTATGTAATTTTAATTACCATGGGTTAATATCAGGGCATGGTTGAGAGGTTGAAATCATACGGTGAGCTTTCGGGTGTCGATATCTATCGCTACGAAGGTGTGAGTGGTGCTTTGTCCGGTATCATTTTCGGGGCTGAGGAGATGCTGCTCACAGCCCGGCACATAGTCGATTCGAGAATGACCGAATTACCTGGTTTTGAGTTTTTTTCGAAATACGACTGCAGAGAAGTCGATATTGCTGTCAAAAAAGATCCGGTTGTCAAAGGACCGCAGTTGGGATATGTCGACGGACTAACCTTAGCTGGCTGTTATTGTGTCACCTCAAGAGTAGGAACACCGGAAAAACTGATCAGGATTAACGGTAGTCTAAAACCTTTTTTCGAACCAACCCTATTGAGTCGGTTTGCGCCAGAGTCTGATTTCGACTACGCTCTCTTCGAGGGCGGAACCAGTGGCAGTCCGATTATCTATCAAGGAAAGATTATCGGTTTGATAAAGGGAAGTAAACCGGAGAGCGGTCTTGTCGTCGGCGTTTGTTTCAACCTGGCAGACTTACGCGCCCTTTTAACCGAACATTTAAATTTGTCTTTTGTGAAAATAGAATCGCAAAACGATGGGACTTGACGTGTATATTTTTTGTCTATAAGATGTGGGTACTATTAACCCGTAATTAAAAATATGGAGAAACAGTTAAAAAGCCTGTTAAAAAGCCTGAAGATCAACGAGAATTTGATCAGCACGGTTATGGGCGGTGTTGTCGTTGTTGTCATGGCGGCGATGATTTTTAACTACTTCAAAACATTCAACAAGAACGGACAGATTACAGACGAGTCGGCGGTTAATTTGAGCGAGGAAGAAGTTTTGTCCAAGGAACTTCCGACCACCTATAAGGTGATCAAGGGTGATGACCTTTGGCACATCAGTGAGCGGTTCTATAACTCGGGCTATAACTACGTCGATATCGCCAAAGCGAACAAATTAGTCAACGCCAGCCTGATTGAGACTGACCAGGAATTAGTCATCCCAAAGGTGGAAGCAAAAAAAGCGACGGTGCTCAAAGAGGCCAAGATTGAAAAGACAGAGGTTAAATCGGCCAAGATTACGATCGAAGGTGGGAAGTACACAACGGTCAAGGGCGATTATCTCTGGTCGATTGCCGTGCGCGCTTATGGCGATGGCTACGCCTGGACCAAGATCTACACCGCCAACAAGGCGAAAATCGGCAACAACCCGAGTTGGCTCTTTACCGGAGTCGAGCTGGCCTTACCTCGTTAACTGAGCCAGGGGTGGGACTCGAACCCACTGCCTGCGGTTTACGATACCGCCGCTCTACCAGCTGAGCTACCCTGGCGTACGCCTATATTTTATCAGGAAGACTACTTCACCGTGACGGATTTGGCTAAGTTGCGTGGCATATCGGGATCAAGACCGCGGGCGAGCGCCAGATAATAGGCGAGGCACTGGGCGACGACGACGTTTCCCAGGATTGAAGCATTTCCGGAATCGGCAACGGGCAGGTAATAGTCAAACAGCGGGTTGGGTTTATGGGAAATACCAATAATGATGCCGCCGCGGGCTTTGACCTCCATAGCGCCGGAAATAACATCGCTATAAGTTTCGTCGTTGGGGGCAAAAACCAGACAAGGCGTCTGTTGATTGATCAGGGCGATGACGCCGTGTTTTAATTCTCCGGCCGCAAAGCCTTCGGCGTGAATGTAGCTGACTTCCTTGATTTTCAGGGCGGCCTCGAGAGCGGCCGGGTAACTGACTCCCCGACCCAAGATAAACATCGAGCCGGCGTGTTTGAATTTTTCGGCGAGTTTTTTTAGATACTTTTGATAGCCAGGGCTGAGAATTTTTCTGATCGCTCTGACTGCCAGTTTTATTTCGATGACCGCCCGAGGGGTTTTTCTTGTCAAGGCCGAGGCTGTCAAAAGCAAAATGGCCACCTTGGCGAGAAAAGCCTTGGTACTGGCCACCGCCTTTTCCGGACCGGCTTCAAGGAGGATGGTCTGGTCGGAAAGCCGGTCCAGGCTGCTGCCCCGGACGTTGACGAGACTAACGGTCCTGGCGCCACGGCTCTTAGCAAAGCCGACCGATTGGAGCGTGTCGATAGTCTCGCCGCTTTGGGAAAGGGCAAGGCAAAGGCTTCTGGTACCGATAGCGCCGCCGTAATAATAGAACTCCGAACCAATGGCCGGAATGACCGGTTGCCCGGCAATACGAGCAAAGAGATATTGACCGGCAAGAGCAGCATAACTGGCCGTGCCGCAGGCGACGGCGAAAACATTTTTGGCTTTGGCGATGGAATTTGCCAATTGCCGCGCTTCTTTTACCTTTGACTCGGCAATTTTGGTAAGGACCGCCGGCTGATCGTAAATCTCCTTGAGCATAAAGAACGGAAAGCCGGTCTTGGCCCCGCTTAGCGGGGTCCAATCAATGGTCTGGATCGGCGGTTTGACTTCTTTGGAAGAAGTGTAATTTTCGATCCTGACTTCACTTGGCGCAATTTTGGCGATTTGGCGATCTTCCAGAAAAATAACCCGCCTGGTATGGGAAAGCAGTGAGGCGACATCGGAACTTAAAAGATTTCCCCTCTTGGCAAGCCCAATCACCAGCGGTGAGCCGGTTTTGGCCGCGACCAGATAGGGATAATCCTGATGCAGGACGACAAAAGCATTAAAACCGGCGGCCATTCTGGCCACTTTCTTGACCGCCGAGAGGAGATCTTGGGTTTTGGTTAGTTCTCTCTCGATCAAATGAACAATAATTTCGGAGTCGGTTTGGCCAAGGAGCTGGTGACCTTTTATTTTTTTACCTAAGTTTTCATAGTTATCGACGATACCGTTATGAATCAGGGCCAATTTTCCGGTGCAGTCAAGATGGGGGTGGGCATTGGCGACCGTTACTCCGCCGTGAGTCGCCCAGCGGGTATGACCGATACCCATACTACTTTGGGGAAGGCTAGTCTGACTGACCGAGATCTTGCCGATCTGCTTTTGCAACCGAAGCCTACTCCGGCTTTTGACCGCAATACCCCAGGAATCGTAACCGCGATATTCAAGTTTCTTTAATCCGGAGAGGATGGTTTGGGCAGAGTTTTTGTCATTGGTAGTGGCGAAGATACCACACATCCCCATAATAATAGCACAGGTGATATTACTTCATCAGGCGGGTGACTTCCTCGACCATCTTTTTCCGATAGTCGCAGTGTTCGCAGTTTCCGCCCGGACTGGGGATTTTGGCGGAGAGCAGGCACTCCTTAGTGGCCAAGAGCTGAGCGTCAATCCAGGAGTCGTCGCCCTGGTGGGCGATGATCGACATGTCAAATTCGAGCCGGCCGTCGAATTTGGGTCGGTTTTTGGTGGCGTTGGCGAAAACAAAGTAGCCGGTGTTGCTGACAGGGAAGCCCAAGAGGCGAAAAAGATACTGATAGAACTCCATCTGGCGCTTGTAGGCCTGCTTATACTCGTCTTCCAAGCTAATTTCTTTGACGGTGCTGGTTGATTTGTAGTCGACAATAATTAACTCGCCGCTGTCTGACTGCCAGACGTCATCGACCATACCGGTCAGCAGAAAGTTGGTTGGCTGGTGGAGGGCGGAAGCGCCCTTGTATCGTGTTTCGGGGGTCTCACCGCGCCATTTGCTGAGGTCCGGATGGTTTAGCGGCACGGCGGCAATATGGTACTGTTTCATCAATTCATGCGACTCCCCCGCTTGGCGAAGCAGATCAAATTCGTTTTTGAGGAGAGCGTCGACGGCGGAGTTTAAGGTAAAGGCAGGCATACTGGGGCGACCCAAGCCATAGCGGACATTCATATAGAAACAGCGGGGACATTCGCCGAAAAGCTCAAATTTGGAGCGACTGAGGGTGTGGGGTTCTCTTGACTGGGGGTTAAATAGATTGCGGGTGCTTTGGTAGTACTTGCCCATTTTTTCAATTGTAGACTATTGCCCGTCTTCTAATTCCGGTAATAATTCCAGTCCTTTGATCGAGTGAAGAGTCGAGCCGACGCTGCCGCGGAGACTGCCCATAATATTGGCGGTACTGCCGACGAGACGGTGAACCTGGGCCTCGCGGGTTTTCCAGAGTTTCTCAAAAGCGGCCCGTTCTTTGGCGATCTGGCTTTGCATGTCTTGATAAACCTCGACAATCGCCTCGACTTGTTGGCTAAATTCATGACTGGTGATGTAGTTATAGAGGATATCGGCTTTGCCGGTTTTGTTTTGGGAAACGTATTTTTCGCGGGCCACCTCAACCAACTTGCCCCGCAGTAGCTCGGCCAGAACGAGATAGAGGGAGTAGTTAGTTACCCAGACGCCCTCGACCAGACCAATACCCGAACCGGCTGCTTCGGGCAGGACAGAAGAAACGATGACGGGAATGTTGGCTTTCTCGCTCCGCAGGTCGTCTTTCAGCTTAGTGACCCAATCGTTTGCCCAGGCTTTGGTCCGTTTACTTTCCCAAAGAATGATGCCGCAAGTATTGCCCAGTTGGGTCTTGACCACTTGGCGGATATCGGCACCGCGCACTCCTTTCCCAACCGGTTCAATCGTGTCGAACAAAAAGTGCTGTTTAAGCGCCTCCTCCAGATCGAGCTCCTGGACCTCGCCCTGAAGCTGCTGGCTACCCTGACTGGCTTTTCGCTGAGCGTCGTCGAGGGCCCTTTTCAGGTCGTCGATGACCTTGTCCTTTTCTTTGTCTTTTAATCGACTGGCTTGCTGCATTTCCATCTCGACCTTAAGGCGAATTTTGCCTCGTTCCTCGTCGAGCTGGCGTTGTTTTTCAACTTCAAAAGACTTTTTCTCTTCTTCGAGCTCAAGTTTTTGTTTACGAAGTTCAATCTCGATTCCCCGCGACTCTTCAAGTTTCTTTTCTTTTTTCTCTAATTCTTCTTGGAAAAGTCTTTTTTCTGCGTCAAAACTCTCTTTGGCTTGGTGTTCAATTTTTTCGCGGAAAGCGTGGCTAAGGGCTTCTTCGACGGGGATTTCGGCTTTGCATTTGGGACAAACAATGGTGGCTACCGGCATGCGCCAATTGTACCCTAACGCCGCGGTTCCCTGATCTTTTCGATATTCTCTTTGATCTGACGTTTGACCTGATCGCGGAGGGTGATAATGCCGGGGATGAGGTCGGGGCTTTGGTGCCGAGCGTAAATGTCGCAAAAAGGGAGTTTCATTTTGAATTTCATTTCGTAGTTGCCCCGGATTCTTTTTTGGATACTGAGAGTGGCGATTTTCAAATCTTCTGCGAGGTGGTTGAGGTAGCGATCGAGCAAGGAAAACTTGGCCAGAATTCTTTGTTTATAGCGGTCGGTGAATTTGACGTTGCTGTCGACGAGTTTAATTTGCATGCGCTTATTTAACTGGTAACAGTTTAATTGTAAGGCGGTTGTCCAGGAGGGTATACTGGAAGATGAAAATGAATTGGAAAAGGTTGGCACTTTCGCTTGGGATTTGTCTGGCCGCCGGCGCAGCCGGTTTACTCTATACGACTCAATCGGTGGCGTGGCGGACGCGGTCGCCCTTTTTGGCGTCCAATTGATTTTAAACGTGATCTGGTCGTATCTTTTTTTCGGTTTACGCAATCCCCGGTTGGGTTTTTTCGAGATTGTCGTGCTTTGGATAGTGGTTCTTTTGACATATATAAGATTCCACAAGATAGAGGCTGTGGCCGGGTATTTACTACTCCCCTACCTAATCTGGACAGGCTATGCCGGCGTTTTGAATCTATTGATCGTCCTGATGAACTAGAAGCCTGGTGTCACAGACGGCTGTCTAGTCTTGGTGCTCGTTTTGGATGGTTTTCCAGTGATATACCCCTCTAACGCCACTTCTTATCGAAACAATCCGTTCCTTTGGTGTAGCCGGCCTTTTTGGCTTCGGTTTCAGTGCAAAACCAGGCATCGCCCAAATATAGTTGGACGGTGGTGTTGGCGTATTGACCGCAACCCGGAAAATGATACTGTTTATTTCCGCTTCCGAGAGCGTCATTGGCCTTGACGACGCACTCCGGATTGACTGGATTTTTGGTTTGAGTGCATTTTGACCCATAGATGCCAATTTTTGCTTCCCTTGCCCTTTCCCCGATTGTTTTCAGATCCGATTCTGACTCTGTGCGTCGATAATAGTAGACCCAGCCGGAGGTGAGCATCTTTTCCGAGACTGATCCCTCTGGAGTGAAAACATCGGCCACAAGGCGGTTATAAATGTCACGAAAGAGCACCTTCAAATAGAGTGGTTTACCGGAAATGATTCTTTCCAATTCTTTTTGGGCTTCTTTGCCACCGCACCTTTCCATTTCCGGGGCATTGATCGAGGTCAATCTTATAATTTGATCTTCTTTGGTGACAAAGGTGTCACCGTCGACGACCACGGTGGCTACATAGCTACTTACCGGTACTTTGTTTTTTCCAATCACCCACCAGCCTGCTGATGCTGCGATGGCCGCAGTCACGAGTGTCCCCGCAATAATCTTCTTTCCTCGACTTGTAGACTTAACTTTTTTTGCCATCTATATCGATTGTATTACTTCTACTCATAGAACCAATTCCAACTCGGGGTTTCGACTTCTATAATTTTGCTTTTGAGCATTTTGTAGACCCCATCCTCTTTTATCGTTTGCCACGTCCCCTCGTAAAAGTGCATTACCGCCTCACTATTCACCCAGTTTTTGGTTGAGAACTTCACAAAAACCGTGTCTTTGGCGTTTTCAAATTTTATAGACTTAATAATATCTACATCTAGAATGTCAGTAAATCTATTGGTCCATTCTTCATAATTAGTTTTTTGAAGATATTCACGGCTAAGTAGATCAAAACCATCTCGCATCCTTCTGGCTTTTAGGTAAGTGTAGTAGGCGCTAACGGCTTCCTCTGGAGATAGTGATGGATCTACGACAATCTTCTTTACGGTTTGGCTGGTAAAGGTTGGCACCATGGTCTTGGCTTGATCGCCAGAGATAAATAAGGACAAGCCGGCGAGACTCATTGCGTTTACTCCGACAACGTTCCCACATTGGTCGGCCAGTGGTCCGCCACTCATACCTTGGACAAGACTAATGTTTGTTTGGAGGTAAACAACCGGATTTTTACTAGATTTCCGAAAATCAATAAAGTTTCCCTTTACTACAGTCGCTTTACCAACAAGACTTGTTCCCAATGGATAGCCAGTTGAAATTAGCGGTTCATCTTCCCTGAAAAGATTCCGGTCGGGCAGGGGCAAGACTTTCTCCGGGTACATGTTTTCTGTATACAAAACAGCCAGATCAATATCTTTGTTCCCGGTCATCTTTATGGGAGTGACAAAGCTACCATCCGGGAAAATAATCTTGGGACTTGGTTCGTCAGCGATCACATGGAAGTTGGTGAGTACTTGATTGGCGGAGATAAAGAAGCCTGACCCCTCTGAATATCCCCCGACAATTCTCACCACTGATTCTTGAAGTTTATCTTTGGCCCCGAATGAGCACAGGAACTTTCCGTAATATCCATACTGGGTACGAAGATAGTCTGCAATTACAAACAGTGAGGCCACCAAGTAAATGAAAATTCCAAGAATAAAAATTGATTTTAGGAAGTTTTTAAGACTCTTGAAGGGAAAAATAATCGTTTCAAAAATCAAACCGATGAAAGCAAGGATAAATTTGATAATAAACTTGACCAGATAATAAGCGGTGTAGGTAATAAGTTTGATGGGAAAAAGATACAAAGGAAAAAGTAGGCGTTTGAAATACACTTTTACCCAGGCAATAACTTGCTTTGTTCGCGACCTGATATTAGTAGCCAACCTATCAAACTGCCTTTCAAATATGTTTACCATTCTTCA
>ERZ1292623.4004-Hain-H51-01um-R1-4004-length-12273-cov-4_pt1 | contig 12273 bp, 16 predicted proteins | sample MGYA00564398_ERZ1292623 | MGnify/ENA primary metagenome ERZ1292623 (study PRJEB36523, sample SAMEA6512633) | groundwater metagenome | collected 2019-01-07 | study: AquaDiva: Metagenomics assemblies of 32 groundwater samples | reverse complement strand
GCCGACAAAATCGTTAAAGCTTCTGATGTTAGATTCCACTAAAGAGTGCTGCTGTAAATATTTCTTGATAAGAATATGCTTGTCAGAACTCATACCACAACCCTGAAATAAGTTCTTGTCTTATCTCTAAATATTCTGTCTATCCTGACAACATCTCCAGTCTGGCATCCTTCTGGAAGTCCAGCGTCCTCAGATTTTATTTTTGGAAGTTGTGAAACAGAAATATTGTATTTCTCTAGTAAGTGTTTTGTCTCATCAGATTTTAGCTTAATATGTTTGGGTTGAAGTGTGTGCATGGTGGTCGCAAAAATCATACCGCAGTTATGACTTTGAAGATAAAGAGATGTTGCAAAAATTGGTTTTTAAATCTTCCGATGGTAATCGGAATGAGTTAGAAATTCGATAATTTCTAAACTTTGTGGTTTTATATCGGAGCCACTTTGACATAATGGATTTTTAGATATTATTTAGTAAATTTCACTTATTTCGATGGACTAAAATTTTCAATCTTCATCAAGCCAATATTTAAAAACGATTTCTCACATGTTTTTTAACAGGACGCACGAAGGCCTCGTAGCTCAGCCTGGCCAGAGCACCGCGCTCTTAAGTGTTTAGTACACGGAATTACGCGGGTGTCGAGGGTTCAAATCCCTTCGGGGCCATTTCAAACTCCGCAGTGAGTCTCCGAAGCTTTTGCAAGGAGGTTCGAACAAGAGAGTTTGAAATTCATATTAAATCCAAGAATAAGAATTCACTTATATTTCTCAGCGAGTTTGATAATTTCAGCCTCGTTCAAAGTTCCCGTGTGCATATCTTTCACCACGCCATTCTTGAACACAATTGTCGTCGGAATACTTAGTACTCCGTACATCATCGCAATATCCTGATTTCCATCCACATTTAACTTCGCAAATTTGGCGCTGGATTTATTTGCAGCTCTTTCAAATGCAGGAGCCATGATCTTGCAGGGTCCGCAATTATGAACTAAAAACCCATTAGCAACAAAATTATGGTCATTCTCGGTAGTTAAAATCTGAACTTCTGGCAAATATATTGTCTTTATACTTTCAACATTATCCCATACAAAACCATCTTTCAACTCTTTAGTAGAATTCATAAGCCATTCATCAAATTTTATAAAATGTTTTTGAACTGTCGGTTTGACTCCTTTCTTCACCCAGTTGTAAATAGAATTTTCACTTACCCCAGATATTTCACTTATTTTTCTAATATCTTTTTCTTTTTCAGCCATCCTCATAACAGAATCATACACATTCTTCCATCTTGATCTCATAAATAAAATTTTTCTAGCAAATTCTCCAACATACATGGCAGATTGTTGTTTTTGCCAGCAGTAAGAGTATCCTATTCTCTGTGCAATTATAAAAGCAGTAGATATGTTATGTTTTATTCTTATATGCAAAATAGCTGACTGAGTTTTATCTTTTCTTACATACGGATCTATTTCATGAAATACTTTTCCGTCAATTCCAAAATCACCAAGTAATGCTCTCAAACTTTCTGCAAAAAGCAAGCCGTTCTCTAAAATATCAATTCTCTTATGAAACTCAATATCGTTTATATTAATACAGTTATACGGATTCTCTCTTTCACCATAAACCATTCTTATATCTAATTTAGGTCCATCGCCGCCTAAATAAGCGGATAAAAATTCCTTTTTTATAGACAACTCACTATTTTTGATCCATAAAGGCAAATCATAAACTTTATTTGTTTTATTTCCCTCTGGTACACCCAGTAATTTAAATAATAAATAAAGTGCTGTAGATAAACATTTAACTCTAAAGGTATGCATCGAAAATTTCCTTCCATTAATTTCGCAGTCACTGTTTCTTTCAGAAACGTGCACAGTATTAAATCCTAAAGAGCTAAGATCATGAATTATATCTTCAACATCTCTCTTTTGCCCAAGCGTAAAGCTTATTTCTCTGTAATTATTCTTTTTACTGGAATAAAGACACCCATCACTGAATAGTGCTCCAATAAGTCTAGCCAAAATCAGAATCTTAGGATCATTTTTTTTTAAAGTAAGTAAGGATAGTTTGTCAAGTTCTTGCATATATTTCTCTATATTTTTATAATCTGCAGAAAGAAAATCAAAATCAGATTTTTGTAGAAGGATTTTGTCTTCTCCTTCAAAAAAAAGATGATCTATTACTGGAAGAATAGCGATTTTGTCTCCTACCTTCAAAGTATTGGCAGCTTTCCATCCATCACTAGTAAAAAATCCATGATCATCAGTAGTTTCTATAACTCTTCCACTTGAAGAGATTATTTGTTTGCAATGCCCAGCTTTATTGCTTTTCTTAGAGTAGTGAATACTATCCTTAACCAAACCATCTCTCCAACTAATTATATTTTCATCTTTTTTTATATCCCAAGCTGGTCGTGAATGAATAGGAGAATGATATATTTGAGTATTTGGAGCGACGCACCAGTCAGCATAAAAGTCCACAACAGAAATTCCGCTTGAGATAAAACTTTTGAAATTTCTAGTATCTAAAACCTCTATTTTTCCAACCATCTCTGCTCACAGAAAAATACATTAATAAACATTGTTGTACACTACATAGTAATTATCATAGAAAATGAGTCAATATAATAAAATATACTCCAAATAACTTCTAACTTGGAAAATCAGCAACAAAATAAAATAATTTCTAAGCAAATGTTCTATCACATACTAACATATTCAGTAGTCTTTCCACTATTCATTCCATCATCGAAATATTCTCCATCACTACTTAGCCATCCAGTATGGTGTCTATTATCGCGAGGATCCCAATAAACCACAGCATAAGCAGGATGTGTACCCCAAGGTCCAAAATGATGATTTGAGGGTTCGTTAAAATTAATTCCGACGATATCTACGGCATGACCTATATCTGGTCCCTTTTCTTTATATCCCACTACAACAGGCCTACCACCACATGTGCCTCCACAGCCCGCAGCAGGTTTGCCACCTCCTGCAGATGTGCTAGCTCCGTGCCCACCAGAAGACGAAGCTCCGCCTAATGTAGTATTCAAAATACTAGCATTCATAACGCTACCAGTAAAAATCAAAGTAACAGAACTTCCATTAGTCAAGTTTATAGTATTTGTAATTGCAGAAGATCTGCTGTTTATAGTAATTGTAATGTTGCTTCCAGGAGTAGTTCCACCAGTTCTATTCAAAACTCCTCTTATAAGTCCCCAAACTCCTTCAGTGAGACTAATTCCAGTATTAATCGTAGCGTTGCAAGCAGATATAATTCGCGCTGAAATTGCACGTGCAGGCAAAGGAGTTATGTCAGTTGTATCGGCAAGAACGCCCAATGCAGTAGGAGCACAAGTTGTAGGACCATTCTGCGTAAAAGTTCCTTGCAACGGGAGAACTTGCGCTAAAGCTGAAAAACTAAACAATACAGTAATCACAAAAAAAGAAAATAACAGTTTATGAACTCCAAAAACCATACCATAGGATAATCTAGAATTATTTAAACATAATTGCTTACAATCAGGTATATTATTTTTCATTTAATCTTTCAACTCCTTAAACAACGTATCTAATTTTCTATCTCTTAAAATCGAAAGAGCAATAGGAGATGTTACGAAATTTCCTCTATCAATAGAATCATAACTTTCAAATAAAGGCTCTCCTCCAAATTTTTTCCCATTATAAACAAAAGCTCCAAGAGGAACAACTCCATCATATTTTACTGGATGAATCATATACTCCCATGCATAATGTTTTTCATCCTTAGTTCCCCATCTCTCACCAACTAACAAATCAAGGCTATCCTTGCCGTCAGACATAGCTTGATAATTTAATCTAAATCCCTCTTTTCCAGAAATTTTAAAGTGATGCCTTCCATCAGCGCGTCTATATGCATAAACTCCCCCATCAGAAGAAGCCCATTCTTTCCATCCATCAGCAACACTAACTAATTTATCACGAGGCAATTCCTCAAACAAACTAACAACTCCTTTAACTCCATTTCCCCCAATTAATTGCTCAACCGCAGTACCATAAAAAGAGAGAGGGTCTGCAGTCCAAGAAGCAGGAACATAATCTCGAGCGAATGTCTCAAGAGAAGGAATTCTCGAATCCACAGGAACTCTTTCTTCCAGATTTCTTTTTTCAGAGTCAACATAAGGGCGAGTTACGATAGGAGAAACCGCAGGAATATTTTTCCCAGGAGTCTGCTCGCTAGAGGAATAGTTTGGATTTTTAGGCAAATCTTCATCTACAGAAGGGCGGAAGCGCGATAGATACAAAGAGCTACCAAGTAAAGCAACCAATGCAGCACTAGAGATAAGTCCTATTTTAGTCATGCGTCTACCTTCAGATACCATAAAAAAGAAGTCAATCATCTATTTATAAATTCTCTCTAGAACACAAGAATACACACATAATTAAATTTATAAACGCCATTCTCAAAATTAAAATAATGACGCAAATCAAGAAAGGAGATTTAGTTGCCTTGCACTACGAAGGCCGTTTTGAAGATGGTGTTGTCTTCGATTCATCTTCATCTCACGAAGGGAATGAACATCCATTAGAATTCACAGCGGGAGTTGGTCAAGTAGTTCCAGGTTTTGATCGTGCAATTTTAGGAATGAAAAATGGAGAGGAAAAAGAATTCACCCTAAAGCCAAGCGAAGCATACGGAGAACACAATCCAGCATTGCAACAAAAAGTCCCAAGAGATAAATTGCCACAAGACCAAGTTCCAGAAGTAGGTATGACTATGGTCGTAGGAACTCCAGACGGAGGCCAATTCCCAGTTCAAATCACAGCAGTTGATGAAAGCACTGTTACTCTCGACCTAAATCATCCCCTAGCAGGAAAAACCTTAATCTTTAAGATAAAGATACTTGATGTAAACCATGAATCTGGCAAATACTCACATAATCATTAAATGGTTCGCTTATTTCAGTTAAATTTATCAGAAATAAAATTTGGGGCAGAACAGGTAAGATTTCTTCTTGAAAGAGAAAGAATTAAACAGCCGACAGATCTTCAAAGGTTAATTGGACAAGCATTTATCGTTGATGCCAAAGAGAGAAAAGATATTACTGTTAGCATCGCTCCATCAAACGCATGCACCTAGGCCTATGACCTAAGCTATGGTCACCAAGGATTTGGTGTGCCATTAAATGTTAAAATCAATCCAGTATTAGGATATACATCCATTATCTTCAAAGGAGACTTTACTCTACCAGACTATGAGCCATTTGCAAGAGATGCAAGAAACCAAAACACAGCAAGCATTAAAAGATTTGATTCTGTAGAAATAAGTCAACTTAAATTAGAGTTAGAGAGTATATGCAATCAAATTAACAAGTAATTTTCAAAAAGAGTATATCCTTAGATGCACAAAATCTTAAAAGGGACAGATATATCTGAATTCATGGAACAAAAAATAATTTGCACGAAATGTAGCGATAAAAGAAGAATAATGAAAGCAAACGGAGAAATCAGCCCATGCTTCGACTGTCTCATCGCGGGCCGTATGGATCAGCACGACAAAAATCCAAAAGACTCCGGAATTACAATTTAAACCAGTTAATCTTTTCAGCTCTGGGCAAATGCTTAATAAAATACTCATATTTCATAGCCATAACTTTATCAGCACAATATTTCACAGCTAATAGTCTATCAAACCCTTTCGCTCGAACATACTTACTTCCTTTACCAGATTTATGCACAAGCATTCTTTTTTCAATATCATTAGTAACTCCAGTATACAAACTTCCATCAAGACACAGAACAAGATAAACAGACCAGTCCTCATTACTAATCTCATTCATATAAATTTTTGCACCCTTAAGTACTGAAAAACACCAATGTTTATATAGCCACTTTTGGCAAACATTATCATATTAGTTACAGGTAATTCTACTTATGTCGACTTTGCCTCTTGCTTCTCGCAAGTCGATAACTATTACAAACAAAATGGAAAAATTCAAAGAATTAGGTTTAAGTCATGAAATACTTAGGGCAATCGAGGAAGAAGGGTTTACCGAACCTAGCGAAGTTCAAGAGAAAACTATTCCTTTAGTTCTGGCAGGTAAAGATGTCATCGGTTCATCTGCAACAGGCTCTGGAAAGACTCTTGCGTTTGGGGCAGGAATTATAGAGGGAGTTTCAGCAGGTTCAGGTATTCAGGCATTGATTATGACTCCTACTAGAGAATTAGCTGAGCAAGTAGGACAGACAATCGCTAAGTTTGGACATAAAAAGAAAATCAGGGTCGCACAAATCTATGGAGGTGTTTCTATGGGTCCGCAAATAAATATTCTTAGGTATGTAGATATTGTTGTTGGAACTCCAGGAAGACTTCTTGACCATCTTAAAAGAAAAACTCTAAACGTTTCAAGAGTCAGATTTTTAGTTCTTGACGAAGCAGACAGAATGCTTGATATGGGTTTCATCCACGATGTCGAAGCAATAGTAAGGTATTGTCCTCCAAATCGTCAAACGTTGCTATTCTCTGCAACTATGTCCCAAGATATTGAATACATGGCTAAAAAATATATGAAAAATCCAGTCCATGTCCAAGCAGGAGAAAAAGTTGACCCTTCTAAATTATATCAGATATATTACGATGTGCCTCATGAAACAAAGTTATCTCTCATTGTTCATTTGCTCAAACAGGAAAAAAATGGGGTAGTTATGGTTTTCTGCAACACAAGAAGAAACACGGATAAATTAACAAAAAACCTTGGAGCTCAGGGTCTGCACGCAGAGTCAATTCACGGAGGTCATTCTCAAAATAGACGCTCAAGTGTATTGAAAGCATTTCACACAAGAGATACATTAATCTTAGTTTGCACAGACGTTGCAGCCAGAGGCTTGGATATTAAAGACGTTTCTCACGTATACAATTATGACATTCCAAAAACAGGTTCAGAATACATTCACAGAATCGGAAGAACTGCAAGAGCAGGAAAAAATGGAATTGCAATCAGTTTTGTTTCAAGCGGAGACCATTCAGAGTTTCGTCAGATTGTAAGACATGTAGACTCAAACATAGAAAAACAGACTCTTCCTCAATTTGAAATTATTAAATCCAGTTCCTCGCATCATTCGTCAAGTAGGGGAAGAAGATACGATAATCACGCCCAAAGAAAAGAAAGTCAAAGAAGCGAGAGTCAAGGATATAATAGAGAAAATAGAGAAGAAAGAGGTTTTAGCAGACCTAGCAGAGAAAACAGAAGTCCATTTGCAAAGAGAAATGGAAGAAGAAATACAGGATCAAGGCATGGAATGAGAGCCAATAGACATAATCACAGCAAGCCAAATTCAAGATTCGGCAGAAGATAAGCCAAGCAATAAAGTTTATATACCCTCAAATAACATAATTATCAGGATAATCAAATGAACGGCAAAGTAAAGTTTTTCAATGAAACCAAGGGTTTCGGATTTGTATCAGGCGAAGACGGGAAAGATTATTTCGTCCACAGCTCTGGTTTAGTCGGAGCGTCAGTCTTGACTGTAGGCGAAGAAGTCAAATTTGAAGTAGAACAGGGTCCAAAAGGCGCTAGAGCCGTTAAAGTCCAGAAGGCTTAATTATAATAAAAAGAACAAAAAAATAAAAAAGAAAAGAATTAGCAGCAAATAAATCTTACATTGGTGATCATCTACATGGTACCTCTTGAGATTTATTTCAAAACCTATATTGGCTCACCGGCTTAACTGCTTAAAACCATTTGATATATTTCACATTAATCAAATGGCATTTCCACTCTGCTATTTTTTATACTCAATAATTAATAAATTTACCTCCTTTTCATTAGGCTTTTACACCCGAATTACTGTAGCTAAAATATTATTTATACGAGCGCAGTATTTTTAACGACATAAAATTTTACTTTTTTTGAAGCTCTCTTGCTTCACAAAATCTAGCAATTAGAAATAAAATCCACTGGGGATTCTTATAAGCCTCTTCTAAGAAGCAGATCGGACTAAAATATTCTCTTAAAAGAGTATGTCGTCAGAAATATTCAACACTCCTACATATAGACTAGAATGCTTATTTTAGCGGAGGAAAACATGAACAAAAAAGCTTTATCCGGTTTGATCGGCTGGGCAGTATTATTTTTAGTAATCGCCCTAGTTGCTGCAGTGTTTGGATTCGGATTGATTTCTGGAACCTCAATCACTATAGCTAAATGGCTGGCAATAATCTTTGTGATTTTATTTGTAGTATCAATAATATCACATTCAATGAGAAAGCATTAGATAGTGCGATTCTCAGCCATAAGATTTTATTTTTATTAAATTAGATAATACCCAAAGGTATTTTAAGCAATTTAACTCATAAGTTATATGAGAAAGAAACATTCGAAAGAGATGATGAAGGGTTGTGAATGCAGATGTTCTAAAGGAACAAATTGCGGAGGAGCAGTCTATGGTCTTGGATTTGTAGGAGCAACAGTCTATTACATTTCAACTGCAAGTGGCTTTTGGGTTGGCGTTTTAGGAATCTTGAAAGCAGCAATCTGGCCAGCAGTTCTAGTATTCAAGTTGCTTTCTCTCTAAAAACATTCAAGTCTCAAAAATCATATCAACTAAACACCCAGGAGAAACCCAATTTTCCTGCTGATAAACATCTTTACCAATAAACGTCTCCCAGTCGCTAGCAAGAGTATTTATCTTTTCAGCATACATTGGCTTTAAGTCTTCTCTAAGGAAATTAAATGGACAGAACTTCTCTATTCTATTTCCACCTTTCCAAACAGCTAATTCAACCATCGCAATCTTATTGTTAAAAGTATTTCTAGGAGATGCATCACCAAGAATGTCTCCAACATTAACATAATCTCCTTCTTTGACTTTTAAATTAACGACATGTTCAAATGAAAAAATATACTCATGATTAGTTTGTTTAATACTAACAGCCCAATCTTTCGTATGTTTAATATAAGAAATTTCAATCTTTCCAGCAAGAGGGCTTTTGACAGGAGTGTTTAGTGGAACATGAAACCAATATTCTATATTTCCAATAGAATCTTTTCGATACTTGTCTTTATGTCCAAAATCAACAAAGACCTTATCATTATCCACATGGCCATCATCAAACAATAAATCTTTGGTGAATATCAAATCTCCTGCTTTTTTTGTTTGAGCGTTAAACGGCTCAATGTTTAATCCAAATCCAGACAGAACTGGTTTTGATTCTTGAGGAGGAGAGACAGGAGGACTTTCTTCAACAGCAATTATTTCCTCCTCAATTTGTTCGTTGCCATCAAGTGCTGGTTCATAGCTCTCTGCTTGTCTTTCTATTCGCGATTCATACATTCCTTGGAAAGCGTAAATTCCTGCAAGAACAAGAACGCCAACAATTATTACAATAACTAGACCTTTTTTCATGAAACATTAAAGATGGATTAATATAAAACCTTTATCCCAGCAAGCATTAAGAATATTTACAAATCAAACATCTTACAATTATTATCTATAATACGTCTTTGAATTAGATGCTGGGAAAGATGATGGGCAACTACCACTCCCACTAGCCAACTCAATTGTCTCAGAATCAACTAATTTAACATACGCCCAACCATTGCCAGGTTCCTCATAACAAACTGATTCTCCAATTCCAATATCTTTAGGACTTTCTTCAGAAGCAGAATCACTTACTCTTAATATCGCCGCTTCACTCTCTCTTTTGACAGCTAAATCAACAATTCCGTCTCTTTCTCCAATTAACATGAATTCTCCCTTACGGTCTGTGGCTGCATCATCTTTAAACCACCCTCCTGAAATTGTATTCTCAATATCATATGAAATGTTCCCGCAGTTTTCCGCCTTCTCAAAACCCGATTCCCGGCTAATTCCTATTTTCTGATAATATTTTTCCTTTAATTCTCCCTCATATAAATCATACGGGCAAATTGAATAAAGCGACTGCTCCCATACCCATCTATCAGGATTGATATGGAAAGCCTTTTTAGTTGAGTCCGTCGCTAAAAAATCAAATGTCCTTGCCTGAGAAGTACCATCTGTATAACCCAGAAGCGTTCCAGCCTTAACAGGAATTGATAAAATATCATTGACGGCTGTTGATCTAGCTGGCTCTGCTGGTGCATATTTATTCATTTCTTCTGACACAGAGTCCAAATGATCTAAAAAGAAAGTAATTCCACATTTAGTGTCAAATTTTAATCCGTATTCCCCATGATCTGCTTGGGGTCCACGATATGCATAAACCACTGCCTTCAAAGTGGCGTCCATCGGCGCATAGACTGGCACAGTTTCACCTTGTTTTATAGTGATATAACTTCTTCCAGGGGATGCTCCTCCTATTGAACCAATTGGCTGGAACGCATCAATTTTTGAAAAGTCAGTAAATTCAAAATTGAATACTGGGGGACATAGACTTTCTCCCTGTTCCTCAATTTGCTCATTGCCCTCAATTGCCGAAGCAGAGCTAGAGTCATAACTATCAGTACGTCTTTCTTTCTGCCATTCGTAATGATAGCACCAATCATCCTCACACATTAAAAGATAAGTTAGATACAAAGCCCCAATCACAAAGGCAACAGCAATTAAAACAATAATCAAAATCTTTTTCATATATAATCAAAGACTTTAGATTATTAAAATCCTCACTTAATTTAATCTAACCAAAAACCTTATATGGCCTATTTAGAAGAATAAATTTATTCCAGCTCAACCACTTCTCTAAATCACATACGCACCTATCGAAACATACCTCGATGAGGTGGAGAATTAACAAAGTATTTGCCTTTAAGGGCATTATATGCTCGAGGCATAATCCACGAGGCGATTACTATGAAAGAGCCCCAAAATGAAATGCCCACAAAGAGAGGAGTTTGAAATACCTGATTTTTATGTTGCAACAATAGTGCCCCAATAATAAGCAAGACAAAAAGGCCATACAAAATACCCGTAATCTTTTTGGATGTGTCACTTTTAATGTCAATAGCTGCAAAAATTGTTGATAATGCAAACATAGGCAACACCCACCATGGTAATGCATCTTGGGCAGACCGCAGGAAAGCCTTCACCACAGTTTCAGCCAGAATGAACCCTGCAACAATTAATAAGAGTTCAGTAAATGAGTCTTTATCTACAGAACTAAAATTGGGCATAAATGTTTAATGATATAATCTATAAAAACATTCTCCTTCAAAAGAGTTATTCGCCGCAACCAGAACGCTGCGTAGTATTGCAGCTTGTACATCTAATAGCGCAATTTCCAATTCTCTTTGCAGGACCACCGCATAACCCGCAAACCAAACCCTCACTTAAACCACTATCTCTAAATGGAGGATGCCCAGCATTAACAGAATGAACAGTTCCATGAGATGGATAATCTATTGAAGAAGAACTATTCCCGAACCCCAAAGAGAGATTATTATTTTGCCCACTTGAAGAAGCACCAGTCATTGAATTCGAAACACTTGTCCCAGCTGTAAAATTATTATTAATATTCGTTTGTGAATTATCCTTAACGCTATCAGTAGTAGTATGTGCAAATTCATCCAAAGCTTTCTGCTCCTCTTTCAAAGCAGAAGGTTCAAGCTGCGGAATTTCTACTTCCACTCCTCCAGAGCCTTGACCAAAATTGGAAAGCATGAACTGCGCAACATAGTCTACAATTGATGATGCAGTTCGGATAGGACTGCGCTCCTTATCAAGAGCACCTTCATCATTATTTAATCTAACAAATCCAGATGGTTCAAACTTCTGGTGTCTGAATTTACCAAACAAATCATTTACTGGAACACCATACTGCAAGTTCATAGACATAGACAAAGCCCACGCATCAATTAATCCACGAATAGTTGAACCTTGTTTAGCAATCATGATGAATACTTCTCCAGGCCTACCATCATCATACAATCCAACTGTCAAATATCCTTTATGGTCTGCAAGTTCAAACTGGTGAGTCAAAGAGCGACGAGTTTGAGGCAACTTTTCCCTTTCCTGTCTAACAACTATTTCTTTAACAATTTCACGAGCAACAACTTCTCCTTCAGTCTTCTTAGTATTCAAAGGCTGGCTTCTCTTAGAGTTCTCGCGGTAAATTGCAACTGCCTTCAGCCCCTTTTCCCAGGAAAGCATATACGCTCCCATTATGTCTTCAACAGTGGAAGACTCAGGCATATTTACTGTCTTTGAAATATCCCCAGAAATATAAGGCTGGCACACTGCCATCATCAAAACATGTCCTTTGTAATGAATGGAACGCTTACCTTTAGCAGCTTTGAAAGCACAGTCAAATATTGGCAAGTGTT
>ERZ1292623.2079-Hain-H51-01um-R1-2079-length-18416-cov-4_pt1 | contig 12274 bp, 11 predicted proteins | sample MGYA00564398_ERZ1292623 | MGnify/ENA primary metagenome ERZ1292623 (study PRJEB36523, sample SAMEA6512633) | groundwater metagenome | collected 2019-01-07 | study: AquaDiva: Metagenomics assemblies of 32 groundwater samples | reverse complement strand
CCACCCCGACGCCGAAGAGGGCGTAATCAAGGTCCAGTTCGAGCTGAACGGCCAGTCGCGCACGGCCCTGATCGAGCAGCGCAGTACGGTCAGCGTGGCCACGGCCCGACAGGGCCGCCAGGTTGCCGATCCCGAGAACCCGTTGCACATCGCCGCGCCGATGCCGGGCTCGATCGTGACCGTGGCGGTGCAGCCCGGGCAGCGCGTGGCAGCCGGCACGACGCTGCTCGCGCTGGAGGCGATGAAGATGGAGACCCACATCGCGGCCGATCGCGACGGCGAGATCGCTGCCGTGCACGTCAAGCCTGGCGACCGCGTGGCAGCGAAGGATCTGCTGATCGAGTTGAAGGGTTAAAGGGTCGAAGGGGGCGGGCGCTAAAGGGAAGGGCATTCGGCCAGACGCAAAAAAGGCCCGCCAAGGCGGGCCTGCAATGACGAAGGAAACCTCCGTCGTGGAGCGTGTCTGGTATGTGCTTGCCGATCAGAAGCGATGGCGGATGCCGATGATCGCTCCGAACTGGTTCTGGCCCGCACCGACCTGTTCGGTGGCGGCCGTCAGCGTGGTCGCGTTGGCGTTCAGCGACGGGCCGAAGCCGGAAAGTCCCATAGCCGATCCGTTGCTGTTCTGGGCGTAGGCGGCAATGGCGTAGAGGTCCGTACGCTTCGAGAACGCATAGGTACCCGAAAGCACGAAGCTGTACGGATCGCCGCTGCTGTTGCGCACGTCGGTGTAGTAGGCTGCGCCGGTCACGGTGACCGCGGGCGTCACCTGGTAGCTCGCGCCAAGCCAGTACAGGTTGGTGCGCAGCGAGCTGGTGGCGAAATCGCCGTAATACCAGCGGTAGCCGGCAAAAGCCCGGCCACGGCCGAAGTTGTAGCTGGCGCCGATGCTGGCGCGGCGCTCGCGATTGTCATCGGTAGCAACGGTGCTGCCGCGCACTTCGTCGTAGACCACGCGCGCCGACAGCGGTCCCGCATCGTAGCCGGCCGCGGCCGACCAGTTGCGGCCAGCCTTGTAGTCGCCCGGAATCTCGCCACCGGCCTTGCTGTCGTAGCCGGTGCTGTAGAACAGCCCGTAGTAGACCGCGCCAAGCTTGCCGGTCAGCTTCAGCGAGTTGTCGGCCCGGCCCGACATCCACTTGTCGTGCATCAGCACCGAGTAGCGCGTAGCGATGGCCATCGGGTCATACGTGAGCGAGAAGTCATAGAGCACGGTCTGATGACGACCCAGCGTCAGCGATCCGTACTGGTTCTGCAGGCCCACGAATGCCTGGCGGCCGAACAGCCGGCCGGCTTGGTTGGCGTTGCCGGTGTCCAGGTCGAATCCGTTCTCCAGCGTGAAGATGGCTTTCAGGCCACCGCCAAGATCTTCGCTGCCACGCAGGCCCCAACGCGAGGTCGACAGGTTCCCGGCCGACAGGCGGACAACGCTGTTGCTACCGCCGGCGGTGTTCGGTACGTGGGTCAGGTATTCCACGCCGGCATCGACGACGCCATAGAGCGTAATGCTGCCGTCGGCGTGGGCCGTGGCGGGCAGGGTGGGCAGAATGGCCAGCGCGGCCAGGCAGTTTATACTGGTCTTCATGCTTCGTGATCCTTGTTATCAGACGCACGCACGCCTCCTTGCGGGCTCGGGCGCGGTGCGGCGTCAGGAATGTAACGAGAGGAGGCGAAGCAAAGAAGAGTGGAATCGGTGACAGTTTGTTCGTGGCTGTGAACAATGCCAGGCGCGTAGTCCGGTTGGGTTTCGAAACTAGTAGCTGACTGGCAGTTTCGATTTTCTCCTATGGACTCGTTGCGAGCCTTCCATTAAAAGCGCTTCTTGCGCCCTCATTCGATCATTGTCAGGAGCTTTTGCCATGCCGTGTGTTGAAGAGAGAACGGATGTCCAATCTGATTGCGCGACGGGGGTGCCACACCTTTTCGCGACCATTGACGCGCTTACCGATCGCGGCGGACGAGTCACCAAAGCTACGAGTGGCTTGACGATTGCAGGTCTGACCGTAGCGCGCGTTGGCGACGCGGTGACGTATCGTGATGGCAGTGAACTGGACAACGGTGACACCATCGCAGGTGGACGCAAGCGGCTCAGTATGGTGTCGTCTCGCGTCTTCACGGTCGGCAAGCGCTCGTCCGTCAATGGTTGATGAGAGGGCCCACATGATCCGCTATTTCCTTGCTCGCGGCGATCGCGCCGGGAGCGCAGTGATTGCCGAAGGCCTTGTGGACGTGACTTGTTCGAACCCGCCGCCTCGGGTGAATGTCGCCACGCTTTATATGAGAACCTACTGCACTGCTTGTAAGCAAGACGGCTTCATCGCGCCAAAAGGACCGCGCTGGCCCGGCACAGCATCCAATGGAAAGCAGTGGGCGCTGAGTGGCGACATCAATGTTTGTCATTGCAACCCGCCTCCGGTTTTCTACGCCAAGCGAGGCATGTCAATGTCGTTTACGGCCGAAGAGGCGGCTGCGCTCGTCGCTTCTCCTCGTCACCCCAACTGGGGCTCGCCAGAAGCAATAGCGAATACCGACGAGAATCTTGAGTGCTATTACGAAATTGTCGACGCGAGAACCGGTAATCCTGTCGAAGGGATGACCTACAAGCTTTCGAGCGACAGCGGGACGCTCGTCGACAGGACTCCGCTGACAGACGGCAAAACTCGGTCCTTTCCGGTGAAGGATCTTCCGAATCTCACTTTCGTGGCATGGCATGCGGGGGATGCACGATGAGCGCCGCGATCAATAGGGATCTACGTTTGCTCGCCGCAATCGCCTACGGAGAAGCATCCACAGCCAACGACTCGGACGAAATCGGTGGAATAGCGTTCTCCGTTGCCAATAGGTGCCGCGCGTGGCGAGGGAAGACGGCATCCGAGTTGCGTGTCGTGGACCCAAACTATGCTTTTGCATGGAGCGGCTCAAACCAGCGTTTCAACAAATTGATGTCCACTCACGACGACAAGCTTGATGCGGACGCCGGGATAAAAGTTGCTGTTGAATGGGCTCGGAAAGCGTTGGCAAACGAAGGTCGGGATCCGTCGAATGGCGCGTTTTGGTGGGATGGTCTCGATTTCAAGACTGAGTTCGCGACCCATCCGAAGGCGCAGATAGGATTCAAGTGGGGCGACCCGTCCCACAACATTTTCGGCGTGCCGGAAAACAAACGCTTGTTCGTCAAGCGATGGCGAGTCGTGAACAAAAGAACTGGGAAAATTGTTGATGGGGCCGAACGAGGCCGCTACGACTCGGTATGGGTTTCCACGGCTGCCCATGGCAGCACGATTTTTTGGACCCTGAATCCAGACTACGTGAAAGCGACGGGAGCGAAAGCGTACCGATGAGAATTGCGACGATGCTGGTGGTGGCCTTTGCCACTCCACCAAGCAGCGTTTACGCTGCACAGTCTTACGACAGCTATGATGCGTTTTATTCTTCCCAATCGGGGGCAGTGTTTGATAACCCGGTCTCCGTTGACGCTGACCCTATCGAGCAAAACGCCGGTGTGGTCTATTCCTACCCAGGTAAGCCAGGTATTTTCACGAAGCTGCAGGCTAGAGTAGATCGGAGAACGCTAAGTATCGAACTCTGGAAAGATCGAATGGTAGTTAACGGCAAAGGCTATCGTTTTGTGACCGCCAAAGCGTTTCCAGGAGAGCATGTGTCGGAGATTCCTCCGGAATCTGCCAAGATATTCGTTGCGATGCGTACACACACCCATCCGCCTCTTCTTTGCGTGGAAGGACATGCCAACGCATCAGGCGAAGCGGGAAGTCGATACACGCAGATCTCCCTCTTGATAGACCCGTTAGCTCGCAAGCCGACGTTCCTGCATCTGCCAAGCTTGCTTTCGTCGTGTCAGGCCGTGAGGATGTTGAACGATGGGAAACTGGCATTTCCAAAGAACAGCTACCTATATGACGAGATGCAAAAGGCACGCGTGGGCCTGCTGATGTCGTACTTCACGTTCTTGGACCGGCGCTTCGTCCCGACTTTGAACGAGATCCGGCTCCGATTTGCGCTGCCGGAGATACCGTTTCAGTTTTCCGTTCAGGAGTAGCGCTGGCTCGATCAGGCCTATCGGCGAATTGCTATACCGGGTCGGGTCGAAGCGTCATGCGCGGCGCATCGACGCCACGCATGACTCTAACGATGTCCGCTACTTCTTCAGCAACGGGCACTGCGACTTCGAAGGCGGAATGAACGCCTGGTCTCCAGGCACCGTGGCCAGTAGCTTGTAGTAGTCCCACGGATACTTCGATTCCTCGGGCTTCTTCACTTCGAACAGGTACATGTCGTGCACCATACGACCATCCTCTCGAATGCGTCCGTTTTTTGCGAAGAAGTCGTTGATCGGCGTGGCTTTCATCTGCTTCATGACCGCCGCGGTCTCGTCGGTACCGGTTGCCTGCACAGCCTTCAGGTAGTGCGAGACCGATGAGTAGACACCAGCCTGGCTCATGTTCGGCATCTTCTTGACCTTCTCGAAATACCGGCGTGACCACGCGCGCGTGGCGTCGTTCATGTCCCAGTAAAACGCCTCGGTCAGCACCAGCCCCTGCGCGGTCTTCAGGCCGATGGCGTGGATGTCGTTGATGTAGAGCAGCAACCCGGCCAGCTTCTGATTGCCGTTACGTGTCAGGCCGAACTCGGATGCGGCCTTGATCGCGTTGACGGTGTCACCACCGGCGTTGGCCAGTCCTACCACCTGTGCCTTGCTGGCCTGGGCCTGCAGCAGATACGAGGCGAAGTCGCTCGTATTGAGCGGATGCCGGGCGGCGCCCAGCACACGGCCGCCGGCCTCATTGACCACGGCGGTGGCCGATTGCTGCAGGGTATGGCCGAAGGCGTAGTCGGCCGTCAGGAAGAACCATGTCTTGCCGCCACGCTCGACCATGGCGCGCGCGGTGGTGTTGGCCAGCGCGTAGGTGTCATACGCGTAGTGGACGGACACGGGCGTGCACAGGTCATTCGTGATGCGCTCCGTGCCGGGGCCCGAGAACACCACGATCTTGTTCTTTTGCTTGGCGACGTCCAGCACGGCCAGCGCGGGCGCCGATGCGGCCACGTCGAGGATCGCGTCCACGTGATCCTGATCGAACCATTCGCGCGCCTTGTTGGCGGCGATATCGGCCTTGTTCTGGTGATCGACCACCACCAGTTCTATCTTCTTGCCAAGTACCTTGCCGCCGAAGTCGTCGATCGCCATCTGCGCGGCGGCGGCACTACCGCGCCCGGTGACGTCCGAGTACAGGCCGCTCATGTCGAGCAGTAGCCCGATCTTGACGACATCGTCGGAGATACCGGGCTTGGGCTGCGCGTGGACGTGCGCGGCCACGCTGGTGAATGCCGCCGTGACCAGTACCGCGGCAGCGAGCTTTTGTGCTTTTGTTTTCATGCGTCTCCTCCTTGGTGTTCGGGTGTCCTTTCGGGTTCCTCTGGTTTCCGCTCTCCCACGCGTGGGAGAGCGGAGCAAGTCAGACCGTCGCGATCGGTGTCGTCGGTGATCCCACAGCGCCCGGCAGCCTGAGCGGTGGCGCGGTCAGCATGAAGCGGGTGCGACGATGCGCGCGCAGCCAGTCGGCCAGTTCGCGCAGATACCAGAGTTCGCCAAGCGGCAGTCCCAACTTGAACAGGCAGTGATGATGCAGCGGCAGCAGCGGGTGGGTTTTCGCGTCGGCCGGCGCCGGGCGTGCCGGATAGCGTTCGACGGCATAGTTATCCGCGATCAGCGCGGCGATGCCGGCATCGGTGATCCAGTTGAGCAGGCGGTCGTCGCGCCCATCCAGGGCGCAGCAGCTGTGGTGCAGCACATTCTCGTCGGGCTCGCGTTGCATCGACAGCACCACCTCGGCAAAGCCGGTGCGCAGCAAGAGCATGTCGCCGCGTTCCACTTCCACCTGGTGTGCTTCCATCGCCCGCATCAGGTCTTCGTAGCCCACATTGCGGTATCCGGTGCCGTAAACGTCGGCCAGATCGACCAGCACGCCGCGGCCTTGCATGCCCTTGACGGCGAAGTTCTCGATGCCGAGCGCATCGGCGTGGCTGCCGTGGCCGTGGCCGCAATCGTGGGCTTCGAAGTGGTCATCCTCGGCGTAGTCCACGGGTCCAACGATGTCGGCATTGGCCCGGTAGCCGTTGTAGTAGACCCGTTCCGGACGGCCATCGCTGTCGGCGTCGAACAGCGCGCCAACGTGGGCCAATGAGTCCCACTGCGTCGAATACTGCAGACACAGCAATACCTGATCGTCGCTGATCACATCGGTGGCGGCGGGGTCCACCTTGGCCAGCGGGAAGTTCAGATAGGGGATGTCGTCGCGGAATGTCGGGCGCAACTGAGGCGGGTGGCGTCGCGGATTGAGCTTGTTGCCACCAGGGTAATCGAGCGGTAGTGAGAGGCAGAAACTGATGCCTGCCTGTATCTCTTTCGCTCCTCTGATCACCTGCTCGGGCCCGATCAGATTGACGCGGCCGAGTTGATCATCGGGCCCGAATTCGCCCCAGTTGGAGCCTTCTGGACGCTGCTTCCAACGCATGCTTCGTGTCTCCTCTTGTTGAATTGATGCTTCGCCTTGATAACCGGCAGGGTCTCGCCATGTTGCGCGTTTATAGACGAAAAGGCGACGCAAGATCATTTTGCGTCGCATCAAAACTATGCGGAGGGGTGGCAGCGCAGGGCGGAATCCGGGAGGCCCGGAAAGCAAAACGCCGGTCTCGTGGACCGGCGTTTCGACAAGGTGACGGTGCTTGCAGCGTCTGTGGCGCGTCAGGTGGGGTGATCTTCCGCGCGAGCGCCAGCTGCGGAGTCGAGTAGTTGTTGCTGCTTGAGCAGCGGGTCATTCTTGAGTACCCAGCGGGCACCGAAGGCCAATGCAACGATGCAGGCCAGCATATACGCAACTATCGCAGTGAGAGTAAGCATGATCTTCACAGGAAGCGGTTGCGACCGCATTGCCAGCGTTCGGAACATGATTTGATCATGTAAACGTGGCGGGCCGGATGGGAACGGATTGTATGTGAGAGAAGACCTGAATCCGGCCGGAATCCGCCTGAAATTTTCTGTATGCCGATCTAAGCGCATTTAATATCGGCGAAATATACGATGCGCCCAGGTTCGGAATCTCCACGGCGGGGCGGCGAGGCGGCCGTCCCGCGACCCATCCGAAGTCAGAGGAAACATCCTATCTGGAACTGCGTCGCACGGGCGGCGTTCACCGCCTCACGGTAGCGGTCTGCCCGGCTCCAGTATTCGGTGTGCTCCATGGCCCATTCCGTGCCCCGGATCTGGTAATCGAGAACGCGGCACTGGTTCCAGAACGCATTCATCAAGCGCCAGTCCTGCTCGGCGTCACGTTCGTCCCAAGCCTGGATCTGCTGCGAAATCTGCGCCTGATGTTGCAGGTAGGCCATCTCCGCCTGTCGTGCCTTGGGTGTGGCGCGGGGGACGGTGATCACGCTGCCGCGCATGGTCCGCGTAGTGTTGGTGTAGCCGGCGGGGCATGAGGGCGTTGCCGTATAGAGCGTGTCCTGGCTGCTTTCACACTTGGTGACGGCAGTCGCGGCGCCCGCTCCTGTAGCGGTCAGCGTCAGCAACATCACGGCAAAGAGTCTGGACATGATGGCGCCTCCGATGCATCTCAATGCCATCAATGTAGGCAGCGCGCCGGCGTACCGCCAAGACCGGCGTGGTATCCAGATATTTCAAGCGATGGCGGCGGTTTTGCGGCGCCGCAGCAAGATGCCTGCCGGGCCGTTACAGCCCACCAGGCAACAGGTGCCAGATACCTTCCACCTCGCGTGCCAAGCCGTCGGCCTCCAGCTTGCGCAGATGTGCCAGCAGCGAGCGTTGGGCGATCGGATGCTTGCCCGGAGGCACGTCGTCGTAGACGCTCGCCAGCAGCGTGGCGAGATCCGTCGGGGCCAGCGCGCGCAGCGCGTTCATGACCTTGGCTTCACGTTGCTGGCGGTGCCGGATCAGCAGGCGGATCGCGTCATGCGGCCGACCCATCAGGAAGCCATGACCGGGGGCAATCCACTCGATGTCCTCGTCGAGCAGCGCCCGCAGGGACCCCAGGTATGCACGCATATCGCCATCGGGCGGGTTGATCACGACGGTCGAGCCCTGCATTACGTGGTCGCCCGTGAACAGCGTCTTCTCTTCCTCGAGCAGATAGCAGAGATGGTTCGATGCATGGCCCGGGGTGTGGACGACGCGCAGCGTCGTCTGGGGCCCAAGGGCGATACGGTCGCCGTGACGTGGCATGTGGTCGGGCGCGAAGGTCGCGTCCTGCCGGTCGGTCGCGGCCGTGACCAGCCCGATGACCGGCGCGCCCGTGGCGGCCCGCAGTCGCACGGCGCCCGGCGAGTGGTCCATATGCGTGTGCGTGGCGAAGATCCATCTGACGGGGCCTGGCGCGGCGGCCATGACGGCGTCGAAGTGGGCGGGATCGTCGGGACCCGGGTCGATCACGGCCCAGGTGTTGTCTGCTCCGGCCACGAAGTACGTATTGGTGCCCGGCCCGGTCATGACGCTGCCGTTATTGGCCGTCACGCGCCAGACGCGATCGGACAGTTTTACGGCATGGCCCGGCTCCAGCGCGTAGCGGCCGTGCCCGGCGCCATCGGGGTCGATGCGGGAGATTTCCGCATACGGTGCCTCTTCCGGCATCACTGGGCGCTGGCCCTTCGGTCCGCTCGCCAGACGTGGCATGACCAGGGGGATGTTGCGCTGCTGCTGCGCGAAATCGAAGCAAGTCTGCGCGTTCTGGAAATGCGCGATCGACTGCAGGATCCTGCGCGTGGCATTGACCAGCGTGAAATTGCTGGCCGGGTCGATAGCCTCGGCCGGACGCAGCCAGCGGTGCTCCACGGCTTCCACGCCGTCGTGGAGAGCGGTCTGGCCCGAGGGCAGCATGGCCATGAAGAAGCGCGTGTCGAAGCGCTTGGGCAGTCCGGGTGGCGTGAGCCAGTAGGCGCTGTACGCCAGTCGGTCGACGGCCAGCCGCAACCCCAGCATCTCGCAAACGTGCGCCAGCCCCTTGCCACCGTAGCCGGCCGCCTCGCGCAACTGGCGGCGCACGCTTTCCGCCAGACTGTCGAGCTGCACCAACTGCCCGCGTGTGTCGTAGGCGAACAGCAGGTTGGCTTCCTCGAACGCTTCTCGCACCGCGCATAGGTAGTAGTCGAGTCCGTTCGCCGCGACGCTGAGCCGCGCGCTGGCGGCCGAGTCCTCAAGTCCGCTGCACAGGCTGTGCAACGTGGCGTCCTGCGGGTCGAGCGTGCCGCCGGGAAACACGAAGGCGCCGGCGCTGCGATCGTCGTCGCGCTGCGGGCGGCGCATCATCAGCACCTCCATGCCGCGTGTTCCGTCACGCAGTACGAGCATGCTGGCGGCGGCACGCATGGCCTTGGAACGGGCAACCGGGGAAGTGGGATCGGGGAGGGTGGTGGACATGATGGACTGCGCGGGAAGTCTCTGCGGATTCTTGTTCTAGGTCGCCAAGCATACCTCAGCGAATGTGCCGGGAACCGTGAAACTAGGGAAGTTACTGGGGAAACAGCGTCATTTGCCCAGTCAGCAATGTCTCGAAATCGTCGTCCAGAAACGGCAGGATCGCATCGGCAATCGGCTGCAACTGTCGTGTGACGTAGTGCTCATAGTCGATGGGCGATGCGCGTGTTTCCAGTGGTTCGGGGCCGGCCACCGTCATCAAGTAGCTGATCCAGCCACCGCGCTGGTACTGGCGCGGCCTGCCGTGCAGTACGTTGTACTCGTCGGCGATGCGTGCCGCCCGTACGTGCGGTGGCACGTTGCGCTGGTATTCGTCGAGCTGGCGGCGCAGGCGCTTACGGTAGATCAACTGCTCGTCGAGTTCGCCGGCGAGCGTGCGGCGCACGGTGTCGCGCACATAGTCGCGATAGGGCTCGCGGTTGAAGATCTTCGCGTAGAGAGTCTGCTGGAACTGCTGCGCCAGCGGTGACCAGTCGGTGCGCACGGTTTCCAGGCCCTTGAACACCATCTCGGCCGTGCCGTCGGCGCGCATCACCTGGCCCGCGTAGCGCTTCTTGCTGCCGAGATCGGCGCCACGGATGGTTGGCATCAGGAAGCGCCGGAAATGGGTCTCGAACTGCAGCTCGAGCGCGGACTCCAGGCCGTAGGTCTGCCACAGATGATCTCGCCACCAGTCGTTCACGTACGCCACCAGGCTGCGGCCGATCTGCGCGGCGTCGGCCTCGGACCGCGCGCGACGCAGCCACACGAACGTGGAGTCGGTGTCGCCGTAGATCACCTCGTAGCCCCGGGCCTCGATAAGCGCGCGCGTCTGGCGCATGATCTCGTGGCCGCGCATCGTGATCGACGACGCCAGTCGTGGGTCGAAGAAGCGGCAGCCGCTGGAGCCCAGGACGCCGTAGAACGCGTTCATGATGATCTTGAGCGCCTGCGAGAGCGGCTTGTTCTTGTCTCGCTTGGCGGCTTCGCGGCCCTGCCACACGCGTGCAACGATGGCCGGCAGGCAGTGCTTCGTGCGTGAGAACCGCGCGCCCCGGAAGCCGGGCACCGAGTCGGCATCGTCAGGGTGGGCCAGGCCCTCGACCAGCCCGATCGGGTCAATCAGGAAGGTGCGAATGATCGACGGATACAGGCTCTTGTAGTCGAGCACGAGCACCGATTCATAGAGTCCGGGGCGGGAATCCATGACAAAGCCGCCGGGGCTGGCTTCCGGCGCCTTCTCGCCAAGATTAGGCGCGACGTAGCCCTGCCGATGCATCAGCGGCATGTAGAGATGCGTGAAAGCCGCGACCGAACCGCCAGTACGATCCGCCGGCAGGCCGGTCACCGTCGCGCGTTCCAACAGGAAGGGGAGCAGCTCCGCTTTCTCGAAAATGCGCGTGACCAGTTCGCAGTCGCGGAGGTTGTAGCGGGCCAGTGCGGGCTTGTCTTCGGCGAACATCCGGTCGATCGCATCCATGCGGTCGTACGGATTGTCGATCGCCTTGCCTTCGCCCAGCAACGTCCGGGCCACGGATTCGAGACTGAACGACGGGAAGTTCCAGGTGGCCGAGCGAAGGGCCTCGATGCCGTCGATGATCAGCCGGCCTGCCGCTGCCGCGAAGTAGTGCTGCTGCTGGTTGTGCTCGCGCCACTCCAGTTCCGCGCCGCCACGACCCAGGCGCAGCGGAATCTGGTACTGGCGCGCGTGTTCGCGCAGCACGCGAAGGTCGAACTGCACCAGATTCCAGCCGATGATCGCGTCGGGATCGTGGCGAGCCAGCCAGTCATTGAGCGCCTCCAGCAGCAGAGGACGGGTTGCGTGGTATTCGAGCGCGAAGTCGATATCCGCCGCTGGCTGCGCGGGAGTGGGGCCCAGCATGTAGACCTGCCGCTCGCCACAGCCCTCAAGCGCGATGGAATAGAGTTCGCCGAACGCATTGGTTTCGATGTCGAGCGAGACCAGGCGCAGCTTGGGCCGGTAGCCGGCCGCCGGCTTCATCTGGGCGTCGCGCAGCACGCCGTCCGCGCCGGGCTGGCCGTCGAACCAGACCGGGGCGGTGATGAACCGCTCCATCAGATAGCGCTCGGGCGGGCGGACGTCGGCCTCGTAGACGCTGACGCCCGCGTCGCGGAGCGCCTTTTCAATCCGCATGAGCTGACGGTGCTGGTCGCAGTAGATCCCTATCACCGGGCGTCGCTGGAAGTCCTGCAAGTTCAGCGGGCGGAACTCGACATCGCGCTCGCCGCGCAGCAGCGCCTCGGCCGTCTCGCGTCGCGCGGCCGGGATGAACGCCGTGGATGGCGGCCGGGGCAGGCGCAGTCGGCGCGGGCCCTCATCGGTGGCGAGCCAGAACTCGACTTCCGTGCCTGCGGGCGTGTCGCGCCAGTGACGGGTCAGGAGAAAACCCTGCTGTAGTGCCAACTTCGAAACCTTCGGGGGCCTGTATCTGGCGGGAATTCTAGCGGACGGACCGAACTTAAATCACAACACGAATGATTTCACTTGCCTGAGGCGCCAAACGTGGGTGATATCGGCGATTGTGAACGGCTAGGCGGATGCATGGAGATGATGGATTCACTGATACCACAGGGAGTGAAGCGAAGCAGCGGCGGCAGGGTGCCCGTCGTGCTATGGATCGCGCTGCTGTGGTGGCTGACCATGCCTTTCGCCACGTGGGCTGCCGAGGCGTCCACGTCACCTGCGGCGCCACCCGCCGATCTGGTGCTGATGAACCTGCCGGTGGTGACGCTACGCGCGGAACTTGGTGGCACGCCACCCGCGGT
>ERZ1292623.4003-Hain-H51-01um-R1-4003-length-12278-cov-7_pt1 | contig 12278 bp, 9 predicted proteins | sample MGYA00564398_ERZ1292623 | MGnify/ENA primary metagenome ERZ1292623 (study PRJEB36523, sample SAMEA6512633) | groundwater metagenome | collected 2019-01-07 | study: AquaDiva: Metagenomics assemblies of 32 groundwater samples | reverse complement strand
TCTCAACTTTTAGTAAATATTTATATGAATGAATTTGATCAATATATTAAACATATCCTTAAGGTTAAAAATTATATTCGATATACTGATGATTTTCTCATTATATCTGAAAATAAAAATTATTTACAAGAATTGATACCCAAAATCAAATCTTTCTTATTAGAAAATTTAAAATTAAATCTTCATCCTCAAAAAATCAATGTAACAAAACATATACAAGGAATCGATTTTCTAGGATATATCATATTTCCATATTATAGACTTTTACGAAAGAAGACCAAGAAAAGAATAATTAAGAAACTTCAATATAGAATTAGACTTTATAAACAGAATTCTATTTCACGAGAAAGTTTGAATCAAACATTTCAGTCATATCTTGGAGTATTATCTCATGCTGATGAATATAAATTTACAGAATATCTCAAAAATCAATTTTGGTTTTGGTTGGATGAATAATGTATAATATAGTCATGAAACCCTGCATCTTCTGCAAAATAGTAAAAAAAGAAATCCCCGCTCGTATTGTCTATGAAAATGATAATTTTCTTGCTTTTTTAGATATAAATCCTCAATCCCCAGGACATACACAAGTAATCCCGAAAAAACATATGAGATGGGTATGGGACTGTGAAAACATCGGTGAATACTTTGAAGTTGTAAAGAAAATCGCTTTAGCACAAAGAAAGGCTTTTAATACAGATTTCATTCTTAGCAGAATAGTCGGAGATGAGATAGGGCATGCTCATATTTGGGTATTTCCAAATAAAGATGTGGCTGGAGATAAGAAAGATTTTGAGGAAAATAGAAAAAAGGTAGTAGAAAATTTATAAAAAACAACCACGCGCGGGGCGTGGTGATGAGGTGAAAAACGAATGATTCCTTCGACAATCAATAATCCACATGGGATAAATCCACATGGGATATGTCGTCGAAAGCGAAATCCGGAATCTTGTCCTCTGGGCCAAATTTAGGCCCATCGACAGCGCGTCCCGCCGGTAGGACAGTATCAGTATGATGCTCATGACGATTAGCGATCACGAGGCATCCGTCCTTGTGAGAGAATAGCGAGTCATGATATCTCACCACTTGTTGTGTTATGGTTGTAGTTTTCATCTAGTTCTAGATTAAACCCATCATCGATTAAAGTCAACAGAGAGTGCCTCTATACCCGGCAATGTTCCCTTCGCAAGGAAATCTAGCATTGCACCACCACCCGTAGAGACGAAAGTAAATTTATCTTCAAGACCTAGCTCGGCTATGGAAGCAAGTGTATCTCCACCACCGACAATAGTCTTGGCTGAAGAATTTGCTATGAGCTTGGCGAGTTCTATTGTCCCATTTTTAAAGCCTAGTTCATAAGCACCAAGAGGACCATTCCAGAGAATATATTTTACTTTATTTATCTCATCTTTCAACATTTCTATAGTCTTCTCCCCTGCATCCATTATTGCATCGTTTTCTATCACATTATCTTTAGGTAAAAGTAATTTTTCATTTTTTAGAAATCGCCCTAAATCGAAATTTTCAGATGATACTATTGATTTCCCTATATCTTTTCCCTGTTCTTTGAAGAAATCATTCGCAAGAGCTCCTCCGACAAAAATCTTATCAGCAATTTCTATAAATTTTTCAATTAAAGGCAATTTTGTTTCAAATTTTAATCCCCCAAGAATAAAAAGAAATGGATGAGGAGGATTGAAGGCAGAACTCAAATGCTTTATTTCTTCTTCGAATTGAAATCCTGCATAGCTGGATATAAATTCTGTAATAGCACATATAGAAGCATGCTCTCTATGTGATACAGAAAAGGCTTCATTGACATATATATCAGCTAGAGATGCCAATTCCTTTGCAAATTTTTTATCATTTTTCTTCTCTCCTTCAAATTTCCTTAGATTTTCTAAAAGAATAATATCATTCTGATTATTTAGGGCTTTTTTATAGTTCTTTTCGAAAATACAATCCATTCCAAAATTATTTAAATATTCACAAACAGGTTTCAATGTAGGATCATCCTTAGTCTCTATATGGCTAATAATTATAATTTTGGCCTTTTTCCCCTTTAAATAATTGATTAAAGGCAATGATTTACGTATGCGGAAATCATCCGTAATACGCCCATTGGCTATAGGAACATTGAGATCTAGACGGACAAGCACCTTTATTCCATCAAATAGTTTAGCTTCTTTTATACTTATCATATTTAATATTAAAGTGAATCAATTGTCTTTAATAATTCAGAAAAACCTTGGCGATTCACACTTTCTCGACCGACTAGAAGTCCATCTACCTGGCCTAGAATTATAATATCCCCTGCATTTCGGAAATTTATTGCTCCACCATATAAGACTGGTGTAGCTATAGCTTCATCGTGACCATATATATCAGAAAGGACTTTCTTAACAAAAATCGACATCTCATGTACGGTTTCTGGATCCATGGGTTCCTTCGCTCCGATCGCCCATATAGGTTCATAAGCTACTATCAATTGCTTAATGTATTTTTTAGGAACTTTATTTAAAGAGTTCTTTATTTGAGTCTTCAATACTTCCAGATATTCACCATGTTCATCTCTAACTTTTTCTCCCACACAAAGTATGGGGTGGATTCCAACTTCGAGCAATGACTGTATTTTCTTCGATATCATCTCATCCGTATCACCCAATTCCCTTTTCTCAGAATGGCCAACTATAACATGAGTAATACCTATATTCTTAAGCATCAAAGGACTGATCTCTCCTGTAAATGAACCTTGTTCTTCGAAGAAAACATCTTGCGCGCCTATAGATATAGTCGAACTAGCTCTAGACTTTATCAAAGAAGGTATATAAATAAAAGGGGGGCAAATAATAATATGCGTAGAAACAAGTTTATTTGAAATGTTTTTTATTGAACGAAAAAGCCTATTGGCTTCTTCTAATGTTGTAGGATGCATCTTCCAATTGCCGACTATTATCCTTTTTCTCATTCAAACAGTATAGCATTTACTTTACTTCTTCCCAAGATATAGTTGTGTATTGATCAGAAGTCAAGGGAAAACTTGGCGGAGGAGCATAGAGAAGATTTCCATCATATACAATATTTCTTATATTATATCCAGTATTATCAGTATATGCGAAACCATAGCGAATATTAGAAGCAATCATTCCATATAAAGTAATGTCAGATCTTTTATATGTTGATCCACAATAATTTGAATAATAATATCTACCGATTCTACCATTCTGGGCTATAATCGCTGCATCTATCCTCAAGCTATCATCACTATAAAGTCCTGTATTCATATTTCCTTGAGCAATAAGTGAAATAACATCTTGACCATCGTAATTTGTATACAAAAGATCTGCATTGACTGTTATATCCTTTCTGGTGCTTGGACTATCTGGAAATTTACCAGCAGCAATAGTTACTCTAGCCGAATTTATCTGTCCATCAACCCATACATAATCTTCTACGAATATGATTCCATTTGCTGGTAATGGAGAGTTCTGTAAAAAAGTTTGTGCATTTCCTGTTGTATTTATACTCCAAGTACCCCATCCATTTTGACCTAACCAATTCCAACAATTACGAGACGGCGATGGTTTCAATGAATTTACCTTATAAATATCAAAGGTATCATTTGTTTTAAGAACAATATGATATCCTTGGGCACCAGAAGCTGCAAAATATTTTCCATTGGCGATAGCATCAGCCTTCATTTTTGATAAATCAGTTGTAATACCAGTAAAATCTACAACAGCAACAGGAAATTGACGACCTGTCATAAATACATCAGGACGACTAGGTACAGTAGAAGGTGGTGTAGAATCTGTATTTAATTCTGATGGAGTCTGTGTAGTATATACACCAAATTGATACCATGCTGGATTATGAGTTCCTTGATCTGGATCAATAAATTTATCTTTTGCACTTGTTATAATATTATGAGCCAATCCATCAAAACGTATTCCATTATTTGAATGAATAGGACCGAAGACTTCTGTACCATCTCCAAAACGCATAAAATCATTTGCAACTACAGCAAATTTGGCAAATGAAGGAATGGCAAGACTTGTCTGTATAGTACGAGAGACATTGGCATCTTCTGTTACTGTTCCCTTTGATTTTATTTTTACAAGAGTCGATCCAGCGGAAGGTGGAGTGATAGTCAGAGCAAATTGTCCAATCACATTTCCATCTTTATCTTTAAAATCATGGATGAAAGGTCCTGTAGTCGTCGTACCGACATTACCATCGACATAATCTATGGGGGCATGAGCGAGATGCCATCTATAATAGTCTATACCAGCTTCAGCTATTTGAAATGCTTGTTCGCGTGCATTTAATTGTTTTGTATTTCTAAGCATTGTTGCACCCCAATTCACCAAAGCTGTAGTCACAATAATGACTATGACTCCAAATACCAAGACATTGACCAAAATAAATCCTCTTTTATTCATTTTCATAAATTATCTTTTAAATTGCGGAGATTGACCTGTGAAGTATATACTCTTGGCATTGGTGCACGATTCGGATCAGCATCAATCATTAAATTTATTTTAATCAAATGGATTTGCGTAACTGTTACCGGAATTGTAAGAGGAGTGCTCGTACCTGTATACAAACTATCGAAATATTCAAAAAGTGCCGTACTTGTAGCATTCTTTATATTATAGGCTAAAGTAGTGATAATTTCATTTGCGGGATTATATGTTGCAGGTGATCCAGAAGGCTTTATGAAGCCTTTGTTCAAGATATTTGATGAAATAAAATATCTTATTTGCTCCTTCAGACCATCAGAATCCGTATCACTGAAAAATGTGATAGTACTTGTGCCAGCCTGGGCTATGGCATATGCTCCGTTATTACTAGGAGAGGTCGAACGGAGCTCTTTTACCATAGTACGAAGAATGACCCTCGCATCTTGAGCACTAGAAAGAGAATCACTTGAATATTTATTGTATATCCATACATCTCTTTGAAAAGAACTTACAGCGATCATAATAAGTCCGAATATTCCTACGGTTACTATTATTTCAACTAATGTCATTCCTCTTTTTTTCGAATAAATTATCATAATATTTATGGAGCTAAGATTATTTCTTGTTCTTTCCATGAAGAAGACACCGAAATATCTGCCTCTACGGTAGTATATCCAGTTTTAGAAACAGAAATATGATATGTACCGGATGAAAGACCAGAGAAGATCACTTGGCCTGGAGGTGTACAAGAAGAAGTAAAAGTAAATGAAATATCAGAAATATTTGGTGTGCTTGTAGAACTCTGAGTCGATAGGAATACCTTATAGCGTATATATCTATCACCATTATGAACAGATGATATAGAAGAATCTGAAACTGTATAATATGTACCGGAAGAGCCATCTGGGCCTTTATAATCCCAGACTGTAGGCGGTGAAGTAGAGCTTGCTAGCTGTATCTTCACACTTTGAGCACCAGCATTCACAGGCTGATCCGAAGGAAGCCATGAAACATTGTGGAAATTACTGAAAGAACCTGTATCAAATGTTGATGATTCCAAGACTCCATTAGGATTATAATTACCAAATGCATTTTTCAATTTTAATTCACCATTAGGATTTGATATATCTATATTCCCATCGTCACTACTATATTTAGTCGTATCAGTATATGTACTCTGTCCAGACCCACCGGACCAATCTGTCTGATTTATAAAACCTTGATTAGTAATCTTAGTATCTATTGAAAAACCATCTTGACTTAGAGTCACCACTGCATCTGTGACTGGTAAATAGGTTGTTCCATCTTTCACAGTAACAAGCAGACTATTTGGATCTTTAGGTAAAACTATTAAATCAACTGTCTGATTACTATTTGGATTTATTGCAATATCATTTAAAGGATTTATACCGACTATATCATAAGAAGTATCAATACCTTTTACAGTATATGAATCCCATTCCATAGAACTATTCGAATATACTCCACTTGCATTTGTTGCTAGATTTGAAGAATATTTATGAGTATCTTGATCAATCATCTTTGATCCAGTTAAAGAAAAACTTATATTTGGAACAGAAACACAAGTAGGAGAAACACTTGAGAAGGAGGCCGTGCTTAATTTATCAATAGCAAAACTTATTTGCGTGACTTGCTGCAATACCACCGTAGCATGTGGTTTCAAAGGAATAGAGCTACCACTAGATGGATATGTCTTATCCGTAGAATATCCAGACTTCGTAACAGTGATTTCATAAGCCTCAACCCCCAGTGGTGCATCGACTATCTGTAAGAAACCATTATTATCTGTAGTATCATCTATAACGATCGCAGGAGATACTTTATTATTTACAATATGAACAGAGGCATCGGAAACAACAATACCATTTGCATCAAATACCTTTACAAATAATGCACCATTCGTGGATGCGGTTTCTAGATTTTTCGGTGCTACTGTGGTAGTAAGATTTACAGGTGTAAAACTCTTACAAGTAGGACAATCAATCTGTACTTCTACCATCTTATTATCCGCTGGGGAAATGTCGTTTGGTGTACCTCCCAAGGTGCCATCGAAGGGTTGATCTACATTTCTGATTGTAGTAGTCACTATAAATGGCACTCCGCCACGAGTAAGAGTTTGAATATGTGGTATATCTCCGTTTGGTATACTTCCAGTCACACCGACACGCGAATATGATAGATTCCTTACAATTTCGAATTGTTCATTTGCCAGATTTAAAGCCAGTATTTTATATTGATTAAGACTGATAAGGGCAAAGAGACTGACATAAGCTTGATATGAAGCAGTAGCAATGATAAGAAATACAGCAGTACCGACAAGCGTTTCGATAAGAGTAAAACCTTTTTTATTTGAAAAATTATTTCTAAACATTAAAAGACTATTAGGTATTAGATGACATTAACTAGAGAATACATTGGTGAAATCATGGCTACAGCGAAGAATCCTACGACAACCGCTATGGCTATCATTAAGAATGGTTCAATAATTGTAGACATATCCTTTGTTTTCTGTTCTACATCTTCTTCATAGAAAACAGCTACACTTAAAAGCATTTCACCTATTTTACCAGTCTCTTCACCGACATTCATCATTTCCCCTAAGAAAAGAGGATAAAACTTATCATTTTCTGTGAAAATCTTTGACATCGGCTCTCCTTTCGTTATTTCTTCACCAGCTTTTTCAAGAATTGCTTTATAATAAATATTTTGCAGAACATCTTTTGTAATCTTTACTGATTCGACCATATCGACTCCAGAACTAAGAAGAGATGAGAGGGTCCTGGCTGTTCTTGCTGTATTTACCTCTTTTATTAAATTTCCAATGATTGGAATCTTTAGAATGAAATAATGAATGACTTTTTTCCCACTCATTCTTTTAGACCACATCATTATCAAACCAACAATAATTAAAACGATACTAAGTACAAGTATTCCATGATTTACAATCAGATTACTTACAGTCATGACAAATCTTGTAGAAGCCGGTAATGCTACATTTAATTCTGTAAATGTCTTCATAAGAGTAGGTACAATATATGTAAGCATAAGGATTGCTATAAGAATCATGGCGAAGAGAATCACAGCGGGATACATCATGGCCCCTCTTATTTTCCTTTGAAGTGAATATGTTTTATCCATTTGTAAACCTATTACACGTAAGGCTTCAGCTAAAGTACCACTTTGTTCCCCTGCAGAAACCATAGATATGAAAAGTTGAGAAAAAACATTTCCAAATGAAGTCATGCTTTCGCTTAATGTCTTACCTTCACTAATACTCTTTTGCAAAGAAACAAGGATTTTCTTTAATTCCTTATTCTTTGCCTGTTTTTCCATAACAAAAAGTGCTTTCGATAAAGCTAAGCCAGCTTTAAGCATTGCCCCGAGATTTCTAGCAAATGTAATTTTATCTTGAGATTTTATCGAATGTAAAAATGGTAAATTGAAATTTAATTTATTTAAAGATAATGCTTTACTACTTTTTTCACGAACATCGATTACCTCTTCTCCTGTCTCCTTTATCATTTTATACAAATCATAACGATCCTTAGCGTCCATTTCGCTTTTGTGTATTTCTCCATTTGCTTTTTTTGCTTTAAAGATAAAGTGTGCCATATAAATTCTTATAGAAATTATTCAGAAATAACTCTTAATACCTCTTCTATCGTAGTATTTCCTTGTACAACCTTAAATATCCCATCTTCAATCATAGTAATCATTCCTTCTTTCCTTGCTTGTGCTTCTATTTCATCCGTTGTAGACCCTTTTATTATCAATTCTTTAATTCCAGTAGTAACCTTCAGAGTTTCGTGAATACCAATACGACTCTTATATCCATCATCATTTTTAGTTGCCACTGGCTTAAAAAAGGGAATTTTATCCCAGTTATCGCTAGCCTTTACTATTTTTTCTGCTTTCAATACAGCTAAGACTCTATCTAGATCGACAGATTTAGCAAGAGTTGCAAGTTCTGATTTTGAAAGGAAGAATTTCTCTTTACTTTCGGAAAGTTTTCGTACTAGACGCTGTGCGATAATTACATTTAGAGTTGAAACTAGAAGAAATGGCTCGATTTTCATATCCAAAAGTCTAGGAATGGCTCCAGCAGCACTGTTTGTATGTAAAGTAGAAAGAACAAGATGTCCCGTCAGAGCAGCGTTTATAGCCAGAGATGCTGTTTCATTGTCTCGAATTTCACCAACCATGATGATATCTGGATCTTGTCGCACTAAAGTTCTCAAACCAGTAGCAAATGTAAAGCCAATTTCTGGTTTGACTTGAGTTTGATTTATTCTTTTCATTTGATATTCAACTGGATCTTCTATTGTAGAAATATTTACATCAGGTTGATTGAGAATGTCTAGAATAGTATAGAGAGTAGTGGTCTTTCCAGATCCAGTAGGTCCGGTAGTAAGTATCATTCCTGTTGTGAGATTCGCAGCAGCATGTATGATTTCAAGTCCTGTCCCATGAAAACCAAGATATTCTAGAGTAAATCCTGATACATTCTCTCTTAGAAGACGCATAACGGTCTTTTCACCATAATATGTAGGAAGTATAGAAACACGGAAAGACACTTTTTCATTATTCATATCTACCTTGAAACGTCCATCTTGTGGCAAGCGCTTTTCATCTAGTTTAAGATTGGAAAGAACCTTTATCCTAGCCGTTATAGAAGCTTCAGCATTCTTAGGAAGAACCATGGCATCATGTAGAAGTCCATCAATACGATATCTGACGAGAAGTTGTTCTTCCATGGGTTCTATATGAATATCTGATGCATTTTGCAAAATAGCATGCTTAAGAAGAGTATCGACAATACGTATCACCGGAAGATCCTCTGCAATTCTCTTTAAATCTGATATTGACGATGTCTGCCCCGTTTCCTCTGTAATAGCCTTCAATGTCGCTGATTCTTTCTGTATAATATCGCCGAACTCTGCTTTAAGGCTTTTCTGATATTGAACAATTGCATTCTTTATGGATTCAGAATCAGTAAGTCTTGGTAAAATTTTCAAATTCACTTTCTTCTTTACGAAATCCACCGCAGAAAGATCATCGACATCAAGCATGGCAAGCTCCAGAGTATCTGTACCCTTTTTAAAAGCAACAATATTGTGAGTTCTAGCCACAGGTTCGGGAATCATCGAAAGTGTTTCGAAAGGAATTTTCATTGATTTTAAATCGACGAAAGGAATACCCAAGACATAGGCCTGCATACGACGAAGATTATCCTCTGTTATCTTACCGCTATTTACCAATATTTCGCCAAGTTTAATACCCTTTTTTTCGGCTTCTTTCTGTGCCGATTCTAGATCTACCTTAGAAATAAGATTAGAATCTAAAATAAATTTATTGAGTTGTGAATCTTCTATATGCATAGAGCTTTTATTATCCATATTATAGCAGGAAAATATGGATTTTTGTGGGGATAAGGGGAAAAAGGTAAAATAAAAACCCGGCATAGTATTTACTTGCCGAGTTTGTTTGAAATACCTTTCACAAAAACACAATTCTATCGGGAATCTTTATGTTCAAGATACTTCTGCCATAGTCTTCTAAACTCATGACAAGAAGAAAGCAATTGATCGAGATTACCATGACCTACAATACGACCCTTATCGAACATATAAATATGGTCGAATAGTGGTAATAAATGTAGACGATGCATGGATGAGATAACAGTCTGTCCATGAAACATCTTTAAGATATTCTCATAAATAAACATTTCGGTGATAACATCAACTTGTGAAGTTGGTTCATCGAGTAATATTATCGATTTATCTTCACAGAATAGTAAGCCCCGAGCTAATGCCAGACGTTGACGTTGACCGCCAGAAAGATTGACTCCTTTTTCATTTATTGAAGAATCAAGCTTCTTAGGCAATGATTCAACAACATCCGTAAAACAAGCCATATCTGTGAAATACCTTATCTTTTCAGGGCTATATTCAGCACCAAGAGTGATATTCCCGCGAATAGTCGTAGCAAATATCTCCGGATCCTGTGGTACTAAAGCAATAGCTCTAGAAATACCATCAAATCCTTGGGAAATAGCCTGACCATCAACTTCAAGAGTAAGATTGCGTGGACAATAAAGATTCCGGATGACTTTGAGTAGAGTAGTTTTTCCACTGCCAGAGGCACCGACAAAGGCGACACATTCGCCTCGGTGAATCTTCATAGATATATCTTCCAAATGAAGATCGACTTTCCCACCGTTGTGGTAAGAAAAGTTTAGACCTTTCATTTGAATCGATTTCCAATCTTTAGGTAGAATATGATTCGTAAGATTTTCCTCTTGAAAGTCAGTGGCTAATTCTTCAGAATTCATGACTTTAGTCTTGCGTACTAGAATGTCGCCATACATACCACAAAATCTGAAGAATAATTCACTGATCTTATCTAGATACTTGAAAAGTAAATAGACATTACCAATAAGAATCCCTTGCACAGAATTGATATTCTGAAAGAAATATGCTGCCAAGACGATTATTGTCGTGATTGAGCAACACATACTAGTCAGAAACCATTTCGTTTCATTTCGAATATTGTTCTTCCGAAAAAGTCCGAGTGGACCATCGATCTTTTTACCAATAGCCTCCAAGACCAAGCGTTCAACACGCAGAATAATCACCGAAGTGATATTACTCACAGAGTCATAGACACTTTCAGAAATACCGTTTTCTGCATGATTGAGTTCCTTATATTCTTTGATAAGGATTCGATCGAAACGAGTAATAATCCAGACGGTAATAGAAATCATCATAAGAACAATGATCGCCGCTGACCAGCTGAAATATGAAAGCATCACATAGCAAACTATAAGCTGCACGACTGCAGCTATGATTTCGAATGAATCAACAGAGAATGCATAGAGAGCTATGGTTCCCTTTTCGATTTTATCGATGGTATCACCAGAGTGATGGTCGCAGTGCCATTCAAGAGGTAATGTCATTACACCCTTAAGTAAATGCTTTCTATAATTAGACTTGGCCTTGAAACCATTTACCCTTTCGATCACTCTAGCTGGACCATGAAATGTCCAGAAAAGGAAATCGAGAACCAATGTTGCAAGTAATAATTCACATAAGAATGTGATATTTGCATGGGTAATACCTTCCCTTTGGAGAATATCCATGACCTTTGCTAAGATCAATGGATGAAATACCATGATAAATGTATTACCAATGATGAACAGAATCCAATACAAGACTATATTCTGGCGATTGCCCAAGGAATATAGCCATGTTTTACCGAATAGATAGGAAAGTGGATTACGCCCTTCTCCATTTTTTTGAATTGCATTTTTCATGCATATCCTTCTTGTTTGGGGTTAAGTGAAAGTCAAAGAACTAAGACATCATGCACTCGGCATGATGTTTGAAATATTCAATGGTTTAGAGATTTGGATAGAGTATTAAATACTTATAACATCACACCACAAAGACATGCGAATTCCGAAAATATCAACTTTAAGGAGTGATATTCCAGCGATATTCAATTGTGGCAGAAAATTATTCATGCACCATAACTCTAGCATAGATTTGGGATATTGCAATATGTATGTGAGATTAGTCATATGTATCTGATCTTAGTCATATATATAATATGTAGTTCATTGCATACAGAATGTATGATTATGTTGACAAAAATATCAAAAAGATTTAATGTATTGGCATGGAAATAAATGGAAACATCATGAATAAAGACCTCAGACCACGATATATTTGTGGTTATATTGGAAGGTCCCCTTTTCTTAGACACTTAGTATCTTTGTATTTGTATTGTATTTGA
>ERZ1292623.747-Hain-H51-01um-R1-747-length-33255-cov-21_pt2 | contig 12280 bp, 18 predicted proteins | sample MGYA00564398_ERZ1292623 | MGnify/ENA primary metagenome ERZ1292623 (study PRJEB36523, sample SAMEA6512633) | groundwater metagenome | collected 2019-01-07 | study: AquaDiva: Metagenomics assemblies of 32 groundwater samples | reverse complement strand
TTTAAGATATGAAAAGAAACAAACTTCTGATTCAACAGCAGCAAAATTGGCAAAAGCTTTTAATTCAGATTTTATAAATATGACAAATATAAATGGACTATATGATAAGAATCCAAAAACCAATCATTCAGCTAAATTTATTCCTGAAATTTCTTATTCTGAATTTCTAAAACAATCAAATAAATTAAAATTCAAGCCAGGACAACATTTTGTCCTTGATCAATCTGCAGCAAAGATAATAAAAAAATATGAAATCAAAACTTTTATAATAGACGAAAGTACAGAAAATTTAGACAATTTAATCAACAAGAAACATTTTGTCGGAACAATAATAGATAAAGAATAATTTATAGATTAAAAGGATTATATCCATTTTCTTTTAACCAGTTAAGATAAGCTTTTGGGACTTTGCCTCTTGGAGGGTTACCAGGAATTCTTCTACAATTTTCATATCCATTTATCTGAACACCACCAGATCTATTAAATCCTAATGAATCTGCTAATTTATCTATTGTCAATCCCAAATTTTCCCTAATTTTTTTAGCTTCATTTGGATTAAAAGCCGAATACTTATTTTTAACATAAGATATCTTTAGATTTGTAAAATCTTTTCTTCTAATAGAATTTACAATACATTCTAATCTTTCTTGTAAGGTTATTTTGCCCATTGGTTCACTAAGAGATAAATAGCAACTTCTAATTTCTGATAAATAAGCATCTATCAATTTATTTTGAGCTTCATCTAATCCTTCTCTCGCAAATGAAATTGAATCTTTATCTTCCATAATTTTTTTAATATTAAACTATTTAAAAACCTTTCTAATTATCACTTTAAAGATACGACTAAATCTAAAAATCATCCAATAAATACTTTGCTTCCAGTATTAATTAATAATGCTAAAGTAACTAATATAAAACTATGTTTTAATCCTGGTTTAATCGTTCCTTCAGACAATTTTCCTATTACTAATCCAGTAAAAAATCCTTGTACTACTAAAAACCATAAAAAAGGTCTGGTTAATTCCTCAGCACTGGCAACCTTGCCACTACCACCTAAACTAGTTCCCAATTCTCCTATAATTTCATTTCCAGAAATTCCCCCTACACTTTCAGATAAATTAGTAGCTATAGGTAAAATTTTAAATTCCATAACAAGCATAATTAATATAAAAATTAGAAAAATAATATATCCTTGAACAACTAGATTATAAATTACAGATCTTCTTTCTTTTTTTAGTTTTTCTATCTGGCTTATAGAATTTACAACAGAATCCAAAATATCTTCTATCTGCCCTCCAGCTTTTTCAGATTCACTTATAATTGTTATTGCTCTTGAAATAGTCTGGCTGTTAAGATCGTCAGCAAAAGTTTGAAATGCAGTTTTAATAGAAATTCCAATAGAAATCTGATTTGCCAATTTATTAATATAAGGATTTAATTCTCCATAATCTTTAGATTTTAAATTAATTATGGCTCTACTTATTGGAGTTCCAGCTTTTACATTATCAACTAAATTTCTAGAAAATTCCAAAAACATACTCTCTTTTTCTCTTAAAGAACTGCTCTCAAAAATTATATAAAGAAAAAAAGGAAAACCAGCTATAACAAAAGCTATACCTCCTACAAAATAAAAAAGATTAGTATTTCTAAAAAAAATAAAATCATTAATTAAAATTATAATAGCGATTACTATTCCAGTTACCTCAGCTCTATTTATAGGGAACCCTAAAATTTTAATTTGTTTCTTTTTTAATTCAATTTGATTATCCATTTTATATAGTGGGCTGTTTTATTTTTAAAAATAGCAAGAAAAAAATATTTAATACAACTATAGATAATATTAATAAAATACTTATAGAATTTGTAGATAAATTTAAAAAATTTCCAACTAATCCAGTGCTTCCTATTATCACAAACATCATTAATAATATCATTGGAGCAGCTATGGCTATACTAATATAAATATCCATAAAAGTCTCAGAAATTTTATTACTTCTTTCTCTTTGTAGTTTATAATCAAACAACATTGTTTCTGAATGCTGATTAAGAAAATCACTTAATTCTCCTCCAGAGGTAATAGTTACTGCCAATCCATTTAATAATTCTTTAAGCTTCTGCGAAGGAGTAGATAAAGATATTTTTCTCAGAGCATTTGCAGTACTCTCTCCATGGAAATTAATTAAATTCAGTATTTTTTTAAATTCTATATTTGTATATTCATAATCTTCTCCACTTAAAATTATCTTGAATATACTTATAGGATCTAATCCAGAACTTGCTATTGCAGACATATGTATAGTAACAAAAGGCAATTCCTGATCTATTTTGTTTCCTATATTCTTTGCCTCACTAAAAGGAAAAAAATAAAATAAAATTCCAGAAGTAAATGGAATTGCTAAAATAATCCAAAAATATTTAATAAATCTTAAATAAAATGGTTCTTGATGAGAACTGATAAAAGGATAAATAATACTAATATCTAAAAATAGTAATATTAAAAATAATAATATAGATAAAAAAAAGAAAATAAGCATGCTAAAAAACATCATAGAAACATAACTAGATATAACATACCTTGAATTTATCTTTCTTAAAACTCTATTCAACTTAGTAAAATAACCCAAAGATACCAATTTATCAGAGAATTCTCTAAATATTTTATTTGACAATTTTATATATAATCCTGGCTCTTTGTAATAATTTTGATTTTGATATATATCTTTCTTAATTTTCTGTATGGCTAATCTGCTTTTGCTTAAATTTTCTAAGAATTTGTCCCTATCACTATTGATAATTATCACTTCTATATTCTCTCCATTTTCAGATTTGTATCTGACTCTAACAAGATTATCTCCTTCTGATTTTTTAACTTCATCTTTTGTTGATAATTCTTTATAAAACCCAATTCTATTTATTAAAGCTGGCATAGCTCTGTTTAATATCTTCAGCTGATTTTTTAAATTAATTATAATCTCTTCCAGGAAGCTTTTATCTTTCTCAGTTTCTTTGTCAATTTTAAAATTATTAATTGATTCATATTGTTTAGAGAATACATAAAGCTCTCTAATTATTTCTTTCATTTGCTTTATATTATCCCTAATTTCATCACTCATTTTAAAATATTTTCTATTTTCTTTTGTGAATTTAGAATATTCTTTTTAGATTGTTCAAAAATAGAGGCCTCTTTATTATTATATGCACTTTCCAGATTATTAATAATCCCTTCAATATTATCTACTAGTTGAGCAATAATTTGTAGTTCTTGTAAATCCAATATATTTATATTTTTCATATTAATTATTTTTTATTAAACTTTTATTCCAAAGGCTTCTAAAACTGCCTTAGGATTTTTATAATATTGATTGATTATTTTTTGATTTTGTTCAAAATCAAGAATTTTTCTTTTTTGCATTTCATACAATAAGATTGACCTTATCTTTAATTCACTATTTAAACTATCTACATCAGTCCCGAATCTTCCACTAATTTTTTGAAATACTTTACTGTCTTTTTTAAAGTAAAATGAATTATCTTGTGGATTCCAAATAAATGGAGTATTTGTTAAAGCAATACCTTTAGGATCTACATTTACTATTTCTACTATCTCTCTTAGTTTTCTTGTTTCTTGTTTATTTGTAATAGCATGAGTCATAATAGCTACACAATCTAATATATTTATCAATGTAGGAGATAAATTAATTGGTGGTGTTTCTAATCTTTTTATTAAAGTGTCTACTGAATCTGCATGAACAGTTCCTATAGAAGAATGTCCAGAGGCCATTCCTTGGAATAATACAAATGCCTCTTGTCCTCTAACTTCTCCAACGATAACATAATCTGGATTTTGTCTAAAACTATTCTTAAGTAAACTGAATAAATCTATTTCACCTATTTTTTGAGAGCCAAAAGAAGATCTTGTAACGCTAGGAAGCCAGTTTTCTCTTGAGAGATTTAATTCTCTAGTATCTTCAATACTTACGACTCTAGATTCTGGGGGAATAAAAAAAGCTATAGCATTTAATAAAGTTGTTTTTCCGCTCGCAGTTCCACCAGCAATTAATATATTTGATTTATGTTCTAATAAAATCCAAAAATAAGCCAGCATTTCAGGACTCAAGGTTCCCATGTTAAGTAATTGTGTAGGATTCCAGGGAATTTTTGTAAACTTTCTAATTGTGAATGTAGGTCCTCTAGAACTAATATCTTTTGTATACGTAGCATTAACTCTGCTTCCATCAGGCAAACTTCCGTCTAAAATAGGACTTGCATAAGAAATATATTTTCCACATCTTTGAGCCAACTTCTCCACAAAACTAGATAATTTATCAATTTCATTATAACTTATATTAGTTCTCATATTTCTATAAAGTCTATGTACAACATATACCGGAGTATCTTTTCCATTACATTCAATATCTTCAATAAAATAATCTTTTATCACAGGCTCCATTTCATTAAGCCCTGCAAAATCTCTAAATAAATAATAAAATATTTTATTATAACTATCTTCGCTTACATTCAACCCTAATTCTTGTATCAATCTAATAGAATTATTTTGAATATAATCTATAATAGATTCAATATTCTTCTCAACAACAAAGTCTATATTAATAAATTGCTCTAGATTCTTTTCTAAATCAATTAAAAGTTTCTTTTCATTTTCATTCAAAATCGGTTCTTCAACTTCATAAATCAATTCCTGATATTTTTTACTCCAATAAATATGCACACTTACATAAGGGCTTATTAAAACATACCTCACATTTATTTTTGTTTTATCTGCTATCCTTGGTAATGGAGGAATATTTGGATTTAAATTAATTTTTATGGGATTAACCATCTTAACCTCTTTTATATTCATCAAAGGATGAAGACTATTTAAAACTTCTTTTCAAAATGCTAAAATTAAATTCTAATTGCTTATGATTATAATTAACCAAATTAAAACCTGATATAATATCATCACCATATCTATAAATATTGACTTTTTTCCCTTTTAATTCATATAATCTTTTTACTCCAGTCATATATCTTAATTTAGAAATATCTTCAAAATTTCCTAAATAAAAACTACAATTCTCAAAAGGATGTGCTAATTCCATATGAAGTCCAAAAATAGAATTATAATCTCTTCCATGTCCATAATAAGCTTCTTTTATAACTCCTTCAGTAAAAATCAAATTAAAATCTTCTAAATAAAACCATCCATTTTTATTCTCATCAAATATCTTTTTAGTTAATCTAATCGCTCTCATTAAAAATTTTATAATTGATTCTTTAAATTTCTTTGCTTTTATTTTAGCACGTCTACATAGTAATGTTTATATATATTGTAGACGTACAATACATATGGTCTATACTGAGATTAAAGAAAGAAATAAAAGAAAATATTATTATAGAGTTATCTCTATTAGAAAAAAAGATAGAGTTCAAAAAAAGAGATTATATATGGGGGTTAATCTGGCAGATAATGAGTTATTTCAAAAAGAAATAGAAGCAGATAAGAGAATATCTCCAAATAGATTTAAAGGTACTATAAATGGAATGACCAAAAAAATAATTAAAGTATTAAAAAAATATAAAGTTGAGAAAGCAGGATTATTTGGCAGTTACTCTCGTGGAGAAGAAAGAAGAATTAGTGATGTTGATATAATTATTCAAGCTCCAAAAGGTATGGGAATTGAGTTTATAAGATTAAATTATGATTTAGAAAAGATTCTAAATAAGAAAGTTGATTTGATAACATATAATGGAGTTGACCCAAAAATAAAGGAGTCTATATTGAATCAAGAAATAAAGATAATATGAAAGAAGATAAAATTTTTGTAGAACATATTCTAGATAGTATCAATGCAATTGAAGGTTTCGTAAAAAATGTAAATGAAGAAGAATTATATTATAATAGAATGATGAAAAGTGCTATAATTAGAGAAATAGAAATAATAGGAGAAGCTGCAAAAAATATATCAAATGAATTTAAAAATAAACATAAAGGAATTCCCTGGAAAGACATAATGGGTACAAGAGATAAACTAATTCATCATTATTTTGGTATAGATTTTAAGATAGTATGGAAGATTATTAAATTATTCCTACCAGAATTAAAAAATAAATTAGAAAATCTAAACTAAACTAAAATCTAAGTGTATATTTCCTCCTACTATATTATCTCCAACATTAACAATTTTTAATTTGTAAGGACTAGGAGCTCCATGCAAAGTTTTTAATTTATTATCTTTATCAAAAGTAATATCAAGATTATTATAATTTAATTCCAGAATAATATTAAATCTCTTTCCCACTTTTTCAGTTTTTAAAGTAATATCTCCTTGTTTAATTTCCTGTCCCTCTTCGCTGAATTCTAATTTTGAATTTTCTAAAGTATAAATTATTTTTTTGTCTTTTGAGTTTATGTCCAATTTTCCTTTTGTTATTTTAAAATCTATAATTTTTACATTTCCTTCTGATTGACTAACCTTTTGTATCTCTCCATCTAAATTATTTAGTGCTTCAATCGTCTGGCTTATAATACTTCTTTCTTTAATTTTTTCAATTTCTGGAGTAGCAATGGATAATATTATTCCTATTATAGTTAAACCAATAAGAGTATATATTGCAGTCTCAACCCAAATTTGTCCTAATATACCTCTTTTCATTTTATTATTAATCGAATATCATATTTAAATTATTTGGTAAAGATTATAATCCACTATCTTTTAATTCAGAATATAAATAATCTTTAAAATAAAAAAGACTTAAACTTAGAATTATTAAATCAAAAAACAAGTTTGATATTTCTTATAAAATCTAAACTCTACATAAAGGCAGACTACTTATACTATCAGATGTTTCACAAACCTTTTCACTATTTTCATTAGTTATTATAGCATTTATTTTAATGTTTTCAGGTATACTAGTTACAGCTATCACATAAGTTCTCTCTTCATTTTTCTTAGGCAGTTCTAAAGGCAGTTCTAAAGCAGGATCTACTGAATTATCTCCATACATTTTTACTCCATCTATCTTTGCTCCATTAATTATTTTTATTGATTTAGTATTCGCTCCACCTAATGCAATTAATAAACCAGATACACTTTCAACATCTCCCAAATGCACTTTTAAGATTACATGATCATTACTAGCAATCCCTCCTTCATTCGTATCTCTAAAACAAGTATATTTATTACTACTAACAAAACTAACTCGCCCTACTACATCAAAGCATCCAGTATCACTTAATTTATTTTTAACAAAATTACTGCTGAAATTTAATATTATAACTGCTAAAGCAATAACAATTAATATTAAAAGCACTGCTGTAATAATTTCACTTTGAGATTTTTTCATTTTAAATCTCAATGCCATTATACTCTGGACATTCATATTCCTGTGTACCTCCTTGAACTTTTCCCAATAATATAGGAATGATTTTAACAGATTCATATTCAGAATGTTTTTTAATTTCGAGATGGTCTACAATAACACTATATTCAGGATTAACTGCTCCTCCATTTTCATTATCTATTTTAATTATTTTTGATTTTCCAGCTCCTTCTAATTTTACTCTATATGCAAATATGGGAACACTTCCAGTATTTTCAAAACCAAAACTATCATCTTCATTTAAAATTCCTCTCATTTTAATTTCTCTGCAAAATTCTTCAGCCCTTTTTGAATTTCCAGCAATTTCTTTAATGACAGCTTCTTTAATAAAACCTCTTGACCATAAAAGAATAATAATAGCGAGAACTATAACAATAATAATCAATATAGCAGTAGATATTATAGGACTCAATCCTTTTTTACCAAACTCTCTTTTCATTTTGATAACAACAATTTTATATTTATATATCTTACTAAATTTGCAAAAATCATATCTAACTTTTTTTATCTAAACCTAAATATCTTCTTATTGCTATACTAGAACCTTATAAATTATATCCAAAATTATAACTATTATTTTTTAATGATATAATTAACAATGATATAACTAACTCTTCTAATTTCGACATTTAATAAATTAATTTAGCTAACACCAAATATTGATTGCTTTATCTTGCAATTTTCTAGATCTTGTTTTATTATACTATCACCGCATGGAACTACAGTGCTTGTTTCTTTATCTATTATAAAAGGCTGAATTTTTATTTTTTTCAAAAATTCAAAATCTATTGGAACAACCTTCCCATCAGATTTTCTTTCATTCGAACTAAAATTAACTATAATATTTTCTCCTGGTTTTAATGGTTTTTCAAAATAATAATTTCCAGCGTTGCTAATTTTAACTTTATCAATAGATACCAATTTTGTCATAGGCTCATTATCATCTTTTCCAAAAGTAGATATAAACCCATCAATATTAAATCTTCCATTATTTTTTAGAGTTAAATTTATTATCCCGATATTACATTGATAATTCTCAATTTGTATATTAGTTCCTTCTTTACAATCAATAACAGGTTTAACATTTGCAACATTTTTTAGGTATGCAAAAACGACAGCCGACATTATAATAGTTATTACTATTAATAAAACATAAGAAATCATTAAACTTACTGCCTTTTTATCAATTTTATTTATCATTTGCTAGCTTCCCAGGCTTTTTAGTATTTTTATCTTCTTCATTTCTTTCTACAAATATCTCTCCATCTTTTTCTTTTACCATTAAAAAATAAAACATTTCGTTATCTTTAATTTTAAAATTATATTTTTTCCCAGAAATTTTCACTTCAACTAAATCATTTTTAATTATAGGCTTTATCTTTCTAGAAAAATCATTATTAACTTGAAAATTAAACTCTCCTATTTCAATATTTCCAGTATCCTCTTTTCCAATGGCTATAGCATTTATATCATTTTTATTTCCATATAAAAATAATATATTCGCATCTTCATCTTTTTTTAAAACATATTTTGATATTTCTTCTCCAGCAAATTTAGATGAAAGTTCATTTAAATTTTTATTGTTAAAAATTCCGTATTCTATAATTTTATAACTTTCTCTATTAATATCATTGCTTAAATCAGTTATTGTTCTTGGTTCTGGTTTGATTATAGTATATGTAGCAATACTACTTGTTCCAAATATTATTAATACTATGAATATAGATGCGATTAAATAAAACTGTCCTCTTTTATTCATATCTTTTTTTAAATATAAATTCATAATCTCTTTAATTTTATATAATTACCTCTTTTATTATTAATAAATCATTTGTATATAAAACTTAGGATTTCAATCTTTATATAATGTAGATTTTCAAAAGACTTTTAAGGTGAAACTCATTAATTTTATATGAATAAAGAAAACTTAATTCCTTCTTCAATGAATATAGTTCAAGAAGCAGAAAAAAATAATCCCAAGGCGAATCTCAATAAAATTCACTCTAAAACCTTTGAGTTAATAAAAAAATACAGAAAAGAATATTATAAGAATAAAGTTGATGATTTACTTTCAAGAGAAAATTTAGTTGATATACCTAAAGATATGAGAATAAAAATTGAAAAAGAATTATTGAATCCAATTAAAGTTGATGATATAGAATATAGTAATTTTATGGAAGAAACATCTAGAAGAATAAGTCAGACTTTTCAAGTTATTTCTGGAAATATAGCTGAGTTATGCGTTGAAAGAGAATTGATAAAATTAGGCTTAAAGTTAGGAATACATTATAATAAAAAAGCTGAAAGAACCGATTTCATAATTTTTTATCCGGAAAAAGATAGATTCAAGAAAAGACATAGAATAGAAGTTAAAAATGTTAAATTAAGGGAAAGAGGAACAAGAGGTTTAGCTTTTGATGGAGATAGTATGATTGGATTTTTTAATCAACCATCAGAATTTACTGCTTCTAACATTGAAATCATCGAGAAACATTGTAAAAGTACAGGAGGATTTTGCTATGTACCTCCAGAAACTTTAAAGAATATAAAACATGAAAATTTAAGATTTAAATCAAATATAGAATTTGCAAATGACATGAAGAAGTTTGTGGAAACTGGAATTATTTAGGGGGCCTCCAGAAATCCAAAATATATTCAAATGTTGTTCCTAAAGTAATATAATTACTTGGCCATCCAAAAATTCCGGCACCGTTTACAAGATTTCTTCTATCCCAAATAATTGTATTTCTTAATTCATAACCGGCTATTACCATCGCCTCTATTACATAAATGTGTAAAGGAATTCTTTTATTCTCCCACCACAAATCAGTAATGTTAATAACGCAATGTGCTTTTGGTTTTAATAATGGTAAGATTTTTTTGTAAATTTTACTCAGTTCTTCAGCATACTCTTTTGGTTCCATGGTTCCTAGATCTCTTGGGTTATTTGAATATTGTTGAACTTTTTTATATTGTTTATTATATCTAGATTTTCCAACTAAACTTTTATTTAATCTAGGTCTATTAAGCATGTTTGCATATGGAGGGGATGTTACGCATAAGGAAATTGTCTCTTCTTCTAGATAATCAGGAATGTTAATGGAATCATCACAGATCATTATCTGTTTTGTTTCATCTTTTAGACTTTTTTGGGATAATCTTTCTTTTGCAAAATTTATATATTTTTTGTTTAAATCAAATCCAACGGCATTTCTGCTAACATCTTTAGATGCTAATAAAGTGGTGCCTATTCCAGCAAAAGGATCTAAAACTAATTCTCCTTTATGAGTAAATAATTCTATGCATTTTTTGGGTAATGCTATAGGGAAAACAGCAGGATGTATTTCTTTATCTCTCGTATCTCTTGATTCATAAAAAAATTCCCATACAGCAACTTGATTTTTTAACCATTCTTTTGGACTCAGACAATTAATATTGGTCTTACCACAATTACAATTTCTTTTATAATCTATATTCAATTTTTTATTTTGTATTTGTATTTCTTGTTCCATTTTTGCGAGGTTTATTCCAGTAGGGAGATTTACATATTGGACAGATAATTGGACATTCTTTTTTTTTCCTTGGTATCCATTCATGACTACATCTTTCACATTTATATCCTTTTATCTTTAAAATTATTTCTGCCACAAATTAATTAAAAGTATCTAATTTATAAATATTACTTTTTTAAGTAATACTTATATAGTAATAATTTCTATAAAAGAGATTTACATAATTTCTGATATTAACTTTTAAATATTTGCACATAAAAATTTTTATGTAGACTCAGGGATTTGCTCAACTTACATTAAAAAACTCCCTTAAAACTTTCTCAGTTTCGCTACCCCTCAAGCATCTTAACTAACGTTTAGGGCTGCTCTGATCAAAGTCTGACCCGGTTCGCGAATAGCAAAATCAAGAAGGACAAAACGTCAACGTCTGTATTAAGATTTTCTAACGCAGATATCACGCGTCCCTTAAGCTTGCCTAAAGCTCGCTAACAAACAGCGGAGAGCTAACCCGCCAGCATGTCTACATTATTAAATATCTAACGGGTTTTTAAGGCTTTTGATTTTAAAAATTGAAAGTTTTTACAAAAGATACTTTTTTATAGATACTCAATTTATTTTAAATATGAAAGAAGAATTGAGAAATCTAATTGAACAAGCTGAGAAAGATTCTGAAGTTGCCAAAAAAAATTTTAATATAGAAGAATATTATATTTCTGCTTTTCTTTGCCAGCAAGCGATAGAAAAGATATTGAAAGCTTATTTTATTATAAAGAAAGGAAAATCTGCTGGTGCTACACATTAGTTGATTTATTTAGCAAAAGAAACCAAAGTTCCTAAAGAGTTTTATGATTTTTTAGGTAGTTTAACTCCTGAATTTATAACTACAAGATATCCAGATGTAGCAGGAGATGCGCCTTACAAATTATATCATAAAGAAAAAGTTGAGATTTATTTAAATAAATCTTCCGAGTTGATAAAATGGATAAAAAACCAGATAAACAAACTATGAAGCTGTTTGCAAAACATTTGAAATTTTTGAAGAATTCATTTGGTCCTAAAAGAATTATAATTTTTGGTAGTAGAGCAAGGGGAGAACATTTAGAAGAAAGTGATATAGATGTTATAATAGTATCTGATAAATTTAGAAATATTGACTTTAGAGATAGAATAATTCAAGCTTATGGAATGTGGGATAAAAAACAAGGTTTAGATATAATCTGTTATACCATAGAAGAATTTGAAAAAAAGAAAAAACAAATAGGAATTGTTAAAACTGCTGTTGAGGAAGGCATAGAAATTAAATAATATATTTTTTAAATTTAATAAAAATATTTATAATTTTGAAGTCCCTAAAAATCATTAGATTTTTTGAGTCTGAGCTTTTT
>ERZ1292623.4001-Hain-H51-01um-R1-4001-length-12280-cov-5_pt1 | contig 12280 bp, 12 predicted proteins | sample MGYA00564398_ERZ1292623 | MGnify/ENA primary metagenome ERZ1292623 (study PRJEB36523, sample SAMEA6512633) | groundwater metagenome | collected 2019-01-07 | study: AquaDiva: Metagenomics assemblies of 32 groundwater samples | reverse complement strand
AATTGAAAAAAATTGTAATTTAAAGTAAAATCTGATTATTTATGGAAAACAAAAAAGCCTTAATTTTTGGAGTTACGGGTCAAGACGGCTCATATTTAGCCGAGTTTTTACTGTCTAAAGGATATGAGGTGCACGGGGTCATCAGGCGGTCAAGCACATTCAACACTTCGCGCATAGATCACATTATTGTACTGGACCAATTGCATACTCCCGGGGACAGATTCTTTTTGTATTACGGTGACATGACTGACAGCACTGTCTTAATCTCTTTAATACAAAAAATCCAGCCAGATGAAATTTATAATTTGGCAGCCCAATCGCACGTAAAAGTTTCTTTTGAGATTCCAGAATACACAGCTAACGCTGACGGTTTGGGAAATTTGCGTATTTTGGAGGCAATTCGGCTCCTGGGTTTAGAAAAAAAAGTAAAATTTTATCAGGCATCAACAAGCGAAATGTTTGGCAAGGTTGTTGAGACACCGCAATCGGAAACCACGCCTTTTTACCCAAGATCTCCTTACGGAGCAGCTAAATTATACGCCTACTGGATAACCAAAAATTACCGCGAGGCATATAATATTTTTAGCGTTAACGGTATACTTTTCAATCACGAAAGTTATCGGCGCGGAGAGACATTTGTGACCAGAAAAATTACCAGAGGCATCGCCAGAATTTTAGCTGTCTTGGATAAAAAAATTTACCTTGGAAATATTTATACTAAAAGGGATTGGGGTTTTGCGCCTGAATATGTAGAGTCAATGTGGAAAATGCTTCAACAAGCTACGCCAGATGATTTTGTCATAGGAACAGGCGAAACTCATTCTGTGGAAGAATTTTTAAAAGAGGCCTTTTCTTATGTAGGTTTAAATTGGCGGGATTTTGTTGAAATTGAGAAAACTTATTTAAGGCCCACCGAAGTTGATTTGTTAGTTTCCAATCCCCAAAAGGCCAGAGAAAAATTAGGGTGGGAAACTAAAATAAAATTTAAGGACTTAGTGAAAATTATGGTTGACGCTGATATGCGTGCCATTGGCTTAAATCCGCCAGGACAAGGGGACAAAATTTTAGCTGAAAAATTCCCAAATCGCTGGTGGAAAAAAGATTAAAATGAGGAAGAAAATTTCAGACCAAGCAGTTAAAAGTTTTATCTTACGGTCGGCTTTTGACAAAGAAATTTTATTAAGCAAAAATCCCGACTTCCCCAAAATTTCAATTGTCATTCCTTCTTTCAACGACGGGAAGTTTTTGGAAAAGACCATAGTTAGCATTCTTAACCAGAACTATCCAAACTTAGAGTTGATTATCATCGACGGAGGGTCAACCGATAACACACTTGAAATAATAAAAAAATACGAAAATTATATTTCTTACTGGATTAGCAAAAAAGACAAAGGATTATCTGATGCTTTAAATAATGGTTTTTCTCAGGCTACTGGTGAATTGGTCAATGAAATGGATGCTGATGATATTTTTTTACCTAATGCCTTGTTAACTGTAGGGAAATTTTTCAAAGAAAACAGGTATACAGATGTTATTTTTGGTAATATGCTTAACATTGATGAAAATGATAATGTCATTGGAGAGTGCGTCTACACAAAATTTTCAAGGATAGTTTATCAATATGAAGGGGTCTCTATTGGATCTCAAAGCGCTTTTTGGAAGCGGGAATTATTTAAAAAAGTTGGCATGTACAACCTAAACTTAAAACTATCAATGGACTACGATTTTTTTTTAAGGGTAAGTTTGGCAAAAGCTAAATTTCAGTATCTTCCTTATTTTTTTAGTGCCATGAGAAGACATAAAGGTTCTTTGACAGAAAACTTTGCTTATACCCCTCTATATTTTCAGGAAATTTCTGAAATTGGTAAACGTTATGGTAAAAAAAAATGGTTAACTCCGTTGTTGAAATTCTATTCCATGGGCTATCGTATTTCAAATTATCTTTTGCAGGGCGATGGAGATTATGTTATTGGCGGTCTTTTAAGGAGAGTAACAAAAAATAAAAATATTTTCAGTGGCAAATAATTGTTATGGATTTGAAAAATAAAAAAATTTTAGTAACTGGCGGAGCTGGTTTTCTTGGTTCCAAAACAATTATCGCTTTAGTTAAAGCCGGCGCCAACGTTGTTATTGTTGATAATTTGTCGTCAACCAACAAAAAAAATATTAATTCGGCCGCTAGATTTTACAATGTAAATATCATAAATCCAGATTTAAAAGAGATTTTTAAAAAAGAGAAACCAGAGATTGTTTATCATTTTGCGTTTAACGTTTCAGTGTACAAGTATTTAGATGCATCTGGTGTCAAGGAAGGCATTAAAGGCGGTATGAATGTTTTAGAAAATTGCCAGGAATACGGCGTCAAAAAAGTTATTTTCGCCTCTTCAGGATCTGTTTATGGCAATGCCAAAAATTTTCCAACCAAAGAAACAGAGCCTGTTAATCCATTTCCCTACGATGTTACCAAAATCGTCTTAGAAGATAAAATAAAATTATTCAATAAAACCTACGGGCTCAGCTATGTTATATTGCGCTACACTACCGCATATGGACCCGGTCAAACCGCGGGAGCAATGTCAGATTACATAAGAACCTTGGCGACATCAGAGCAAGTTGATATATTTGGAGATGGAAAAAATACAAGAGATTATGTCTACATTGAAGATATAGTTAGGGCAAACTTGTTAGTTTTGGAGTTAGATGAAAATTTTAAAGAGCCGATTTTTAATGTAAGCAGCGGCAAAGAAACAAGCCTTAATCAGCTATATTTTGCTATTGCCAAATTACTCAATAAAGAAGCAAAGCCCAGTTACCTTAAAGAAAGGCCCGATGAACTAAAAAGATACTGCTTAGATTATTCAAAAATAAAAAATGTTTTAGGCTGGGAGCCAAAATATAGCTTAGAAGAAGGTTTGAAAAAAAGATTAAAAGAAGAAGGTTATATTTAAAATGATTACATTTTTTTCTAATCCAAGGCCCTTTAAAGATCCTTTTGACCAGATACAGAGGAATGCTATACAGAGCTGGAAAAGAGTCTGCCCTGACTGCCAGATTATTTTATTTGAAGATGAAGAGGGGACAACTTTTAAAGCGGCAGAAGAAATTGGAGTCCAATTTGTAAAAGATCGCCAGACCAGCCAATTTGGCACGCCAATGCTTAACAGCTCATTTAAAAAAGCAAAGGAGATGTATAATTCTGAGGTTATCGTCCAAATAAGCACAGATATTATTTTAACCGATAATTTTGTGCCATCAGTCCAAAGATTGTTAAAAATAATGAAGGGTAAACCGTTTTTTATGTCAGGAAGGAGATGGGATTTGGATATTTCAGAAAAAATAGATTTTACTCAAGAGAATTGGCAAAAAAAAATAATGGGGCTGGCAAAAAAACAAGGAAAACTTCATGGTCTTTCGGCAATGGATTACTGGGTACTGTCTCGCAATATTCCTTTTGAATTTCCTCCGTTTGTTATAGGTAGGATCGGCACCGACAGTTGGTTGGTATATAAATTACGGTCAATGAATATTCCTGTTGTTGATGCTACTGAGGTGATTGATATTATACATCAAAGTCATCCTTATCCTAGGAAAGTGGAAGATTCATTTATAATAGAAGAAAAAAGAAACATTAGACTAGCTGGAGGTTTAACTAACCTACTGACTCTTAGGGAGGCCGACTGGCTTTTAACAAAACAAGGTCTGATTAGGCCGAAATTCCCAAGGAGGATTTTTTCAGAACTTGCCTTGTTCTATCCATGGAGAATTCTTTTTTTATTGAAAAGAAAAATAAATCGTCTGCTAAAAAATGGTAAATAAAAAAATTATTTTTTTATTTTTGGTTTTACTTATTGCCGCCATATCATTATCTCCAAGGTTTTCTCTTGGATATAAATATCTGTTTTTGACTGAAAGAAGCATTGATATAAGGGCAGAAGATATTCTAATTTTTTTTGGCGCGCTTTTTTTAATATTATCTTTTCTTGTGTCAGGAAAAAAAAGCTTTAAAAAGCCTCCTTTATTTTGGCCGATATTCAGTTGGATTATTTTTGGGTTTTTCAGCATCATGGTCAATTTATTGATTAAAGATAGCAATTTAAATATATTTTTCTTTTATTTTTTAAAAGAAATAGAGTTCTTTGTTTTTTACTTACTTGTTTTTTACTGCCTAAGCAGATTTAACATAAATATTGAATTGATGAAATACTGGTTTATTTTTTGCTCTATAAATATCTTATGGTTACTGTATGTATTCATCTATCAAGTTAGGTGGTCAATGTATTACGGTCCTAATGCTTTCATTGAGCCGAAAGGACCTTTTCCCAGCGGTGGCTTTTTTTTAATGACATTCATATTCCTTTTTAACCTTTTTATTTTTTATTACAGCAGACTGAATATTTCTAATACTAAAAAAATATTGATTTTTGTCTTATGTACAGCACCTCTTTTTGGGGTTTTAGCTTCTGGTTCTTACACAGCCATAGTTGGCCTTATAGTTTCATTGGGATTGTCTTTATTTATATATTTGGTTAATAAAGTGGGTATTGTCAGATTAGTTAAAATATCTTTGATGATTTTACTTATGATGATTGTTGTTTTTCAACTGATTAGACTGTTTGACCTAAATGTAAAAATTTCAAAGGCAAAAATATTGTGGGAATACACTTCTGGCGACCCGGTTTCCAGAATAGGCATTTTAAAAGATAAGATTTCATATTTATTTGAAAATTCTTTTATAAATCCATTTATTGGTTTTGGAATTTTGGGCGAAGCTCACAGCTATTATATGAGAGTTCTTTTGGAAAGGGGATTAATTGGTTTTCTTCTTTTTATTTGGTTAATGGGGGCAATATTGCTTATTTCATACAAGGGAATGAAAGACAAAAACAATCTTTATAAAAAAGCGTTATCTTCAGGACTGTTTATTGCAACTATTGCAATGCTGGTGATGGCTATTCCCAACGATGTTTTTGCCGTAGTTAAATTAGACGAAGTTTATTGGTTTTTTGCCGCAATGACTATGGCGGCAATTGTGAACAATCGAAAAGATATTAAAAATGTTCCTTAATTATGAAAAGACACTTTGTTTCAATTATAGTACCCTGCAGAAATGAAAAAGGATATATAAAAAATTTCTTGGAATCAATTGTCTCTCAAAATTATCCTAAAGAAAATTTAGAAGTTTTGATTTCTGACGGGATGTCTGATGATGGTACGAGGGAAATTATAAAAAAATACCAAAAAAAATATCCTTTTATCAAATTATTGGATAATCCAAAAAAATATACTCCCTCTGCTCTGAATATTGCCGTTAAAGAGTCTAAAGGGGATATTATTATAAGATTGGATTCTCACGCTAGGTACGAAAAAGACTATATTTCAAAATGTGTTTATTACCTGAATAAATATCATGCAGACAATGTGGGAGGAACCATGAAGACTACTCCTGCTAATAATACATTGACAGCAAAATCCATTGCTCTTTGCATGAGCCACGGATTTTCAGTTGGGAACTCTTATTTTAGAAAGGGCTCTGCAAAACCAAGAAGTGTTGATACTGTTTTTGGAGGATGTTATAGAAGAGAAGTGTTCAATAAAATAGGTTTTTTTAATGAAAATTTAAAAAGAAGCCAGGATTTAGATTTTAATATTAGATTGAAAAAAGCCGGCGGTAAAATAATATTAGTGCCAGATATGGTAAGTTATTACTATCCAAAAGCAACATTTAAAGATTTTCTAAAACATAATTTTGAAGACGGCCAATGGGCCATTTTACCTCTAAGATTTACCAAAAATCTGTTTAGCGCAAGGCACTATGTTCCTCTTTTCTTTGTTTCTTTAATAATATTTCTATTTGTAGCAAGTTTTTTTTGGTACACAATGTTTTTTTATTTCTCACTGATTTTAGGATTTTATTTTTTAATTATATTATTGAATTCTTTTATAATTACTTTTAAAGAAAGGGATATAAGATACTTATTTTCAATGCCCATAGCCTTTATCATTCGCCATTTTTGTTATGGATTCGGGTCTTTAGTTGGTATAATAAAATTATTATTTTAATTTAAATGGAAGAAAGAAAGTTAATAGAAATTGAATATTATGATAAAGAAGCTAAAATACCTCAAAAAAGTAAAAAAGAGACAGGGAGTTTGAGCGGTTTCAATATATTTTCTTTGGAAAGTTATCAGTTCTTAAAAGATTTTTTAAGAAAAGAATACCAAAATAAAAAAGTTTTGGACTACGGTTGCGGAACCGGTACTCATTTTTCATGGTTGTCTAAAATATATAGAGAAGTGATTGGTATAGATCTTTCCAAAAGCTCTATCAAGAAATCAAAAGAACTAATAAAAAAAGAAAAATTACATAATGTAAAAGTATTAATTGGTGATTGTGAAAAGATGAAGTTTTCTAAAAAATCATTTGATTTGGTGTTTGACGGAGGCACTTTTTCATCTTTGTACTTAGAAAGTGCTTTAAAAGAAATTCATAGAGTTTTGAAACCAAATGGAATTTTAATTGGCATAGAAACACTGGGACACAACCCTCTAACTAACTTAAAAAGGAGAATTAATAAAATTTCAGGCAAAAGGACTGCCTGGGCGACAAGCCACATTTTTATGATTGAGGATTTGGAAAAAATTAAAAAGTATTTTGAAATAGTTGAATTACGTTTTTTTCATCTTGTCTCTTGGATTTCTTTTCCGTTTTTGAATTTACCGGGAGGGAAACTGCTTTTAAAAATTTTAGAAAAATTAGACCATATTTTATTGGTAATTTTCCCCTTTTTTAAGAAATATTCTTTTAAAATAGTATTTGTGTTGGAAGTAAAAAACAAATAATCATTTCACTCCTATGCTCCGACGCGTAGGAGTGAAAATAAAATTTATGCCAATTTTTCATTTAAATAGTTTACCAAAATCAAAAAGAATCCAAATGATAGGTGAATTTTACGATGTAGTAGATTCACTTAAAGATAGGTCGGAAGTTCGTTTGTTTTTTAAGGATTTATTGACCGTTGATGAAATTGCGACTTTAATGAGAAGAATAGAAATAGCAGTCTTGCTATCAGCAAAATTTAGATACAACGAAATTAGTGAAATATTGGGTGTGGGAAACGACAAAATTTCTAGAGTTCATGCGTGTTTACAGAGAGATGAAAGCGGTTATAAAATAATTATAAAAAGATTAATTGAAAATCGTAAATCAAGGTTGAGAAAAAATAAAAAAGAAGAAAAAGAAATATCTTTTGTCAGTATTTTAAAGAAAAAATACAAAGGACATTTTCTTTTAGTAAATCTGCTTGATACTATAATAGAAAGGCTAGGAGAAGATAAAAAAGAATTAGAAAAAGAAGCTCTCTTATTTACTCCGTCATCTTCATTTTTTAGGAAAAGAGGAAAATAAACATAACTCACTCCTATGCGTCGGAGCGTAGGAGTGTATGGTTTTTTTTAGATAATTTATTAGGAGAATTTTAATACTGATGATAAAAAGATTATTCGACATATTTTTTTCTTTTATTGGATTAATTTTTGCTTTGCCAGCAATGTTTGTTATTGCTTTACTGGTAAAATTATATTCTCCCGGCACCGTTTTTTATATATCCCAAAGAATAGGCAAACAAGGCAAGCCTTTCAATCTTTTAAAGTTTAGGGCTATGGTTGTTGATGCTGATAAAATAGGAGGTCCTTCCACGGCATCAGATGATCCTCGCCTGACAAAAATAGGATTGTTTTTAAAAAAGTACCAACTTGACGAATTGCCTCAACTTATTAATGTATTAAAAGGAGATATGAGTTTTGTTGGACCTAGGCCTGAAGTGAAAATGTATGTTGATATTATGTCTGATGAAGAAAAAAATGTTATCCTGTCATTGAGGCCAGGAATGACTGATTGGGCTTCTTTGTGGAATTTTCATGAGGGAGAAATTTTAAGAGGTTCAGCTGACCCAGAAAAAACTTATATGGAAAGAATAAGACCAGAAAAAATCCGGCTCCAAATAAAGTACGTCAAAGAAAGAAGTTTTTTAACAGATATTAAAATTATTTTAAAAACAATAATGAAAATTTTTGAATAATGGTAAATTATAAAGAGATATCAAAAAACGCCAGGTTAAAAGTTATTGATATGATATACCGGGCTCAAGTTAGCCATATTGCAAGTAATTTTAGCGTTGTTGATATTGCCACGGTTTTGTACGAAAATGCCGACTTATCAAAAGACAGAATTATTTGGAGCAAAGGCTGGGCAGCTGCCACTGCATACTATTTTTTGGCGGAAAAGGGAGTTATACCCAAAGAAGATTTAGATACTTTTTGCCATGGAGATTCAAAATATATCGGATTGGTGGAACCAACAGTTAAAGGAATTGATTTTGCAGGGGGTTCTATGGGGATGGGGTTGCCTGCGGGCGTCGGCTATGCTTTAGCTAAAAAGTTAAAAAAAGAGGATGGGACAATTTTTGTAATAATGTCAGATGGGGAAATGCAAATTGGCACAACTTGGGAATCAGCTCTCATTGCCAGCCACCATAAATTAGATAATTTAGTTGTGGTGATTGATTACAATAAATTTCAGGCAATGGGTAAAACAAATGATATTTTGAGTATAGAGCCGTTAAAAGAAAAATGGCAATCATTTGGTTGGGATGTTGAAATAATTGACGGCCATAATTTTTCAGGAATTGAGAAAGCAATAAAAAGCCAAAAAAATAACCCAACAGTCATTATTGCCAACACCGTCAAGGGTAAGGGGGTAAGCTTTATGGAAAATAATAATATATACCATTACAAGCAGATTTCGGAAAAGGAATTTAAAGAAGCTTTAGAAGAAATAAACAGAGATATATAGAAATACAATTTATATAAAAATTAAAATAGGAATATGGGGGAAATTATTAAAAAAGAAGATAATAGAAGAATATTCATTGATGTGTTGATGGAACTTGCAGAACAAGATAAAACTGTAATCTTGGTCGCCTGCGATGTTGGTTTTAATTACTTAGAAAAGTTTTCTGAAAAGTTTCCAGACAGGTTTTTTAATTTCGGAGTTACCGAAGCAAGCTCAATGATTATTGCCTCCGCGCTATCTCTTTCGGGATTTAAGGTCTACATCTACAGTATGATAAATTTTATGTTGTTTAGGCCAGCGGAAATGGTAAGGAACGGAGTGATTAGACATAATGCTAATGTTAAAATAATCGGTGTTAAAGGATCTACCTCTTATAAATTCCTCGGTTTCTCACACAATCTTTCTCACGAAGACGAAGACATAAATTTTTGTAAAAACATAGGTCTTGATTGCTATACTCCCCAATCGTTAGATGAAGTTAAAGACGTTATAATTAAAACATACCAAAATCCAAAACCCGCCTATATCAGATTATGAGTTTTTGAGTTTTTACTGGCTGAAACTGTTCAGCCGTTTTTTATTGAAAAATTTATAATATCAGAGTAATATCTGATATAGTGCAGCTTTTAAAAATTATGGAATACAAAATAAATTTTATAAGAAACTCATACATAAGGTTTGCCAAAAAGCACAAAAAAGAGCTTATTGATGCTTTTTGGAATTGCGTTAAAAAAGGGAATTTGATTTTAAGAGAAGAGGTTTCAAAATTTGAGGATAATTTGGCAAAATATACAGGAACCAAATACGGTGTTGGAGTCAATTCCGGCACCGATGCATTACTGCTTAGCTGCATTGCTTTGGGAATTAAAGGCAATTGGGATTATCTTTTAAAGCAAGTCCAGGAGGGAAAAATAACTTTAACTCAAGCCTCTGAAAATTTTGAAGGAGATGAAGTAATAACGGTAGCGCACACATTTATTGCTTCAATCCAATGCATTGTTCACGCCGGGGCAAGGCCAATTTTAATTGATGTGGGTCCCAACGAGCTGATGGATGTAAACCAAATAGAAGCGGCAATAACCAAAAGAACTAAAGCCATTTTGCCGGTTCATTTCCACGGAAAAGTTTGTGATATGGATAAAATTATACAATTAGCCAAAAAGCATAACCTCTATGTTATAGAAGACGGCTGCCAGGCACTGGGTTCAAGTTATAAAGGAAAAATGGCGGGCAGTTTTGGCAACGCAGGATGCTTTAGTTTTAATACACCAAAACTTTTAGGCGGGTTTGGAGACGGAGGAGGGATTGTCACCAACGACAGAAAACTGGCCGAAAAATTATATTTATTGAGAAACCACTGGAATATGGCCCAGACATCAGTAAGAATGGCTGATTTTCCAACACCCGAAATTGTCCACTGGGCCTGGAAATCAAGATTGGATAACATCCAAGCCGCTTTGCTAAATGTAAAGTTCAAGTACTATAAACAATTTTTAGCTCGCAGGAAGGAAATTGCCGATATGTATATTAAGGGCATGAAAAATTTACCAATTAAATTACCTGTTTACAATAAAGGAGACGTAATACAAGAGTTTATAGTAAGGATTGGAAATGACAAAGAAAGGCAGAAATTCAAAAAATTTATGGATAAGAAGGGAGTTGAGCTTTTAATAAGAGAAACTACTCCCAACCACAAAGTCAAGTATCTGTATTTGGATAATTTCAAATTGCCGATTACAGAAAATATAAGCCGCGACGCTTGCCGCATTCCATGTTATCCCGAATTAACCAACAAAGAAGTCAAACGCATAGTATCTTGCGTGAGGAAATTTTATGATAAAAAATAAATTTTTAAATATAAATAGATACAGAACTAAAACAAATCGGCTATTGTTTTTTATGGCAGCCGATGTTATTTTTATATTTCTTTCTGTTTGGATAGCTTTCTTTTTGAGATTTGAAGGAAGCATACCCAGTCAATATTTAACCTCAATTTTAAGGACATCTGTCTTATCAGTTTTTTTTATAATTCCAATCTTTCATTTACAGGGTTTATATACCTTTTCATGGTCTTTTGTGAGCACTAAAGAGCTTATATCTCTTTTAAAGGCTTTGACTTTAAGTTTCATATTTATGATAGCTGTCATATTTATTCCAAAAGATTTTTATGCCTTTTTTGGTTTTCCAAGGTCTGTCTTATTTATCAGTTACTTTTTAATATTTTTGCTTTCAGGAAGTATTCGTTTCGCAAAAAGAATTTATCTTTCCGTTTCTTACGGCAGCAACATACTGGGAAAGAAAAGGACGCTTATCGTTGGGGCGGGCGATACCGGAGAGCAGATTTTAAGGAGTATTTTATCTTTGGCCGACAGCCCCTACTTTCCCGTTGGTTTTGCCGATGACAGTCATATAAAACAGAACGTGGCAATACACGGCGTCAAGGTTTTGGGAAAAGTTTCAGATATTCCCAAGATTATCAAAGAAAATCAAGTAAGCCAATTGATTATCGCTTTACCCTCAGCCGGCTCAAAAGCGGTTAGAGATGCAGTGGAACTTGGCAGGAAATCGGGAATCAAAAAAATTAAGATTTTTCCACCCCTTTCAGAAATAATTAAAGGAAACTTATCTTTGGAAAGTTTAAAAAATGTGAGAATAGAAAGTTTATTGGGTAGAGATTCAGTTCTTTTAGATACAAATCAGATTGAAAAACTTATAAACAACAAAAAAGTTTTAATTACTGGAGCGGCCGGCTCCATAGGTTCAGAACTGTCAAGACAAATTGCCAGATTTAAACCATCATCACTTTTATTATTAGACCAGGACGAAACCGGAATCTTCAATATTTCGGAAGAATTAACGCATAATTTTTCAGACCTAAAAATTGGCTCATTTGTGGCAGATATAAGAGATCAAGAAAAAATAAACGATATTTTCAGTAAATTCAGGCCAGAAATAATTTTCCATGCGGCAGCTTACAAGCACGTGCCTTTAATGGAAGAAAACCCGGACGAAGCTGTAAAGAATAATATTTTTGGTACAGAGATATTGGCTAAAGCCAGTGTTGCTAATCAGGCACAAAAATTTATTTTTATTTCTACTGATAAGGCCGTTAATCCCTCATCGGTAATGGGAGCCACTAAAAGAATTGGGGAAATGATTTGTCAGGTGTATAACCAAAAAAACAATACAAAATTCATTTCTGTAAGGTTCGGCAATGTTTTAGACAGCCGGGGCAGCGTTATTCCTATCTTTAGAGAACAAATAAAAAGAGGCGGTCCGGTTGAGGTTACTCATCCTGAAATGAGAAGATATTTTATGTTGAATTCAGAAGCCTGTCTTTTGGTTATGCAGGCCGGCTTCATGGGTCAGGGAGGTGAAGTGTTTGTGTTGGACATGGGCAAACCAATTAAAATTTTAGACCTGGCAAGAG
>ERZ1292623.4000-Hain-H51-01um-R1-4000-length-12283-cov-5_pt1 | contig 12283 bp, 12 predicted proteins | sample MGYA00564398_ERZ1292623 | MGnify/ENA primary metagenome ERZ1292623 (study PRJEB36523, sample SAMEA6512633) | groundwater metagenome | collected 2019-01-07 | study: AquaDiva: Metagenomics assemblies of 32 groundwater samples | reverse complement strand
TGTTGAAAATATTACTTATGAAATAATACATAGGTCTGGAAATGACAATGAAGAGCCTCCAATAGATGCATATATTCCTTCAAATGAGTTTAATGAATCTTTGGAAAATATTAATGCAAGCAAAAAATCAGCTAGCTCTAGTGCAATAAGCAGTTATGAAAAAGCAATTTTTATTTCTATAGGAATTGTATTTTTAATCTTAGTCATAATATTTATTTATGTTATATTCAGAGATGAAAAAAATTATATATATTGTCCAAACTGCAACAGGAAAATAGAAGCAAATTCTAAATACTGCATTAATTGCGGGCAAAGGATAGTATAAGATGAAAACAAATCTAGAATTAAAATATATTATAATAAATCCTAAATATAACTGATAATGTTAAAAATAATAGGGGGGTCTAGCAAGCAAGAGAAGTTATGCTTAAAAAAATTAGAATATCCAAAGCAAAAAAGATAACTACAGACTTTAGTCTGTAGTAACTATTGAAAATCTTTTTAGCTTAGTCTCACCAAATCCAAAGCAAACTCCACACTTTAGTGTGGAGTTCAAATCCGAAGGATTTGGTGATATTAAATGCAATAAAAATTAAAATGTTAAAAAAAAAATCAGCAAGATTATCTTCACTAACAAAAGTTATAGGGGCTATGATTCTTATTGTTATTTTTATGATATTATTATTCTGGGGATTATATCTTAGTAATTCAATCAAACCTATTGAAAAACAAAATAATAGTGAAAATAATGTTCAACCAAATATAAATATTATTAAAGATACCAATAAAGAAGATACAAATATAATTATAAAAATAATAAAAAGAACTTACAGAGTTTTTGATAAAGGATATTGTGGAAATAATATTTGTACATCAAGTGAAATTGGCTGGTGTTATTCTGATTGTGAGTGGTGCGGTGATGGCTTTTGTGAAAATGAAAATTGTGAAAACTGCGCAAAAGATTGTGGAAATTGCAGTGCTTCAAATTATTGTGGAAATGGCATATGCACATCTGAAAAGTGCATTAGCGGGTGTACAAAAGACTGCAAGATAAGTGATTGCATTGATGGAATTTGCAATTCTAGACTGGGTGAGAACTGCCTTAGCTCTTCAACTGATTGTGGATGTGCTTTTGGAGAATATTGTGAAAATGGAGAATGCAAAGGAGGATATTGTGGAAATAAAATGTGCAGCTCTAGTGAAAATTGTGCAACTTGTCCTGGTGATTGTGTCTGCGAGATATTAAAAAAATGCGTGGGTTCTGTATGCAAAACCTATTGTGGAAATGGAGTTTGTGAAAGTGATGAAACAAAAACTTCTTGTTCACAGGATTGCGGTGAAGAAAAATATAATTATTACAATAATCCTGATGAAAATTATCCTCTGATTCTTGTTCATGGGCATAGCACTTATTCCAGTGATGCTACTTTTTCAGTAGCAGGTTTTAATGAATTTCAGGCAAAATTAGATTTGGATAAGTTGTATAAAAATATGGCAGTGATTCTTCCAAACAGCAATATTAATAGTTATGAAAAAGGCGAGTGGGGAAGATTTAGTGAGCCTATTTCTATAAGAACAACATATTATATTGGAATTTTAGATTCTTCTGGAAGCTTTAGCAGAACTGATAATGCACAAAGGTCAATAAATGAATATGCACAAAGGCTTGGAAGAGTTGTTGATATTGTCCTGCATCATACTGGAAAAAATAAAGTTGTTATTGCTGGCCACTCAATGGGAGGATTGGTTGCAAGAGCTTATATTAAAAATTATAATGGAAGTGATAAGGTTGATAAATTAGTCATGATTGGAACTCCAAATCATGGATTTTTTAAAGAAGATATGTATAATTATATTGTAACAAGGGTTATTAATTGCGCAGAAACTCATCCTGGACAGGAATGTATGGATATGTATCCTGGAAGTGTTTTTTTAAATAATCTTAATAACAATTCAGATGGAAATGAAACTTTTGGAAATGTAAATTATCTGACTATTGCAGGAAATTGCTGTTCAGCATATAATAGGGAGGCAAATGATGAAACAATAAGAGTCAGCAGTGTTAATTTAAAGGGTGCAAAGAATTTTGTTGTTTATGGAAGCAAGTCAGCAGATGAATATACTTTTCATGGAAATCTTATAACGCCTAGCAAAAATCCATTGGTTTATAATTATACGGTGGATTTTTTGAGGGGGTGAATTGAGTTGAAAAGAAAAAATGGAAAAGATAGATGAAAGAATCATCATTTTAATTGATGGGAGTAATTTTTATTATAGCACTGCTAAGAAAGGCAAGAAGGTGAACTTTCAAAAGCTAATAAAAGAACTGATTGGTGATAGGATATTAGTAAATGTCTATTACTATGTAGCTCCTTTAGATATTGAAGCAAACGAAGAAAAATATTGGAGCCACCAGAGATTTCTTGATAAATTACGACAGATGCCAAAATTCAAGGTTGTTCTATGTGCGCTAAAGAAGATAAAAGTGGATGATAAAAGATATGTATATTTTGTAAAGGGTGATGATGTTAAAATGTCAAATACACTCTTAATGGGTGCTGTTGATAATCTATATGATACTGCAATTATAATAAGCGGAGATGAAGATTTTATTGATTCAATAAACATTGTAAGGAAGAGATACAAAAAGAAGATTGGAAATGCTTATTTTAGAAAAAGTTCATCTTCAAATTTGAGAAAAGCTTGTGATTTTACTATAAATCTTGATAAAATTCTGGATAAAATAATCAATGAAGAATAAGTAGAATATGAGGGCTCAGTATTGTCCGAAAACCATACTGAGCATTAACAATATATCTATGTTTGTTACATTTATAAAACTTCCGAATCAACAGAATAATTTTCAAGAAAAATCTATGATGTTAAGTTGGACACTAGACTTAACATCATCTAAAAATTTAAATAATTGAATTATCATCTTTATTCATGAAAACACTAAGAATATACCTCACAGGAACTGTGCAAGGAGTTATGTTTAGAAAATATCTTGAAGATGAGGCAAACAAGATAGGAGTCCGGGGATTTGTAAGAAACACTGAAAATGGGAGAGTTGAGGTTGTTGCTGAAGGCATTGATGAAAAAGTTAATGCAATGTTAGAGGTTTGCAAAAAAGGAACTCAGCATACAATGGTAAGAAATGTGGAAGTAAATGAAATAAGAAACCAGGGGTTTGTTGGATTTAAGGTTTTTAGGATATAATTATAGTATTTATTAACTATAGTGAAAGACATAAGTCTTTCCCTAAATAGTCAAAGACAAACTGTGGAAATATAAATGTCTTTGACTATATTTAAGCAAACAAGATTTATATATAATGAATCTTTAGAATATTTATGAAAAAGAGGAAAGAAGGAAAGAAATATTCTTTATTAGTAAGATTATTAGTCTTGGTTGTATTGATTGTAATAATTGGTTTTTACATAGCAAATAAAAAAGATATAAAAGAAAATGAAAGCGGGAACTTGTACAGCTTAACAAGCAATAGCTATAATCTTTTTTCATCTTCTGCTCCTGCTCTTGTTAATAATGAAGAGGATAATAATTTTGAGATAATGTGCAATTATGGTGTTATTTTACCTTGCATTAGTGCAAATCATAATGAGAAAAACTGCAGTTTTTTAAGATATGAGGGAAGGTCTGCAATATTCAGGTGTGTTGCTGATAAGACTGGAATTATTAATAATTACTGCAATATAATTTATTATGCAGGAGATAACAGGTGTTCAAATCCAAGAAAAGATAAGATTGCTCATACTGAAGTTAGTGGTATAAATTATTCGTATACTCCTGAAAATTATTCTCAATTTAATAATACTAATTCTACTTCAAACAATAATTCTTCTATTAATTCAAGCCAGAATCCTCAATTATGCTATGTAAATTGGAAATGTTCTAGCTGGAGCAATTGCACAAACAACCAGCAAACCCGTATATGTGGTGATAAAAATAATTGTTCAAATCAAAAAAACAAACCTGCTGAAATAAAATCTTGTGTTAGTGATTGTAATTCTAATGAAAAGAATTATTGTTATAATGATTATATTGTTTTAAAAGAATCCTGCATTGATAATCAGATTGTATCTGAAAAGAAAATCTGTCCAAATGGATGCAAAGACGGAAAATGCATAATTAATGTAAATGATGCAAAGACAAGGAAAAATACTCTGGTTTTTACAGGAATTTATCCTCAAAGTGCAGAAGGTAAAGGAATTCCTATTTTATATGATTATGTAAACAGGTTTTCTTCAAATATAAATGGGCTTGGAATTTGCTGTTTTGAGCAATCCAATAGCAAAGAATTAGTTAATTTTAGCCACCATAAGGGTTTTATTGTGCAGGCAGGTGCTGGAAGCAAAGAAGAAGCAATGCAGGTTATAACCCAGGATATAAACATACTTATTTTTGATGAGATTAAATCAAGAGAAAATAGAGAGGGCAGAAAAATAATGAGTGGGAGTGAATTTAATAGTTTAAAAAACGAACTTAAAAAAATAAATCCTGACATTAAAGTAGGAATTGTAGAAGGTTATGAATCAGACTTTAATAAATGGCATAATGAGGGTGCAAATCCTGATATTGTGGGATATGAAAACTATTATAAAAATAATGGTAAACTTGCTGAAGGATTAATTTCTTATGAAAACTTTATGAATAATATTGCCCCTAAATTCCCAAATTCTAAAACCGAAGCTTGGATAAACAGAATTGATGAAATTAAAAAATATCTAGGAAAAATAGATTTTATTGTGTTTTTTGCTGTTGATAGTTACAAATTGGGAGTAATTGAATCCAACTGGCCAGAATTTAGATTTGAAGATATTGAAAATGAACTAAAAGCGCAGTATGGAATGGCTGAATTAGTTTCATCTTCTGCCCCTAATTCTGCTTATATTGGAGATAGTTTTGAAATAAAATGTGATTTTGGAGCTAAACTTCCCTGTGTCAGTGCAAAACATGAAGATGAAAAATGTTATTTTGTTAAATTTGACAAGACAAGTGCTATTTTTAACTGCAAGGCTGTTCAGTTAGGATTATGGAATAATTATTGCAGTATGTTTTCTATATCAGGAGATAACAGGTGTTTTGATAAGGAAGAAAAAATACAAGGCACAGAAGTAAAGATTTGCACTCCTAATTGTGTTAATAAAAAATGCGGTGATGATGGTTGTGGAAACAGCTGTGGAGAATGCGATAAAAATTATGATTGCTATGAAGGAATATGTTATTATCCGTGCAATTTTTTTGAAAAAGTCTGGAGCTGGTTTGGGTTTAAGGATTGCTAAAAAAGATTTATATACTAGTGATAAATAGATTATTTATGAAAAAGATGAAAAGTAATTTACTTTTAGTTGTATTTTTTATATTTGGAATAATTTTAATTGGTCTTGTTTTTGCTGCAGATACTGATTCAACAATAAAATGTTATAAAGATAGTGATTGTGGAATTAATTCAACTTCCAGATATTGTGCTGGTGATAATTCTTGCTTTAAAGTTACTCTTTATACTTGTTTTAATCCTGGAACTGTGGATAGTATATGCAGTAATGGCGGTGGTTTTGGTTGTGATAGTTGTTCAAACGGCTGTTCTAACTCTAATGGAGTTTGCAATGGCGGTTTAGCTTCTCTAAATCCAATAACTGCATTTATTAATTGGATTAAAAATCTTTTTTCTTGAATTAAAAAAGATATTAACTTTTAAAGCAGCAAAACTAAACTTCTGATTATAATCAATTATCCTGAATCATTAAGTGCCTATCCTGTTAGGCAAAATAATTCTTTTGAATAATTGCTGGGCTTTGCCCAGAAGATAATGGAATTTCATTCGCCAGTCGGCAGAAGTGAAATTTCTGATTTATATAAGTAATGCCCAAATCAGAAAAGTTAGGGCAAGTAAACAGTGTGTGCAGTATATTCTTCTTTTATTTCTCTCTTTTTATCTCTCAGCATATTCTATTGAAATGCTTGAAACTTATAGCCTAGACTTTAACACTAATAATAAAAATGTGCAAAATCCCCGAACCACTGAGGAGATTGAGCTTTATCTTCCGAACCTAATTGTGAGGCAAATTAAAAATTAGATGGTTAATTTTTAAGAAGACCTATCCTAAGAAGATAGGCTCTAAGCTAAAGAAGATATTATTAGCTATAAAATCATATTTCATCACTCTTGGCTTGATATGAATTAGAAAGATAATATATTTAAATCAGGTTTTCTATTGAATAATGTTTAGAAAATTTAAAATGGAAAAGAAAAAAGAATTAGAAAAACTGAAGCTGAAGATAATTAAGATTTTAAAGAAAAGGGGTATAAAAAAAGCAGCTATATTTGGAAGCTTTGCAAGAGGGGAACAGAAAAAGGGGAGTGATATTGATATTTTAATTGAGCCTCCTGAAGGAATGGGGATGGAATTTTTTGGCTTAAACTTAGAGTTAGAAAATGAGCTGGGATTGAAAGTAGACTTATTAACTTACAAGAGTATAAACCCTCATCTTAAAGAATACATACTTGCTGACGAGGTGAGAATAATATGACATTTCATTTAGATTTGCCTTATCTAAATTATATTTTAGATGTTATTAAGGATATTGAAGAATCAATAAAATATATTTCTAAAGATGAATTTTTAGAAGAAAAAGATATTAGAGATGCTAATGTAAGAAGAATAGAGATAATTGCAGAAGCTATTAAAAACATCTCCAGTAATACAAAGAATAAATATAAAAATGTTAGCTGGGAAAAAATAGCAACTATAAAAGATAGAATATCTAACCATTATTTTGGAATTAATTTTGATGCTATATTTGAATTATTAGAGAATGACCTTCCAATCTTTAAAGAACAAATCTTAAAAATAAAAAAAGATTTAGAGAAAAGAAAGGAGAAGTAAATGGGACGAGAAGAATTAATAATTGGCGAGAGAAAAAAGAAGCTGGATGAGCTTTTGAAAAAAGGTATAAATCCTTATCCACATAAATATGAGCCTAAAGATTATTCTTCTGATATTAAGTACAAGCATTCTAAGTTAAAAGAAAATCAGAAAACTAAGGATAAGGTCAAGATTGCCGGAAGAATAATGACTGTGAGAGATTTGGGAAAATTAATTTTTTCTACTCTGCAGGATTCTAAAGGAAAAATACAGATAATTCTTCAAAAAGAAAAAACTTCAAAAGATAGTTTTGAATTATTCAAGAACTATGTTGATAGCGGTGATATTGTTGGCTGTGAAGGAATTGTTATGAAAACAAAAACAGGAGAAATTTCTGTGCTTGTGAAGAATGTTAAAATGCTTTCAAAATCAGTCTTGCCTCTTCCTGAAAAATGGCATGGGCTTTCTGATAAAGAAGAAAGATACAGAAAAAGATATCTGGACTTAATAATGAATCCTGAAGTGAAAAAGGTTTTTGAAAAAAGAACCATGATTATTGAAACTATAAGGGAAATACTAAAGAAAAAAGAATTTGTTGAGGTTGATACTCCTTATCTTCAGACTTTGTATGGAGGAGCTTCTGCAAAACCATTTAAGACTCATTTGAATGCTTTGGATATTGATTTATATTTAGCTGTTTCACCTGAACTTTATCTTAAAAGACTGATTGTCGGAGGTTATGACAAAGTTTTTACTATTTCCAGAAATTTTAGGAATGAAGGAATTGACAGATGGCATAATCCAGAATTTACAATGATGGAAATTTATCAGGCTTATGCTGATTATAATGATATGATGGATTTGTTTGAGGAAATTTATGAAACCTGCTGCAAAAAAGTGAATAAAAGCACTGTTATTGAATTTAGAGGAAAGAAAATTGATTTTAAAGGGCCTTGGAAAAGAATGACAATGAGAGAAGCAATTAAAAAATGGGTTGGCATAGATGTTGAAAAAATGACAAGAGATGAGTTAGTAAAGTTTGTTTGTGAAAAAAAATTAGAATGTATGATAAGAAAAGATAGTTTAAGCTGGGGTTTGGCAGTGCAGGCTATTTTTGAGCATTTTTGCGAGGATAAAATTGAACAGCCTACATTTATTTTAGACCATCCATTAGAAACAACTCCTTTGTGCAAGTTGCATAGAAATGATAAATTGTGCAGGCTGATAGAAAGATTTGAGCCTTTTTGCATGGGTGCTGAAATTGGAAATGCATACAGTGAATTAAATGACCCAATAATGCAGAGAAAATTATTAGAAGAGCAGCAAAAAGCATTAAACAAAGGTGATGAGGAAGCAAATCCTCTTGACGAGGATTTTATTAATGCAATTGAGATTGGAATGCCTCCAACTGGGGGATTAGGATTGGGAATTGACAGAATGATTATGCTTCTTACAGGACAGGATTCAATCAGAGATGTTTTAATGTTTCCTTTTATGAAGAATATAAGCTCATCTAAGGAGGATGAGAATTCGAAGATTGCGGAAAATTCAAAAGATGTGGAGAAACGCAAATAAGCAAGTTTTAAATATTCTTGAATATTCTTTTATTTTATGATGGAAGAAATTAATGAATTTATGATAAAACTAAGGAAAATGCCTGACTTTGATAAAGTGAAGTTTGTCATTTTATTTGGAAGTTATGCTTCTGGAAAACAGAACAAGTTTTCTGATATTGATTTCGCTGTTTATTATGAAGGAAATGGAAAAGAAAGATATGAATTTCGAAAGAATATCTCAGATAATGAAAAATTTGATGTCCAGATTTTTCAGGATTTGCCTTTATATGTAAGAATAAATGTGCTTAAAGGGAAGGTTATTTATTTTTCAGATGAAAAATTTGTTTATGATATTTTTTATGAGACAATTAAAAAATATGAAGACTTTAAAAAATATTATTTTGATTACTTAAATAGCGGGAGAATTAGAATATGAAACCTAAAAAAATAAGAGAAGAAAGAATAAAGGGGAAGATAAGAGATATTATAGACAGCATAAATATTGTGGGAGATAATCTTCCAACGGATTTTGAGGATTTTGTATCACTTGGATTAATTAAAGAAGGGATTTATAAAAAAATTGAATTTGCTGTTGAGTCTATTATAGATATCTGCAATATAATTAATTCTGATTTAGAATTAGGGGCACCAGAGTCAGAGGACCATATTTTAGATCACATAATTGAAGCAAAAGTACTTGATAAAAAGACTATTAATTTAATAAGAGACATGAAAAAATTTAGAAATATTCTAATCCACAAATACGGAAATATTGATGATGAAAAAGCTTTTTATAATATTTCTGAAGGGTTGAAATATTTTGAATTAATAATTAAAGAATTTGAAGTATTTTTAGAGAAAATGAGTAAAAAAGAGGAGAAAAAATAAAATGAGCCTAATCAACAAAAGCAAGATAAGAGAAACAGTCAAGGTATTAGATAAAAACGGAGAGATAACCAGTGTTGCAGAAGAAGTTGAAATTGAACTTGAAAGAAAAGTTGAAGGAATGATAAGAAAAGGAATTGAAAGAGCAAAGGCAAACCAGAGAAAGACTTTGCTTGCGAGAGATTTGTAGAGCTCTTTTAAAAAAAGATCCAGAAAATAAATTTTCTGTCCATTCAAAAATAAAATTTTTGAAGGCTTCGGAGAAAAACTAGAATAAATTTATATAATACAAAGGAGGTGAAAAATGCAATTATTTAAAAGAAGCAAACCAAAATTTCCTACACTGGCGGTGATATTGCTGGTATTAGCTGTAATCTGGCTAATTAATGATTTAGGCTACCTAGTTATTGATGTGCCATGGATTCCATTAATACTAATTATTGTTGCTGTAGGAATGATAATAAATAGATATAAAAATTGATTTTCTCTGTTCTTTAAAGTCTAAAATAATTTTTGATTTAACAAAGACTTTAAGTTATAAGAACTGATTTTATTTCCTACTCATCAGATATATTTAAATATAAAGTATAATTAAATTTTCTATGAAAAAAGAGTTAAAGGTAAGTTCTGTTTTTAGAAAAACAGAAAATTCTAAAATAGCCAAAAGCAGATTGCTTTTGATAATTTTTATAGCAAGTGTTATTTTAATTTTATCTGTAAGTGTTGTTTCTGCTTCTATTCTTGGAGATATAGGAAATTGGTTTAAGAAGATTTTTGGAGGAGAGGAAAATAAAAATCTGAAAGGGGAGTTGGGAACTGAAGGAGTTTTTTCAGAGGAAAATATTTCACTTGAGAAAAAATTAATTGCATATTATCCCTTTGAAAATAATGCAAATGATTTAAGCGGAAATGGAAATAATGGTATTGTGACTGGAGCAACATTAACAACAGGTAAGATAGGACAAGCTTATAGTTTTAATGGAATAAGTAATGTTATAAATATGGGTTCTTCTCCTGCTGGAATTAATTCTGGAATGAGTGGAACAGTTAGTGCTTGGATTTATGCTAAACAAGATAAAACTTGGCAGGGAATAATAAGCAAATCAAATTCGGGGAGTTTTGGAGGTAGTTATTTGGATCTTGAGAGATATGGAAGCAGTGATAATTTTAGATTTTCTGTAGGCAATCAGACTAAGGGTAATACTGTAACCACTGCTATAGGTTCAGCGCAATTAAATACATGGTATCATGTTACTGGAACCTGGAATAATAGTAAAATCTGTATTTATTTAAATGGAGTTTTAGGAAATTGCATAACTCAATCTTATGCTTTTTATAATAGCAATAATCTGCTTCGTATAGGATGGGGGTATAATTCACAAAGTTATAGCTGGAATGGCTCAATTGATGAAGTTAAGATTTGGAATTATGTTTTGAATGATTCTGAAATTAATCAGGAATATCAGAGGGGAAATGTTTGTATTCCTAATTGCACTGGAAAAACTTGCGGAGATGATGGATGTGGGGGAAGTTGTGGGATTTGTTCTAGTGGACAGACTTGTAATGCAACAGGGCAATGTGTAAATAATCCTATTAGTAATAAACTAGTTACCTATTACGCATTTGAAGGAAATGCAAATGATTTAAGCGGAAATGGAAATAATGGAGTTGTGAATGGAACAACTTTTTCTTCTGGAAAAATTGGACAAGCTGCAATCTTTGATGGAGTTAAGAATTATATTAATTTAGGTAATAAATTTAATATTACTAATCAATCAACTTTATCTCTCTGGTTTAATTCAAATTCTTTTACTGGAAGTAAATCTTTATTTAGCAAACAATGGCAGTCTAATAATGTAGGTTATTATTGGATATATATTTCATCCAAGAATAATTTAGCACTTCAATATACAAATGGCACTAAATGGAAAACCCTTAATTTTAATAAACAAGTGTTTAATCCAGGACAATGGTATCATATAGCTTTAGTCAGAGATAATATTGCTAAGAAAGTTAGTCTTTATGTAAATGGGGTTTTTAGCATGAGTAATAGTTATCCAGATAATGCTTTAAATATTAATTCAGGTAATGCTTTGTTAGGAATTTATCAAACTCTTGCTCATTATCCATTCAATGGCTCAATTGATGAAATAAAAATATGGAATTACGTATTGAATGAAACTGAAATTATAGGGGAATATAATAGAGGGAATTTTGTAGAAATAGAAACTTGCACTCCTAATTGTGCAGGAAAACAATGTGGAGATGATGGATGTGGGGGATATTGTGGAAGCTTAAATGGAGGCTGTCCTGCAGGACAGAGTTGCAATGTAACAGGACAATGCATTTCTATTGTAAAAAAACTCCTTGCATATTATTCTTTTGAAGAAAATGCAAATCTGGCTGATTCTTATAATGATTTTAGTTTTACTCAGGGAAATAAAAACTGGTATTATTACAGAAGTGCTTTTGGAAGCAATAGTTATACACAACTTAGTGTTAATGATGGTGTTTGGTGGTTGGCTGGACTGCCTCAAGGAAGTTATGAATATTTGGGAATAAATAATAATCAACAGCATCCTGGAGGAGCTGGTTATGGAGATGCTGTTCGTGCATGGAAATCTACATTTACAGGACAGATTTCAATCTCAGATGTAATTTCAGATGGAAATAATGCATGCGGTAATGGAATTAATTATCAGATTTATAAAAATTCACAGCAATTGTTCAGCCAGAGTTACAATAATGGATTTGGCTCAAATAATATTAATCTTGTTTCAAATGTGAATGTTGGAGATATGATTTATTTCAGGGTTAATAATAAGGGTGAGAATGGATGTGATTCTACTATTGAAAGAATTATAATCAGCAAGCCTGTTGCTGATGTTTCTGGAAATGGAAATAATGGAGTTAATAATGGTGCAATATTTGTTGCTGGAAAGATAGGGCAAGGAG
>ERZ1292623.3999-Hain-H51-01um-R1-3999-length-12284-cov-3_pt1 | contig 12284 bp, 3 predicted proteins | sample MGYA00564398_ERZ1292623 | MGnify/ENA primary metagenome ERZ1292623 (study PRJEB36523, sample SAMEA6512633) | groundwater metagenome | collected 2019-01-07 | study: AquaDiva: Metagenomics assemblies of 32 groundwater samples | reverse complement strand
TCTATTTGCTATATTTGAATCAGCTTGATTGAAGAGATCATTATAGGAAGAACTATCAAAACGCATCAGGATTTACCTTTCTTCATCGAAGAATAATCCTCTCGAAGAGAAAATTGTGAATTATATTCAAGGACACCACCGCTTGTTCTTATTCTTAATTTTACCAAAAGTTGTACTTCACTTAAAGGGATTACATCAACAAATAAATCACTAACTGCAACAAGCCCCGAACCTGTAATGGCATTTATTACACGAAGTTTTATTTGTTCTCCAGTTGCTTTCGTATTGGGCTTACCAACAAAGTCCGTCAAATCAGCTCCGAGATCTGTTCCTGAACCAGGCCATTCCCTTCTTCTATGATTCAAAACGGACCTTATACCTTGCACCAAGGAACGATATGAATCGTCTCTTGTCTCTTCAAGATCAGATTGTGATGATAAGATGAAATCACCATCATCCGAATAATAGATATCTCTTTTGTTATATCGAGCCACGGTTATGTACCTATGATCGAGGTCATGATTTCAGCTATATCCTTCATGAGAGCAACACTCTCTACAGGTATATTGATAACATATTGTGATACTGGAAAAGAACTTGTTGATGGAATCATTCCCATAAATGTAGATTGCATTCTAATAAAACTACCAAAAATAATATTTTCTGGAAGACATTGCATATTGATTCTATCAGAAGATAAGGTAATACCTGATTCTTCCAATTGAATGAATTCCTTACCTGAAGCAGACATCATGATTCTGCCGTCGGCTACTTCAATAGCGGTCTTATAACGAGAGGTCCCGAGCGGCTTCAATATTCTTCTTATCTTTGTTTTCTGATTTGAAAGACCATTGACAATTGTTGCAATCGAATATGCATCAAATGAAGAATTAGAAGCATACACATGAGATGTGTCGGCATCAAATGATATACGTCCACCGCTTATATTTGGTGGCTTATAAGAAAGAATTACTCTTATATTCAAATCACCAGAAGTCATTCTCTCTTTTATAGAAGTTACATCTCCATATTCATCTACAAATCTTGTTACGTCAATATCGATAACGAACCAATGATCACTCCATTTTAAATTGAATCCTCCTGAATCAAAAAGAATTCTTCCTTCAAGCCCAGAAAGGAAAGTTTCTCCATCATATGATTCTTCACCTCTTATATCAACCAAAATTCCATATAAAGGTCTATGTTGAGAAGGCAGATTCTTATAGAGATCCATTCTTGTTCGAACAGGACCATCAAGTGAACTTTTATATTTTGACCAAGTTCTTTGTATACCTGACATCATTCATCCTTTAATTTGTCTTACTGGCTGCTGTCATAACTTTTTGATTCAACGGACCATCTTTTGTAAATGCTGATAGAGCAGCATTCCCCATCAACTTCCAACGAGATATGAATTCTACAGTACCTCTATCAACATCCTTCAAGAACGAATTTATCTGACCAAATGTAATGGACCATAACGTTTCTGGTTGTGCCGAAGGAATACCAGCTATCATTGGAAGACCGTTCTTCAGTAAAGGATAAACGATGATTGATTGATTATCAAGTGATCTATTTATATAAAAGAAGCCACCAAGCAACCAAGCTGCACTCGTCATATAGGATTGCATTGGTGTTGAAGAAGATAACTCTGGAATACCAATCAATCTTATTATCTCTTCTTTTGAGAATGTTGTAAGATCTTTTGCGGCTTTCCCTTGTAAGAATCCTATCTGTGAAGTCCTATCCAAACTTTCCAAAGCAGAAAATCCTGATAATGCAATACTATTCCAGAAATCATTACCTTTGTGATCACTATAAAGTGATTCCTTTTCTGATACTGTTGCACTTACATAAGCCTTCAAGCCTTCCAGAATTGGGAAGGAAGAAATTTCATTTGTAAATACAACAGCATTTGGTTTGATTTCAGTAACATAACCTGTATCAAAGGATAGTTTTTCTACAACCTGTTCTACTTCAATAGGGCCACACATATCATTATATTTATCTATTATATAGATCACGTCTAGGGGCTTGATACGAGAATTTCCAACCAATAACAGTGAACCACTATACATCTCCTTGGCTTCATAAACAAGTTGTCCCACAGCATATCTAAGTGACAATAATTTACTTGAAACATTCGAGTAATCAGGCATTCTGAATAATCTTATATCTTCATCTGGAATTCTATCATGAATCTTTACAAGAGATATATCTTCCTGTTCTTTACTATCTGAAGTAAAGTATTTACAAGCCACAGCATTTGCTACATTATATTCAGATAGATTTATATTGTTTGATATGATATCTGTTTCACTCGTCGCCAAATGATACCTTCTGAATGGTTCAAATCTCAAGGTAAGAGATATCAGATATTCTCTCAACGCGTCTCTGATTCCTTGAGCATCTGGAGAGAATCCTAGTTTGGCAAGTAACTCCTTCTGCTGTTCAAGTTGTCCAGAAACAGCCAAAGCTCTATCTCTTGAAATGGAGTGATTAATGGCAACCGCAGGATCACTTACTCCAACCTTGCTCATATCATTCGTTGCATCCAAACGATACTTATAGATTTTCCAAAAATCACTCAATGCATATGTTTCAGAAAATATATTACCATCTGTTCTCACTTCAGAATCTTTCGTAGGATCTGGCATAGCTGGTGCCACGGCTTGTCTTACATGATTTACTCTTGATACGAAATATGGATGTGCTGGCTTTGACCAATACCTCTGTGAGGGAACTCCAAAGAACATGGTATATCTGAACTCCTTGCCATATGGCATGGGAGCATATACATAACCAGGATGACGTAAAGTCATTTCATGGAATACCTGCCATATGGTAACATTATCAAGAGTATAGGTAAGGTCTACTATTGAAAGTTTCTGAGAAACAAGACCTCTATATACTTCCACAGCAAAGGTTGATAATCCAGCTACATATCTTCCCTCCATAAGATTTCTAGCGAGATCTTTTGTTACTGGCCAACCCCAATAAGGTTTCAGTACATAATCCTTTGGATGAGGTGGATAAAGATTATCATCTTGTGGAGTTGACATGGCATAAGCTTTCTTTGAGATGATTTCATTCTTCAATCTACGATCAAGAGTTCTGTAAGCAACTCTTGGAATAGCCAGGACACTATCCCAGAGGAAAGCAGCACCAAGCTGAATACCTCCCCATGTATAAGCAAGTGTGCTTGTCAGATTAGCAAGTCCTGTTCCTATGAAAGAACTATCATTTGCTCCTGCAAAGTGAGCAAGAAAACTTCTATCAAGAAATATATCTGTAAGATCTCTGAATTGCTCAGCTGTATTGGAGAAGTATATGGTAGTAAGTTTTCCCCATAACTCATTACCTTTATACTTTTTGAAATCAAGTTTGGAATCTTTGGACTCTCCAAATTGAAATTGTGTCCCAACTTCCCATCTTCCAAAATGAACAAGTTCTGGAGACAACATCATTGCACCAAGAAGCTTATGAGTAAGATTGTATGTATCAGCTTCGCCTGGAATCATACCTTTCTCAACCTGTTCAAGCTCTGCTCCAAAACTCTGAATGGTTACTTCAACAAGATCAGAATTTTCAGAAAATGCAACATCAATAACACGACCAGAAAGCTTTACTTCAAGATTATTTGGGTCGTTTCCTACTCCAAGACGAAGTTGCATATTGACACCAGGTCTCAATACTATCGAACCCACAACCTCCTCTTTATCTGTTTCTCTATATTCAGACTTTCTTGATTCTTCAATCAACTTGCCTTTTGATTTCAAGGTACCATCTGGTAATCTCTGGTCATCTATGAAATCGGTATCTTTGATGACTGCTCTCTTGGAACCATCAAGTATCCCTGCAATATTCTGCATTACAATAACAGCTACATCACCAGATATCTTTCTGCTTCTTACAACAGTAATATCCTTGATTGCATTGTAGTGATAGAAATCATCATATCTGAGAAGAAAATCTTCAGTTTGATCCTCTTCAATAAAGTATAATCTGAATGTAGGGAAAGCTCTCTTCATTGTAAATTTCTGAGAGATGATATCCTTCTTGCTTTCTTCTACTATTCCTTTGAGATCTTCACCACTATAGAAGTGAGTGAAACCAGTATCTTGTGCTTGTTCTTTCAGAGGTATATTGGGATCTAATCTGATACGAGCAATTTCTTGTCGCTCGTTTGCATGACCTTCCTTGCGGCCGAAATCAAACTCAATACCCTTTACTCTTGTGACAAGATCTGTTGTAGCAACAGGAAGATACAAGGCATCTCTATCAAAATTCGAAGGTTGTAGAGGAGCTGCAATGGCTCCATTCTTGCCAAGAGTATTTCCTTGAAAGAATTGTAATGTATCTTTCTTATCAAGATTAGTAGCTTTAGGATCTGGATTTGTAAACCCATATCTTTTTACACCCAATGCATCAAATTCTGCATCAGGTGTTCCATCTGATCCATCAGCAGAAGTTCCTATATCTATGGAATTTCCTTCAACCACCTGGCCAGCAGTATAGTTACCTGTAAGATCAATTCTTATTCCATCCTTTACCCACTTTTCCATAAACGAATGAACACCGACAACATACTTGTCAGCAAGATTCTTATACAAAGGATAACCTTCTGTATTATAAGCACCATCTTCATGATAATTAAAATAGTAGAAATCGGGTGGAGTCAGGTATGTCTTTCCCCAATATGGATGAGCAGGAAGTTTCAAATCTGGTAAGGCATCTTTATCGTCTGTAATTATCTTATAATGTAGATCAGCTACTTCCTTTTCTATATCAAAGAACTTTATCAAATTTGGAGAATCAAGAATACTTCTCAAGTTTTCCATTATACTTGTCTTGATGAATTCAAGCTTATTTATTTCCCATTCTTGAGTCGTTATATTACCACCATTGAAGTTACCACTTGCTCTATGTTCTATTGATTTCCACATGGAAGAATGAAGACCATATTGTTCGTGTATCAATGGAGAGCCATCAACATTTTCTGGCAAAAGTCTATTGAGTTCAGAAGCATCAGAATCAGTTGTAAATGATATGAAGAATACAGAAAGATTTGTAGTATAACTTCTGACATCCATCAAGTATGCTCTTATTAGAAGTTCCTCAACTCCTGGATCTAAAAGAGTAGCTTGAGAGAAGTAATCTTGTGATCGAGCAGTACGTGATGCAGCGAGATCTTTTGTAGAAGTCCATACTTCCTTCCACACATCAAATGGATTTATTGGTTGTATACCTCTTCCAGAAAGAGTCAAAGGTGTTGGTTGAAATAATATAGATGTATTTTGGGCAAATGTTGAATTAACTCTTGCCCAGTTGACAGCATTATATGCACTAACCTCGGCAATATCCGATGTAATGAATCTACCAAATCTGTTTGGATTGAATGTCATCAATGTAAGAGTAGCAGGACCCCATTTATTCTGACTGAATGCAAGGAATCTATTACCTTTTGGAGTCAACCATTCTTCCAGACCCCAGATATCATAAGTAGTAGGAGATTCATCACCACTTGATTGTGGGTATCCTCCTACAGATTCTTCCATACATATGATCTGTCCAAGCAAAACATCATATGATACTCTATTTATAACAGATGACAATTGTTTGATATCTTCTTGAGTTAAATCACCAACTTTTGTTGTATCAAGTTGTCTGAATGTAGTTTTAAAATCCTTGAGAGAATCCTTGGAAACATCAAGATCAAAAAAATCATTTGTTGCAAGATCAAGGCCAATTGCCAGTTCACCAGCAGGCAAAGCAAGATAATCCAAGAATTGTTTCGAATAAGGATCAGTATTTACAAAACCAGGCTTGTGTGCTTGATTGAATTTCTTGGCCGCTTCAGCTGGAGACTTTACTCCAAGATCTGTAGCAAGCTTTGTTATCTCCTTCATCTTTTTGATTATCTTCTTATAGATCAATTCATAATCAGATTTGCTTGTTGTTGTAACTTTTATCAATGATTCTGGTACATGAGCTATTGTCTCTTCACAATTCATCATCATTACTGATGAACCAGGATTGCCTTCAATAGTTGCAGCTTGAGTAGATGCAATTATAAGCTTCTTATCATGAGGCCCATAATGATCAAAGGTTCCGAGAAGTCTTGTAATAAAGTTATCGCCCTTCGCCATCCATGAATCATATATGATTCTTATATTACGCCCATTCTGCTGTAATGTGAGGCGTGCTGATTCAAGCATCCTTGCCCCACCACCCATGCCTGATCTATCACCCTTATGATCAAGAGTAGTGAATTCAAATCCATATAAGGCATCAGTAGAACCAAGATGCTGGTGTGTAGGAAACTCATGGCCAAGAATAGGTATTGCAGCTACAATATGTCTCAATGTACCATTGATTTTTGTCAAGACAGTATTGTGTGAATCTGTCAAACCAGAGAAAGGTCTATGTCCATTTATACGAACAAATACTTCCTTCCAAAGTACACCATTTACAGTAGGATCTTCAGAATAATATTGAAAACCTGCATCAATGAGTTTTGCAAGATTTTGAAAAAATGCTGAATCTTCACTTGTAAATTGACCACTTACCTTGGCTAAGACATCATACCAAGGAGGAAGAGTATCTATAGTTGAAGTTGCTGTTGTGCTTGAACTTGTAACAACATTTGTAGTTGAAGCAGTTGTAGGAACTGTATTCACAACCAATGGTGGAGGAACAGCAACTGCATTTTGAGTTTGAACAATCGTACCAGCAGAAGCCGCACCAGTATCAGGTATACCACCAGAAAGAAACTCTTTTGCTTCGCGCGCTCGTCGGTCTACAAGAAACTGTTCTCGTTTACCTCTGGAAGTAGCTGTTCCATTTCTGATAGCTTCTGAAGCCCCAATATAATCAGAGGCATTTATAAGACTAATTGCTTTTTTTACACCTGGGTCAAAATGACCAGCATTATATATATATGAGAATAATGCATCAAACATCTCTTGTGTTATTGGAGCTTTTATCACAGCAGCAAGTGGAGCTTCTCTTATCAAAAGATCATTATCATATAGATCAAGCATTTCCTGATCAGTCAATCGCTTGCCAGGATAAGCAAGATAATCTTTCCACTTATCATATTCACTTGGTTCTATAAGATGTCCAATCCCTATGGTTGGATACCCAAGAACTGCTTTATAAGAAAGAACAACTGGTTTTGGGAACTTGATAAGTTTGCTATCATCATATACATATGAAACCTTACCTTCAGCTGATTTCAATCTTTCTTTATAGGAAGAAGATATTCTTGTAACTCTACCTGATACTTGCACAATAGGTATTGTTCCGGCACTTGAAACAACACTATTACCAGTCTGTGTAGAAGTAACACTTGTAGCTACAGAAGCATCTGCAAGAGCAGCAATCATTTCATTTGTCGATGCACCCAGAGCATTCTTTATTGATGGTGGTAAATCTACAAATTTGTATGTATTGAAGGATAATATGAATGAATCATGAGACAACATCTCTGATATTATTCTACCTTCTATTTTTCTTCTTGCACAATATTCAGGTAAAGTAACATCATTACCATCATGATCTGGGCCAAGTCCTGACATCAGACCCAATTGATAATCTTTTACACCCAGCCATTCATAACTATTGAGGTCTATTCCAAAATTATTTATAAGAGCTGTGTTTTGAAGCTCATTGAAATATCTTACATATATTCTTGATTCCCTTGGATCCTTGACTGGTAATGATTTCATCATTCCCGATGGTAATGGCAAAAGATCAAATATGAATCCCTTCCAAGATTCAATAGGATTGATGGAATATGCTGGTGTATCCCATGAATTTGTAATGTAATTGAATATACTTCTCTTTATGAATTTTGTAGGGCCATTATTATCTTTTTGTTCTGATCTCCAGATCCAGAGAGCAATTTGCTCATCTTCAGTAAGAAGATTTGTATCCATCCAATCAGTTTCCCAATCTTCTCTGAAAAGAAAGTTATGTGTATATGGAAAATAATTGAACCATTGCATTTGCAGATTGCAAAGAAATAAACCAACATTACCTACTACACTCTCTACTGATATATTCAAGAGAGTAAATGCCATTGATTGATGTTCGGGCCAATGAGGAACAATCTGATCTCTAAGATAATTGTTTTCTATATAGGCAAAGGGATTCTGTTTGAATTGAACTATCAACCGATGAAGTTTCAATACATCTTCTCTTGGTATTGGGATACGTATATTTGCTACACAACCACCATGAGCAGTAGGAATCTTTGTGGATGATGATTGTCTAAGTGTATGCCATCTATATGATAGATTCTCCTTCTGAACTTGTATATTCGAAGGTCCAACTGTAAAAATTATATCATTGATCTGAAAAGCGCTGTTGCTCGAAAAGACCGCCACTACTTACTCCAAATTGATATTGAAATCATCATAACAGTAGATAGCATCAAGATGCCAATCAATCACCTATATAAATGAATATAATAAAGTATATTAAACGAAATAATTCCTATCTCTCAATCTTCTCTTAACTGATCAAGATAATTCTTTGTGATGGGTCTTCTATTATCCTGAATATGCATACTGTTGGAAGATAATCCCATTGCACCAATTATGGTTTTCATTTGAGGAACATTCTGAATCCCATCCATTACCATCTCTACTCTTTGTGAACCAGAAGGTTCTGATACATATGAAGAATTTTCCATTACTCCTGCACGAGCTACTGATGGACCTTCATTCTGATGACCAGGCATCAATGTAGAACCATCTGATGCATTCTGCAAACCACCAAGGATAGACCCAGATGATATTGCGTTTTGAACATGCATTGGCATCTGTATATCTTGACTTGGAGTAAGAGGTTTTGGCGTATAGCCTGGTGCTACTGCACTTAAAGCAAGTAATCCAGCTCCCATCCCAATACCAACAGGTAACATGAATTTCTTGCTGCCAAGAATATCCTTCACTGACCTCGTAACTTTTGTTACATCCTGTCCAATGTTTCCCAACGAAGGTGTTCCTTGTTGAACATCTCCAGCCATTGCACTCGCCGTCGCCCATGTGAATGAACCCTTGCCAGATTCAATCTCCTTTACAACTCTATCCATATATGGATCATATGGACCTGTAGCCAATTTATTACGTAACTTCTTGGTCTTATCCATATTCGACATACCAGATTCATTCAGAGATTCAAATGCATCAAAAGCTTCATCCAATATTTGTCTTGAATTTATTGTAGAAGTTATCTCTGTTTGTTGTCCCATGAAACCAGGTATATCCACTCTTACATTCATTCTAAATTCTGGTCCCAAGGCGAAATTCTCAATTATCTGACGAGCTGTCTTGAGATCTGCTTTTCCACCGACACCCATCGCAGCAGCAAATTGATCTGCAATATTGGCTGCTTCTCCACCTCTCTTTGAAGACTTTATAAGCAACTCTTCAAGCAGACCAAACAATAAGATACCTTGTCTCTTTGTACCTTCATTTTTACCATAAGATAGTAATCCTACTCTCAACTTATCCAAACCTACAGAATAAGGTCCTACTGCCTTCCCTCTCAATTCTGCAAGTGCTTCAGCCCCATATCTACCATATGCTTTCATATCTGCGCTCAAACTCTCGACACCAGAAAGAGACTTTATACCTTTTTGTGTAGTTGATATATGCCGCTGGAAAGCAATCCATTCAGCTTCTGCCATCAGAGCTTGTCTGGATGCAGGAGATATCATATTCTTTTGTGTATTCAATGCTCGTCTGAAGAAGGCTTCGTCACCTCCTCCAGCCAACATGATATTTGCTCTATCACCATCGGTATCACCAACCATCTGTTGTAATGCCGAAAATTGATGAACTATCGGAGCTTCGACCCCTGCTGCATTCTTTGTCCAAATGGTTCCTTCAACCAATGGTACATATGTAGAACCTGTAGAACCCTGAAACTTATGAGCATTTTGCATGAGCATTGTAACAAATTCTCTCTTGAGAGCTTTTCTACTTTCTCCTCCAGGCCCAACATCCCCGGAAAGAAACCCGTGGAATGCTCTTGCATAAGCTTGATCACCCTTTGCTTTGACACCAAGCTTTTCACGAATGAATTTCTTGACACCTGGCGCTCCTATGACAGACATTGCATCATCCATGGTACCAGCTCTTCTCATGTTCCACATTCTTACATGACCTTCGCCAAGAGTAGGGAATCTTGTCATCATGGTCGGAACACCTCTACCAGGCATGCCAGTCTTTCTATTTATACGAGAAGACTCAAAGAAGAATATTCGACCATTTGCAACAAGTCTTTGGAATTCTGCTGAAGATTCGTCAAGTCCTTCAGCCATTCCTCCAAGAGCTTTCAAGAATGTTACATCGGATTGGAATATGGACATCATATCTTTTTGAGCTATCTTTTGAAGTTGCTGCCATCTATCGGGTCTGAACTCTCCTTGATGAAGTGCTTGTAGAGTTGTCTGGGCCGAACCTCTTATACGTCCGAATGATGTACCCTCCGTAGTTGCTTCAAATCCTCTTGTCACTTCACCTTTGAAGGCTTCCATTGTAGCCTTTATAGCTGTCTCTGTAGCATGTGGATCTTTTGCGGTCTTGAGCATTTCCTGTAATCTTTGTTCATAAGCAACAGGAAAATCGACTTGTCGGCCTCCTCGACCTTTTACTTGTGCTGAAGAAATAAAAGGTAAACCTCTTGTTCCAGGGACAAATATCTCTTCCTTATTGAAAACTTCCTTGGCAACACGAGCAGCCTTCTCTTCATCAAATGTAAGCTTGACTCCTGCTCGGCCAGTGAATGGACTTTCCTTACCTCTGAAAGTACTTGGAATTTCAGATACTTTTCTTGAGATGATTTCATCTTCGATACCAGTTGCAGCCCGATATCTTTCGAGAGGAGATATATCTTCACCTGTCATACTTCTCAATGAAGCCAATAGTGATTGAGATGATAATGATTCTCGTCCTCTTGCACCTTCTGCTCCTCTTGAAGTGATATCAGCCAATACAGAAATTGTACGCTTTCTTATATCATCTGGTGACATTCCCATACCTTGTCCAAGGGATGATATATGCTGTATCATAGCATTGATGGATCTTCTTTCCAATCTTGTTGGTTTACCAATACCTTGTTCAAATGGATCGAGTGCTGCTGTTGAGGCTCCCCACACTTCTGTATTCTGTAAAATCTGTCTTTGTAGAACTCCCTGATCAGTTGCACCACTTGTAATCTTTTCTAGAAGTGTTCTTCTTTCAGCAAGAGAACCTGCTTCGCCAGCAGAGGTTGCAAATTGAGCTGTAATAACCTCAGCAATATCTCTAGAAGATACTCTTGCTTGCGATAGTCTACCTGTAAGAAATGAGCCAAGTTCAATACCACGCAAATTCGCTGCTCCCTGCATCATCCCTTCTATTTCAACAGGAGCAATTCCAGACGCAGCCATCTTCATTGCTGCTCCTTTCAACATCTGTTCATTCAAATTACCTTGTGTCCTCTGAAGAATCTTTGCGGTTGTAAGAATCATACCTCTCTCTGCACCCTTCATACCTGGATTCTGAGATTGTATGAATTTGGCAAATCTTGTACCCGAGCTTGTTCCTCGCTCCAAAGTCTGCATCATATCTTTTGCAGGAGCCACAAGACCTTTCATCGTCGGGCCATGCATCTTCATGTATCTACTTCTTCGTTCAGAGAAATCTCTTGTTATCTTCAAAGCTCTACGAGTATCATCCTTGTCTTGGGAAGCAACAGAAACAATACCTGATATTCTCATTGCACCATGTCTCTTTGGATCAAATCCAAGATCAGTAGCACCACCCATCAAATTATAACCAAGGTTTGTTCCTCTCATCCCAAGTTTTTTACCAATACCCTTCAATTCTCTTCTTGAAAGAGTAATGCTCTCGGCATCCCCACGATCATTCCATCTTTTCAGGATCTCTGTAAGAAATGCATGTTGTCTTCCTTGGAGATCGGTCAACGATACATTCACGCCGCGAGGTGTAGACCAAGTACCAAATACTCTGCCGCTTACAGAAGTACCTTCTGCCAGATTCTGTTGTTGCATATATCTATATGACTTGGATGTTCTTTCATATAAGGAAGTTGGACCCCTCCGAGTATCAAATAGTTTTGGATACATACTCAGATCCTTGCTTATATCAATACCCATTGCACTTCTCAATTCTCTCATTTCAGGAGTAAGGAACCAATCCTGTTCAAGCTGATATAGGATAGGTGCAGATACTTGCGACCTACCTTCTATGATTCTATATGCTTCTCTA
>ERZ1292623.3997-Hain-H51-01um-R1-3997-length-12295-cov-4_pt1 | contig 12295 bp, 20 predicted proteins | sample MGYA00564398_ERZ1292623 | MGnify/ENA primary metagenome ERZ1292623 (study PRJEB36523, sample SAMEA6512633) | groundwater metagenome | collected 2019-01-07 | study: AquaDiva: Metagenomics assemblies of 32 groundwater samples | reverse complement strand
GACGCCATGCGCATCGTGCGCTGCGCGGATCTTCCGTCGATCCGCGATGGGCGCAACATCGAGGTGGCCGGCGTCATTCTGGTGCGACAGCGTCCCGGTTCGGCCAAAGGGGTGCTGTTCGTCACCATCGAGGATGAAACGGGTGTGGCCCAAGGCATTTTGTGGCCCGACCGGTTCGAGATTTATCGCCGGCAGGTCATGTCCGCCTCCATGATCGCCATGCGTGGACGGCTTCAGAAGGAAGGCGAAGTTATCCACATCATCTGCGACCGGATCGTCGATCATGACGAGATGCTGCGCTCGGTTGGTCGGATGGATTTTACGGTTGCGCCAGGGCGCGGCGATGGCGCGAGCCATGGCGGCGGCCCCGATCCGCGTGAACCGGCCATCTGCCGCGGTCGAACGCTCGGGTCACCGCCTTATGGCACATCCCCACCCCAGCAAGACGAGATCATGCCGATACGCAGCCATGATTTTCATTGATTACGCAGGCCCGAGCATGCGCCGCTCCCGACCATCGCCATCAACAGCCGGCGCGCGTCTTGCATCATCAGATAGGCCCATCCCCCATCCGGCAGATCGCAGATCGACTAGCGCCCATGCCTGCGAAGGGGCGCGACATCGATCGGCAGACCCGATAGACGCACCGGCATGACATCCGACCAATCCCTGCTGCTGCTGGGTCTCGCCCCCGCCATTACGAGAAGATGGCTCGCAAGGCTGAACGAGCCGCAACGCCATTATCACACCCGCGCACATGTCGAAGCGATGTTGGCGAACCTTCCGCCAGCCGACGCGACCAAGGAGATGATCGCGGCGATCTGGCTGCATGACATCGTTTATGACCCAAAAGCTTCGGACAATGAAGAAATGTCGGCAAAGGTGGCGCAGCAGGATCTCGCGGGATCAGACATGGCCATAGCGTCGGTGGTAGAGCTGATCCTGGGAACCAAGCGGCATGAACCGGGCTCGGAAACGCAAAACCTCCTGAACGATCTCGACCTCGGCATCCTCGGTGCACCGCCGCCGGGCTATGCCCGCTACGCGCATCAGATCCGCCTGGAATATGCCCATGTCCCGACCCCGCAATATCATGCGGGCCGCGCGGCCGTGCTCAGGGCGTTCGACCAGAAGCAGATTTTCCAGACCGAACGGTTCGCGCATCTTGAGGAGCGGGCGCACAAGAATCTGCGCGCGGAAATTGCCAGATTGCAGTGATCAGCACGCCTCAGTCCTTAGCCCCAGAACTATGGCGGCTGAGTGCGGTTGAACGATGGCCTCCCGCAAGAAGCAGGAACGCGCAACCAATGCAGCTCCGAGCGGTATAGGACCTAGCCTTGCCAGGGAGACCCACTGCCATGACCGAGCCCCTTCCCCTTTCTCATGCCGCCGAGCGACCGGGAAAAGATGACCTGCTTGCCGTACTCAGGGTAGAAAAAGCCCTGTATGCCGCCCTCGAGGCGGAGGCGCGCTCGCCCGGTCTGGGGAGGATCGGCGGCGATACCGATGCGGTGGACGCGATGCGCATTTCAAGGGCGCGGATTGCGATGCTTCAGCGTCTTCATGATCGGGCCGGCGACGCAGAGAGCGGTTAAGCCCTAAATCGCATCTCCTAGAGCCGCAGGGTCAGTCCGCCGGACGCGTGCCGCCGCCCAGATGCTCCTGGCAGATGGTCTGGGTCAGCGCCCGCAACTCACGAATGCGCGCCGTCAGCCAGTCCAGCTCCTCGTCGGTGATCTTGTAGAAATCGGAGTAGCGCGCCTTGATATAGGCGGCGCGCAGCAGTTCGTAGCAACGCTTGCCCTCCTTCGATTCCCGCTGCCAGATGCCGATCAGGCGTTCGTCCAGCTGCTCGCAGCGCTGGGACAGGAAGTTGAGATTGTGCGATTTGGGCCGGTACAATTTCAGAACCAACAGGATGCAGTAATAGGCGCGCTCCGTCGCTTGGTGAAGCTGAAACGCGGCCTCATTCCTCCATTTGTTCTGTTCAAGTATGCTCTGCTCGTTCGGAACCTCACTTCGCGCATAATCAGCAAGTTTCAGGGCACGACGGATGCTCGGATAATCATCGTCAAAATAGAACTGCGCTTCCTTCAGAGCCTCTTCAGCCGAAAGCGGAACGGGATCGGCAAGCGGATGCCCCGGTTCCTCGAACAGCGCGATGCCGTCCTTCACAATGTCGGTGAAGAAATAACGTCCACGTTCAAGCTGGTGATTGATATCATCGATGCTGTGGACAATCAGATTGAGAGGCTGCGGCCAGAAGCGTCGCAGCAGCATGTCGACCATCCGATCTTCAGCCTGCACCCAATATTCTGCTGCATCCGTCAGATCCTCATGGCTCACTATCACCAGGATATCATAGTCGGAAAAATACCGGCCCACCGGATCGATCACTTGGCGGCCACGCGCATATGATCCAAACAGAATGATCTTCAGGATGCGGCCCTCGCGGATATGCCGACCGTTGCGGCGCGCAACCTGCTTGCCGAATTCATCACGCAAAATTTCGACCGCGCGAGCAAGGTCGCGACGCGCTCGCCCTGGCAGATGTGCGGTATCGGTCTTCAACTCAGCCATGCTCATGTCATCGCCGGAAGGGTGGCCAAGTGCAAGCACGTCTGCCCAAATCAGGATATGGGCGAGCGGGTTATCGCCAGCTTACCGATTGCCCGCGGACGCAGGGAGTAGCGCTACGAAAATTACCTGACGCTCGTCCTTGCCACAAATGCGGGCGGCATTCCGACATCAACGAACCTCTGCCCATCCAATGTTTTGGAATGTGGAGGCTCATTGTAAATTCGTCGACATGCACCACATCAGATCTGTCGCTCCCTTCCCCCCTTTGGAGCGGCCCTCCCTGAACTATGGCCCCGCCTTTGAGATTTCTCCGGCGGGGCCACTTTTGCTGGTGTCGAATGATTCACGGCCGGCTGAACTTGGGACTTTCCCGAACGTCCGGTCCTGAGGGCCGGATCGTTGATTCCGGACATACGGAGATCGCAAACGAGCCGTACGCGGCGCCAACCATACGGGCACTTCAACTGCCGCTTTTTGACCATCCAAAACTGGCCGCGCTGAGCATGAGTGCAGAAAATGGTCACCAAATTAAACAGAGATGCGAATTGTTAGGCACGCGCCGACCAATGTTTCGCACTTGGCTATAAAATAACGCATATTATTCATAGTGATATATAAAAATCAATAATATTAGGGGTTGTAATTTCATTTTTAGTAACAATTTCATTTCGCTTGTGTAGCGAAATTGATTTTAGGATTGACATTTTTCAATTATGCCGTATTTGTGTTGATGCTTAACGTCGCCTGCGACGGAGCTTTTTCCCCATTTGGGTGTCGCTTCCTTTCTTGCGCTATCAGCTTCGCCTGCAATTTCGCGGGTGGACTCTCTGTTTTCGTGAAAGGAAACACTCATGCCTATCGGCACCGTAAAATTTTTCAATTCTGACAAGGGCTATGGCTTCCTAGCGCCCGAAGATGGCGGACCGGACAGCTTCGTCCATATTTCTGCTGTCGAGCGCGCGGGAATCATAACGCTGCATAAGGATCAGCGCCTGAGTTACGAAGTCGAAGCAGATCGGAGGGGTAAACAGTCTGCTGTGAACCTTGAGATTGCTTAAGATAGTCGTCGAGGCAAAGCGTCTCCTATAATGCATTAGCGGCGCGGCATCCCGTCGCGCCGGTTTGCCTGATCATTGGATGGCAAGACCGTACCGCGCAAGCGCTCGAAATGTGACCACTTGGTCCCGCCCAAGCTGTGGCGGGTTATGCTCCGGCTGTTCTTGTGCGCCTTATGCGCCGACACAAGGAGCCGTTGAGCGAGACCTTTTCATTACATCACACGCCAAGATGCGTGTTTCAGGAATATCATGAATCTCAGTATCCGTTCGAATATGGCTCATGCCAAATTATCGCCCGCGACCGGCAAAACGCCGCGTTCATTTTACCAAAACGTCCCTTTGGGCACTCTGCCCGTGCGAGAATTGCGCAGGGCTGTCGCTGAAATGATCGATTGACGTCCGTCGCAACGACATCCAACTCGCAGGAGATCGACATGCCCGCCACGATCGACTTCTACCTGGCCCGCGTCGCACAATGTGACAAAGAGGCGCAGGAAACCAATCTGGCGAATGTGAAAGAGCGCTGCCTGCGGTCAAAAGCTGCATGGCAGATCATGTCTGATCGCGCTTTGCTGGTCCAGATCGACCGCAAAAGACAAGCGCTCGACAAGATGCGAAAAAAGGATGAGCATCTTGATTAAGCGGGCTGGAAGGCGGTTCGACGGTCCATATTTATCTTCGGATCAGATCGAGCGCCAAGGGCATATTCTTGAACTTGCCATAGCCCGATTGGGCTCTCAGGGCGCCATCGCATTTCTGAACGGCGAAGAGTCCAGCCTCGGCGGCCGACCACTAGATATCGCGGTAAAAAGCTCTTCGGGGCTTGAGGCGGTAAAGCGATTTCTCGAAAAACTCTGATAGATATTGTCAGATTTATCATTGATGTCTTTGCGCTTAAGCATCCGCGCATCGTTGCCCGATAGCCAAGGGCTGGGTCACGAACAGCGCAAGGTCGCGCTGATGAATATGCGGAACCCCGACCATAAGCCAACAAGCTTAGGATGCAGTCCAGCACCGTCATCTCCACTGTCAAGGCGATGGGTATGAAGGCAGTTCCATTGGGCCGGCGGCAAAACAGGCGTGGATGGGCAGGAGAAGGTAACCCCCCAGGCCATCCATGGTCGTGAGCGGGCGCTGCATTCGCTGTCAGCGCCAGGTGAGCGAGCGCATTTCTTGGTTGCCAGCCAATTATGCCGAATTCTCGAACAGGGTGGAGGAGCGGCATATTGGATGGCTGGGACGATCTGAAGATCGGTGAATTATGAAAACCTATAAAAATTCCTATGATGTTAAATAGGCATAAAGAGAATACGGTACAATATCATTTTTTGACAAAATAATTAATGGTGCTTCACCAATTTAATCTCAAATATATTGCATAATATCTTATAAAATATCGCTGACGAGTAGAATCAATAATTAGCAAGATTTCGCGTGTTGTTTTGAAATTTAGTCATGGACTTTGATAATATTATTTGATAAACAAAATTATTGCGCGAAATTTGCTGCAAGCATTCGCCGTGACAGAGAGACCAACGTGCTCCCGCTTGCCAGCTGAGGGAGCCCATCCGTGGAAGATCTAAATTATTTGCTCAAGCGCGAGCAGGAAGAGTTGCTCCGTGCCCAAAGCGCGCATTGCCGCGCTGCGGCCCATGCGCATCAGCGTTTGGCCAATCGTTATGCGCAGCGCATTCGGGAGCATGTGCACCCCTATCGATCGCAGCGTCCCGATGGTTCAGCCCCTTTCGCTTTGAACGAGCAGCGGGGGGAGCGGATATGAGCAGGGCCATAAACATCATGGAATCAGCCGACGCCGTGCGGCTGGTCTGTCAAAAAAACGGCTTCAGGATTTCGGTGCTCGAAGCGCTCGACTCTGGCGGCGTGCGGATCGTTCTGCTTGACCCACGGGATGCCGATGCACTTCGCGTTTTGATGAAGGGTAAGCTGATTGAAGGTTCTGTCACACGCTCCCGATCGCATGTGGCCCGCCACCATCCGCCGTCAGCACGATGAATATGGCCATGGGTCGGTTCGACTATCTTAACCGCCGGAGATTGGCCGAGTTGAAGCATGCTGAGCTTGCGGAGAATCCTGCGATCAGAGCAAGGCACGAGGATTTGGCTCGTGCCTATGCGAAGATCATTTCCGTGTTGCAACGCGAAGAGGCTTCATCGCCTCTACAGCAATGGCAATCCTGAACTAATCGGGCCAAGTGCCGTCACGACAAATCAAATGGGACGCGCATGTCTCCGGCTTACTGACCGGAGAATGACGATGCCTGCCAAGCCCGGTCGCGCGCTGTAGCGAATGGAGCCTGGCAGGCTCGGTCTCATGCTCGCAAGACTGGTACGGACTGTCAGGCCCCGGCCTTGGCTGCGAACCAAATATTGTGCCAGCGTTCGGCACTGCCGCTAAAGGCTGGCAACAAAATCTCATCCAGGCAGAAGCCGGCCTGCTCCAGCCTTTCGGCAAAAGCGTCATCGCTGTAGGCTGACCATATCGACAGAAGGCCACCCGGTTTTAGTGCCGCATAGGCCATTTCCAAGCCGTCGGTCGAATAAAGCCTGTCGTTGCTTTTCCTGATGAAACCGTCTGGACCATTATCGACGTCGAGCAGAATGGCATCGAAGCGATCCCTCTCGTGGGCAATGACATCAAACACGTCGGCCAATTGAATTCTGACTCGCGGATCTGTCAGGTTGGCACCGAACAAGTGCATCAAGGGGCCGTTGGCCCAGCTTATGATTTTGGGCACAAGCTCGGCAACCGTGATGGTCGCGCTTTGTGACCAGGCGTCGAGCGCAGCCCCAAGGGTGAAGCCCATGCCGAGGCCGCCAATCAAAATATTGCCATCGCGCTGAACAAGACGCTCTTGGGTCAGCCTTGCGAGAGCCTTCTCGGATTCATGATCTCGACTGCCCATCAACTCATCATCGCCAAACTGGATCGAGAACTCTGTCCCACACTGGAGGAGGTGAAGCTGGCCACCGCCCGGAATATCGGCAATATCGACCGTAATTATCGGGAGGCTTTTGTCCGATCCTGCCCCGTTTTCCTGTACTCCTTTCCTTTCTGGGGATGCGTTTTTGCCATTCCAGGCGTCATTGCAGGCAGGGGGCGACGACCGCGCAATGCGCGTTCCGCTATAGTTCATGGAATTCCTGTCGCGTTCTGGATCAAGCGCGCCGTAAACCGAAGTGGCGTCGATTACGCGGTGACACCGAACCATGCCTGCCTTTTGGAGGCATGGCAAGGAAGGCTATATCGCACTGTGTAGCCTTGGAGGCTGCGATTTGGCGGGAAATACGGCAATGCCCCTCGACCAACAATATAGGGGCACCACGATTAGTCGCTGAAATATCAAATGAATTTGGGAACTTAATGCATATCAATTCGCTTGCCGCTTATCGGTGACATGTGTGGCGCGTCATCGGCTGAGAGACCTCGTGCTCCCGCTTTTAGGGAGGACATATGCTGTCAGGATTGTGCGTGCTGGTCGTCGAGGACGATCCGCTGATTGCGATGGTGATTTGTGATAATGTGGAGAGCGTAGGCGGCACAGTCGCCGGGCCGTTTTCAACGGTCGGTGAGGCTCTAACTTTCCTGACTCAGGCCAAGATTGACGCTGCCATCGTAGATGCAAATCTCCGGGATCGCGACGTCACGCCTCTCGCACTTTTCCTGATAGAAACCGCAATACCCTTCATAGTGTACAGCGCTGCGGGCCTTCCTCCAGAACTGCACGCGCGGCATCCCGACTTGCCGCTGGTCATGAAGCCAGGAAAACCGTTGGAAAGGCTTTTTGCGCTCCTTCGGAACGGCGCTACTGACGCATTATGACGGTGATCCCTTCCATCATCATTCGAGTCAAAATCCGGGCACCGAACTAATTCTTGAAAAGCAATCTGCCAGAGTAAGTCAATTTTTGGAGAAATTCTGCATCGCGCGAATTTTCATCGAGGGATGCATTGCGTCAGTTCCGAGGTTCAAGCGGGCTCGCCCATTTATTCTGCCATTCATCCAAAGCCTCGTTCAGCTTTTGGATGTCGGCATTGGAGAGATTCGTGCCGCGAGCCAGTTTCTCCCGTGCTGCACCGAGAAGCGCGGTCAAACGTTCAAGGCATTGGGACGGATTACCGCCTACCCTGTCTTTCGCGCGGATAAGCATATCGGCAAGATCGATGGCGGAAGTAGACGGGCACATATGCGTCTCTCCTGTATTTTCGGGAGCGCATGTGTCTCTCAGCCACTGCGATTTGCGCAGCGATTAGCTGCCATACCATAGTCACAGCGACACAACTAATCCGATTGACGTTCCACATCGCTCCCGAACCCCTGATTTAAAATTCGGCGCGCTGAATGAGCGGGATGGATGGATTACTGTCATGCTCCTCCCGTAAACGGGAGAGGAAAAGAGCTCCTTTCTGTTCGACAGCCATTTGGCAGCTATTTCCGCCCGCAACCATTTTCCCAGCTCGGGAAAAGGACAGACAGCTATCTGCCACTATCTCGCATCCAAAATCGGCAAGCGGACCGGTCACACTTGTGGATGGAAAACCGGCGGCTGAACCGGTTACCAGGGGGCGGAGCCGACAAGCCGAGGTGCCGGGGTGTCCCAGGCCTGTCGCTCTTCATTTATTCTGTTCCACGACATTGGCCGTATCGGCGACATACATCATTCTTCAGACAGCCGAATTGATGCAAGGACTATCGGGAGATGTGCTAGGATGACGCATCACCCATATAATGCCGCAGGCATTTCGTGACAGAGAGACCATCGTGCTCCCGCCTGCTTTCGGGAGAGAGTGATGACTCTGCAACATCAATGCACGCCCTTGGATAAAACCTGCTGGCTACGTCCATGACGAAGCGTACGAGCAGCACATCCGTGACATTCAGGGCGCCTTTCCAGTTACCAGGACTTGGGTTCCTGCCTGCAGGTACCTATGCACTCGATACCGACGAAGAGGCTTTTGCAAGCAATACAGGGACGGTCTATCAGTGGATTGCGACGACGCTCCGCATTCCCACAGGTAGCGGATTCGAGAGCCATCGGATCGAGTTGGAGGACTTGGAGCAGGCGCAAAAGCGGGACGAACAGGCTAAAGTCCAGGCCCGGCTCGAAGGAATGGCGGCGGATGGTTCCGATCTCCTTGGCCCCCCTTCTTCGATGAACTCGTGGCGCTGGGTGCCTTTGTGGGTGCGCCACGCGCTTTCGGACGGGCGACCATGACCATCACACTCAATAGTGCTTTGATGTGCAGGCAGCAAGAAGCCCTGCACCGCCAGAGGGCGGCCGAGACGCCGCTCGCCCATGTTCGCGCCATTGCCCTGCGCGCGGCTGCGGCCTGGGGCCGTCAGGCGGTAGAGGCGGCCGACATCGAAGCCGGCGTGCGCCGTTTGCTCAGCGCAGAGGATGCAGCGATCGCGCTAGAATTCCTGATCGAAGATGCGGCCGAGCCTGCAGAACCAGCCAATCATGTCGTGTCAGAGGGCGCGGCGGAGGCAACCTCAATAAGACAAAGTCCGCTTAATTGCGGGACAGGAGCGCCTTGATGATCCTTCACAATCTACTGCGCCGGCATCGGCCCGATCCGGTCGAGGAGCATGTGGAAAATGGCTTGCTTATGTCGGCATGTCTGCTGTGTGGTCGCCCCATGGTCAAACCTTCGAAACGGGGCTGGCAACTGGCTGGACGGGTCAGGCCATGACGGATAGCGAAGCGATCGAACAGGACCCATTTGAGGGCATTGCCTTTGGCACCTGGCTGATCGGCCAGCACGGCCGAGACGGCTGGATCGGCGATCTGGCAAGGGCGGCCAAGGCGGATCGGGGATTTCCGCGGCATGGCGACCCGGACGCCGTGCGTCTTCACCTCAATAAGATGCAGGCTGAAAGCGACATGTTTGAAGCGGTCGATGACGCCGAACGATTATGGGCACCATTTTGATGCGCCTCCGACGTTGTGTCTTATAATGTGCCGCCGCGATCCCTATATTGACTGGTGATCAGCGGTATCGAGCATGTCCGGTGCCGCTTCTCCAAAAAATCGAACGCCGGTCGAGAGTTTCGACCGAATTTCCAGAGGCTGGAAACACCTGCGTTGCGTTGGGCTGGCCCCTCGCGCGCCCGATGGAGTACGACCCATGATCGCTTATCTCATCCTCGTACATCGCTTTCCCGAGCAATTCAAACGCATGTTCCGCGCAATCTATGCTCCAGGCAATCATTATCTGATTCATGTCGACGCCAATTCAGGGCGGAAAATGGCAGCTGACATCGCCGACTTCATCGCGCCCTATCGGGGCAGCGCCATCATGGAATCGCGTAAGGCGGTTTGGGGCGGTTACAGCCTGGTCGATGCCGAATTGAGGGGCATGGCCCAATTGCTCGAAATGGGCGCGACCTGGCGATATTTTATTAATCTGAGCGGTCAGGATTTTCCGCTCAAATCCCAAACTTACATCGCGGACTATCTCGCCAAGCATGACGGCACGCAGTTCATTCGGGCGCTCGATCAGCAACTTATCCGCCCTGACACGATGAACCGTATCAGCCATTATTTCCTGGAAGCCTTCAGCCGCATCTACCGCACCGGCCTGCCTCGCACATATCTGTCGGGCGTGACGCCCTTCATTGGCACCCAATGGAAAGCGGTGACTCGCGATTTCTGTCATTTTGTCTGCCATGACCGTCGCGCCATCCGGTACAAGCGCTTCTATCGCGGGACGTTTATCGCGGACGAAGCGTTTTTCCAGACTGTCATGAAGAACGAGTTTCCTGATGCCCCCGTCGCTAACGATGATCTTAGGACGATCGATTGGATACCCGATGGCGACATCAAACTCCGCCCGCGCACTTTCACGATCCATGACCAGATGCGGCTGACGCTCAGCAAAGATCTGTTCGCGCGCAAATTCGACAGTAACGAAGATAGCGAGATACTCGATCTGCTCGAGGTTCACCTCAACTCGACACAGGCGCGTAGTCTTCATCATGGCGCCTATCGTGAGCCGATCAAGGTCGATGGGCCAGAACGAGAAGGCCGGATAGCGAACCCTGCAGCCTAGGCCCCGCACCGAAGATACGGCCTTTCCGTTCCCAAAGATCGGAGATGGCCCCTAAACGGCTAAATGGGTCTGCACTCCTGTGGAGCGTTGTTCCTATGGCCATTGCGGCCATAGGAGATGTGTCATGGGATTATCAGAATTTGATCCCGCCGCTCGCGAGCGGGTGTCGTGGAACGCCGGACGCAAGGTTGGTGCGAAGCGAGCGCTCAAGCCCCGTCAGATATGGGCGATCCGCTTCTTTCTCGACCAGCATGGGCGGGTCCGGGACAGGGCCCTTTTTGACCTTGCCATCGATAGTAAGTTACGCGGGTGTGAAGTTGACGGTCCGCATGGCGCTAAGCCATCAAACCGGATTGCCGAACTGGCGCGATGCAAAGGGGCTGGCCTTCGATCATGACCCCGGCACGACCACCGGCTATTCGGGCGAGGGTTATCAATATGCAGCGCGCTATGCCGAGCGTCGCACCGGGCAGTCGTTCGAGACGCTTGCGGGCCGCTGGCTGTTCGCTCCTGCCCGCATGCGCGCCTCAGGCTATGTGTCGGCGCAAGGCGCGACGATGCCGATCGCCGTGCCATACGATGACGTAGGCAAGCCGCTGCCCGTCGCGCGGGTGACGCGATACAACGCTGCCGATCTGGCTCATGCGACGGCGCGTGATTATGCGCGCTTCCTCGTTGATGCCCGCAACGACCGAGGCCTGATCTCACCTGTCTCGGCGGAGCGCAGCAAATCGCAAGCCGACCTGACACCCGAGATATGTGTGGGTACGAAAGCGACTACTTGTCCACCCTGGACCGGCTTCGGACTGGGCTGGCAGCTCCTCGGCTTTCCCGATGGCAAGACGATGCTCCACACCGGCAAGGATGCCGGGGCATTCACATTTGCCGCGATCGATCGCGTGAGCGGTGACGGGATCGTCATCCTGACCAACAGCGATAACGGGTGGCGGATCCGCTCGCCAACTCCTGCGTCGCCTGGTCGATGCGCTCTGTCGGAGAGAGCGATCTGCGCTTCACGGCCTGCCGGCGAGAAGGCTTGGGTTTGACCGATGGTGTTTCGTCTGCTGGAGCTTGCGTGGTGGCCTTCGCACGAGAGCCAAGGGTCGATTTCTTTACCAGCGCCATAAGCTCTCTCATTATGCATGCAGAACGCATTGGCTTACGCCAACAAAGGCGGCGCTACCAGAGTTGGATTGTGACGTCAGACATCGCAAGCGCAGGCACGCAGGCGCCAGCACCTTGAAGAGCTAAAAAGGTTGCGGGAAGTCCGCTACTGTGAAATGAAATCCGAGCCCTGAACGACCGACAAAGGTCGGTTTTGCCGAACGCCAGTCGATGACGATGCCGCCCTCGCGCTTCGCCTTAATGATCATTCTTTTCGATCCTGCGGATCGAGCCAGCGCCGTTCGAGGATGCCGAGCAGCGAAAGCATGATCACGGCGATGACGGTCGCACTCACCACCAGCGGCCACAGCGCCGCGCCGCAAGCGATACCTATTACTGCCGCCAGCCAGATATGGGCAGCCGTCGTTAGATTCTTTATCTCGCCCTTGCTGAATACGATTAGCCCCGCCGCTATGATGCCGG
>ERZ1292623.3996-Hain-H51-01um-R1-3996-length-12299-cov-7_pt1 | contig 12299 bp, 11 predicted proteins | sample MGYA00564398_ERZ1292623 | MGnify/ENA primary metagenome ERZ1292623 (study PRJEB36523, sample SAMEA6512633) | groundwater metagenome | collected 2019-01-07 | study: AquaDiva: Metagenomics assemblies of 32 groundwater samples | reverse complement strand
GAGACGTGTGGAGCATGGGCCATACGGCAGCCGAACTCGATTCCAATCGTTCGCTTGCCCAGCGTAAAGAAGCTCTCGCGGGTTTCAAGTCTGGAAAGTATCGCGTGCTCGTGGCCACGGATATTGCTTCTCGGGGGATAGACGTAAAGGGCATTGAGCTTGTGCTCAACTATGATATTCCTGAAAGCCCCGAAGACTATGTGCATCGCATCGGCCGCACCGGAAGGGCTGAAATGGCTGGTCGCGCTATTTCGTTTGTGATGCCAGACCAGAGGCATAAGGTGAGAGGCATTGAACGGCTCATGCGCGCCCCTCTGCCCGTTACCAAATTGCCCGACCTTCCTCCATCCCGCCCTTCTCCCCCTCGTCCTTACAAGCCTCGTGGGCAATGGAAGCCGCGAGGCAGGTATCCGTACAGATGAACATCAGGAATATCGCAATTATAGCCCATGTGGACCACGGGAAAACCACACTTGTTGACGCGCTCTTGCGCCAATCAGAAGACTTCACGGTGAAGCAGGAGACCCAGGGGCTTATCATGGATTCCAACGAACTGGAGCGTGAACGAGGCATCACCATTTTTTCCAAGAATGCGGCCATCAAGTACAGAGATTTCAAGATCAATATCGTGGACACTCCCGGGCACGCAGATTTTGGAGGAGAAGTAGAACGCATCATGTCCATGGTGCAAGGGGTTGTGCTGTTGGTGGATGCCAAAGACGGCCCGATGCCCCAGACCAAATTTGTGCTTAAAAAAGCGTTGGAAGCCGGCCATCGCGTGATTGTTGTGATCAATAAAATAGACTTGCCAGAGGCAAGATGCAACTGGGTGCTCAACAAAACATTTGATTTGTTTGTCGAGCTGGGAGCTACTTCGGAACAAGCGGAATTTCCAGTTTTGTACGCATCGGCTCTTGCCGGAAAGGCTGGTTTTGAGCCAGATCTTGATCATATGCAGGACATTCGGCCTCTTTTTGAAACTATTATCAAGGAGATTCCGGAGCCCAAGGTGGGGGACGGCCCTTTACAGATGCTCGTGGTAAACATTTCGCATGACAACTACAAGGGCCAGATCGCCGTGGGTTTGCTCTGCTCGGGTACCATAAAGAAAAACCAGCGCTTGATGCTTATCAAGACAGACGGCGCGCGCGTGCCCACGCAAGCGAGCGCGGTGATGACGTTTGACGGGCTGAATCGTATCGAAGTTGATGAGGTTGAACCGGGCGACATCGTCGCCTTGGCCGGGATTGAAGGCGTGAGAATAGGGGAGACTGTTTCAGATTACGACAATCCTGTTTCTCTGCCTCCTTTGCTTGTTGACGAGCCGACGGTGAAAATGAACTTTTCCACAAACACGTCGCCCTTCGCGGGAAAGGAAGGGCAATACTCGACAGCTCGGTATCTCGAGGAGAGACTCAAGCGCGAATTGCTCTCTGATGTGGCGCTCAAGGTGGAGGAGCAGGCGAACTCGGAGGGCTCGTTTATCGTTTCGGGGAGAGGAGAATTTCATCTTGCCATTCTGGTTGAGAAAATGCGCAGGGAGGGGTATGAGTTTCAGGTGGGAAAGCCAGAGGTGATTCTTCGAGAGGACCCTTCGACAGGCTCAGGGCAGGGAAAAGTCTTGGAGCCGTTTGAAGATGTGTATATTGAATGCCCCGAACAGTATTCGGGCTTGGTTATTGAAAAAATGGGGATCAGAAAAGGGGAAATGGTTGACATGAAATTGGATCGCCTTGTGGCTTCGCTCCACTTTGTAATTCCCACGAGAGGGCTTATTGGATACCGTGCAGAATTTTTGACAGATACCAAAGGAGAGGGTATTTTCAATGCGCTGTTTCATGGATATAGCACGTTCCTCGGGGTAATTACAATGCGGCCGCATGGTTCCTTGGTTGCTTCTGAAACCGGCACGAGCAATTTCTATGGATTGCTCAACGCTCAAGAGCGCGGCCGACTTTTCATTGGCCCCGGGGTGGAGGTGTATGAGGGGATGATTGTGGGAAGGCACGCAAAGCCCGGAGACCTTGTGGTGAACGCGTGCAAGGAAAAACATCTTTCCAATGTGCGATCAAAAGGAGAAGGCGTGGCTGCGCATTTTGACACTCCTGTCGTGTTGAGTTTGGAAGAATGCATGGAATATCTCGCGGACGACGAATTACTCGAAGTAACGCCCAAAAGTCTTCGTTTGAGAAAGGCAATCTTAAAAGCCCTGGGCCGCAAACGATCAAAAACGCATATTGTTTTGTGCAAGATGTGATAAAATAGAAGTGGATAATTCCGCAATAAAAATAATTAAAAAGGGTCGAATCAAAATTAAGTTACTTACTGCCTATAAACTCTATGGAAAAACCTCCAAAATTCAATCCTAACAAAATTCTCGGTATTCTTCTGCTTCTGGGTTTTGCGTTTTCCGTTATTACAATCGTAAGCGCAGTGGCGCCAAACCCGGGCCACACCATCTCTGAAATCGGCAATGTAATTCAGGGAGACATCTTGTATGGTTCGGCGACAGATGTTATCTCGGCTCTTGCCAAAAATGTCACTGCCACGAGATACCTCTCCAACACTGGTGCGTCAAACAACCCGGCCTGGGCGCAAGTGAATCTTGCCGATGGGGTGACGGGTGTCTTGCCGGTTGCAAGTGGTGGTAGTTATCGCACGCTCGTCACGTTGGGGTCGGATGTTATCAATAATAACGCCACTGCCAACACTATAGCGGACTGTACCGATCTATCGTTTGCGGTCACTAGTGGGACGAGATACAGATTTTATGCGACAATCTGGTACACATCCGCCGCAGGATCGACCGGTTCTCGATGGACGCTCAACGGCCCGACTTTTACGAATCTCGCCTATTATTCTCGATATGCTCTCACTGCGACAACGCAAACTCAAAACAACGCAGTCGCCTACAATATTCCCACCGCGTCAAATGCAACATCGCCACAAACAGCCGGCAATATCGCCATTATTGAGGGTACTATTCTCCCGTCGGCGAACGGTACGCTCATTGTGCGGTTTGCATCCGAGATTGCGAACTCGGCCATTACCTGCAAGGCAGGCAGCACTTTGGAATGGTGGTAAAAAAATATATGCGAAATAAATTTTTTCAAAAGCATATCAATACCTTCTTGTCCTTATTGATTATCAGCGGGTTTTTATTTCCCAGCTTCTTGATTATGGCCGTTTCTGATGTCATTTCCGTTCCTTTTTTCGCCGGCGACTCCTCGACTGTAGATGGTGCCGATGGCGATCTTGCCATATATGACGCTTCAAGAGGGCTCTTCCCTCTTCCTCTTGCCGCCAATAATATTCCTGACGGTACCCTTCCGACTAACAATCCAATACTTTCCTTGCCCGACACCATTATTCTTTCTGATTCTTTAGATAAGGCAAGCGGTCTGGTAATTTATAGGGTTTTAGACGGAATGCTTTTCGTAAATACGTTTGTAGGAAAGGGCAATGAGTCCGCGCATTCGGCGTCATATTTTGGCACAGGCGATTTCGTTATCGTTATGACGGCCGCCCCAGATCAATGCGCTGGATTTACTTTAGAAGAATGCCGCACCAGCACATATTTTGTGAAAGAAATCCCCTTTTCAATTCAGTAAACAAAGTATTGTTAAATGAAATTTTTCTATAAAAATGTATTGATATTTTTTGTAATTCTATTTTCGTTCGGATTATTTTTTTTACATACTGCAAACGCCGGTACGCTTTCGTGTTCGGTTACTACCGCCGCCGCTTGCACTGGTACGGTGATTTATCGGATGTCCGGCGCGACCAACGCGCACGCGGAACTGCCGAGCCAAGCGACCGCCGCTTATAACAGCAATGTTGTCTGCTGTAGCGGAGTAACGGGGCTCGGAACTGCTTGCACGGGAACATTTGCCACGGCATTAAAATTGTCCGGAGTGACTAACGCGCACGTTGAGCAAAACTCTCAAGTCAATTATGCCAATAGCGCTTGTATGTCGGTGCCAAGCGGTGGCACTGTTTCGGTAGGATATCAAGCAACGAACTGCACGGGATTTGATACTACACTTGGTTCAATGTCTGCCGTGACCAACGCCCATGTAGGAAATAGCGCTGCCTATTCTGCCATCCAAATATGCGGAACAGCGACGGCGGGCGCCTCGCAGTCCTTAACCTTTAGCTTGGGCTCAAACACCCTTGCTTTGGGAACTTTGTCTTCCACTGCCGTAACCAGCGGATCGCATACGATTAATGTTGCAACGAATGCGTCAGGGGGAATGGTAGTCACTGTTTCTGGCACAACTCTTACTTCGGGTGCGAATACCATTACTGCTTGCGCGGCAGGTTGTACTTCTACTATCGGCAGTGAGCAATTCGGGATTAACCTAAAAGATAATGTAACTCCTAATGTTGGGCTTGAGGCTTCGGGCACTCCAACGATCGGGGTTGCCGCGACAGGATACGCTACCATCGACAACTTTCGGTTTGTGACCGGAGAGACCATTGCGAGTTCCGCGGGCGCCATCAATGATACGACCTTCACTGTTTCTTATATCGCTAACATTGCCGCCCCCACCGAAGCCGGCAGTTACAGCTCCACCTTAACCTATGTTGCGACAGCGACGTTTTAATGGTAAAATTAAATTGTGGATAACATTGCAAGTTGTATGATATAATAAACTAAGGTCGAAATTAAATTATAATCTTCAATCAATATGAGGAAAATTAATACAATAACAAGCTTAGGGTTGATCATTGCGATGTTCGCGATACTAATGGGGCCGTTTGCGCACATTGCGCATGCCGCGGCTATTACCAGCGCGTCCGATACGATGTCTTCTTCTAAGATAACTACCGCTTCAAGCCATAAGATTAAATTCACTACCCCAACAGGCGCGGCCGACTCCACGGATACGATCATTATCACTTTCCCCTCGGACTTCAACTTTACCAGCAAAACGATAGGCACTGTTACCTTTACTCACGGCGCCTCAACTGGCTTGGAAAGTACAGAAACGCTTGCCGCGACTCCCAGCGCAACTGCTTGGGGAGCGGTTTTTTCCGGCACGCAGAACCGTATTCTTACCTTGACTGCCCCAACCGATGGAATTGGCACAGCAACAGTAGCGGCCAGTGATAAGATCATTATTACTTATGACAGCACTAATTCAATAAACGCCACAACTGGCGGTTCGAAAGTGATAAGCATCTCGGGTACTTTTGGAGACACGGGTGATATCACCGTGGTTCTTGTCACCGATGACCAAGTGGCGGTTTCGTCCACAGTAGCCCAGAGTTTGAGTTTTAGCTTGAGCGCAAACACCCTTGCTTTAGGAACTCTTTCTTCAACCGCGGTGGTTTCGGGTTCGCATACATTTACGGTTGCCACGAATGCGGCGTCAGGAATGGTAACAACTGTTGCCGGAGCCACCCTTACTTCGGGTGCGAATACCATTACTGCTTGCGCGGCAGGTTGTACTTCAACAACGGGCAGTGAACAGTTTGGGATTAACCTTGTCGCGAATACCACTCCGGTTGTGGGCGCGGCCGTGTCTGGTACGGCGCCGATTGGAGCTGCCGCAACGAACTACAATACCGCCAACAGCTTTCGGTTTGTGACTGGCGAGACGATTGCGAGTTCCGCGGCCGGGGTCAACAGTTCCGTCTTTACCGTCTCCTACATCACCAACATTGCGGGAGCAACCGAAGCGGGAAGCTACACCGCAACCCTGACGTATACGGCTACTGCGACATTCTAGTCAAGAGACATCAAATGATTATAAAGTATTTTATTCTTACCATTTTATTTTTGGGAGTGGCGATTGTTTTAGCGTTTCAGGCGCACGCGCTCACTATCTCGCCAGTGAAGATGGAGATATCCGGCGATCCGGGCCAGACTCTGCAGAGCGAGCTCACCCTCTTTAATGAGCAGGACGAGACAAAGACTTTCTATTCTTCTGCCGAGAATTTTGAAGCTCGGGGAGAAACCGGCGCACCCTTTTTTCTTCCCGAGAGAGTTGGTTTAGCGACTTGGATCAAAATAGAGGGGCAAGTCACTCTAAAACCAAAGGAAGAAAAAACTATCCCTTTTAGCATTGGTATACCCAAAAACGCCGAACCGGGCGGGCATTTTGCCGCCATTTTGTGGGGTCAGACTCCGACTCAAGCCACAGAAGGCGGTCAAGTGGCAGTTGGGGGGAGATTGGGCGTTCTCATATTGCTAAAAGTTTCCGGCGAAGTGAAAGAAGGCGGCGGGCTTTTGGAATTTGGCGCAGGGGAGAAGCAAAAATTCTTCAGTTCGCTTCCGATAACTTTTGCCTATCGCTTCAATAATACAGGTGGTGACAGAATCGTGCCAATCGGGGAGATAAAGATTAAAAATACATTTGGTCTAACCTCGGCGACTCTTCCGGCGAACAAAAAAGAAGGAAGCGTTTTGCCCGGCAGCGCGAGGAAATTTGAAGTGATTTGGAAGCAAACACAAAAAGACACGGATATCAAGCCAATAGACACGAAAGAAGAGGAAGAGCTTGGGTTTCTTGAAATGGCGGGACGACAATGGAGCGAATTTCACTTTGGTCGGTATACGGCTAAGATGAGTCTTGCCTGGGGCGCAGCAAATCAAACCGCAACTGCAAAATACAGTTTCTTTATTATTCCGTGGCAATTGCTTCTTATCATCGCAATTATTTTAGCGTTCATCGGATTTTTAGGAATTTGGGGGCTTAAAAAATATAATCGTTGGATTATCGCACAGGCAAGACAACCCTTCGACTCGGCTCCTCTCCATGAGGGTCGAGACTCTCGAGAGCAGGGCAAGCAAAAAAATGAATGAATACTTTTCTCTTACTACTTTTTATTTTTGCAAACTTTTTCATAACGGGTATTTTACAACTCCCTTTTGCGCTCGGGGCAAGTGTTACGATTTCAGCTTTTGTCCCACAAACAGCCGTAAATACAACTTTTAATTTTACGGCTGGTGGTAGCACCACTCTCGTAAATAGCAATAACACTACTGTTGTTTTTAGTTTCCCCACAAATTTTTATTCAGAAGATCTACAACTTCAAGCCAATTCTTACGCAAACGATTTCTTTACTACCGATAAACCAGCTCTTTCCGGTAAAAGTTTTGCAGGCAAAACCTATGATTTTAATTTCTATACAACAGGTGGAAGTTCCGTTTCAGCAATTTCTAAACCAGTAACAATGGTATTCAGCTACACAGATGCTGACATAAGCGGACTTGACGAGAGCACTCTTGCTCCATATCGCTGGGGCGCAAGCGACTCTGCTTGGCAATTAATTTCCGGGGGAACAGTTGATGCCGTAAACAATACAGTTACTTTTTCTACAATGCTCTTTAGTTCTTTTGGGCTTTTCGGTTCTCCGACCCCAGCTCCTTCCAGCGGCGGGGGTGGCGGGGGAGGCGGAGGAGGCGGAGGTTCTGCTGCGCCCGTAACAAGCGCTATCTTTTCTGGCAGGGCCTATCCAAAAAGTATGGTTACCCTCCTTAAAGATGCGCAGGTTGCGGCTACCACTATTGCCGGCGCGGATGCTAATTTTCAGATAAGTATTTCCAGTCTTTCGGCTGGAAATTATATTTTTTCTCTATACAGTGAGGACAACAAAGGGATTCGATCTTCGCTTTTGACTTTTCCTGTGAGTGTTACTTCCGGCGCCACTACTAACATCGGCGGTATTTTTATTACCCCCACTATCGCGGTTGATAAAAGCGAAGTGAAGCGTGGGAATAACATTGCGATTTTTGGGCAGAGTGTTCCCAATGGCGAGATTACTATTGCGGTAAGTTCAAAAGAGGATTTTTTTGCCAAGACCATTGCGGATAAAAACGGTGCCTATGTATACAATTTTGATACTTCTCGGCTTGATATGGGTCAGCATTTCACCAAATCAAAAGCTGCTCTGGACGGCGCAATCAGCTCTTTTAGCAAAGCGATTGGTTTTGTGGTTGGCACAAAAAACATTATAGCAGAGTTGCCCAAGGTAGCTACTAAAGGAGATTTGAATAATGATAGGCGCGTGAATCTTGTTGATTTTTCGGTGGCTGCTTATTGGCATAGACGACCTGCTCCTCCTGCATCCGTTGATCTTAATGGGGACGGCAAAGTTGATTTGATTGATTTTAGCATTTTAGCATTTTATTGGACGGGATAATTTTTGTATGAATCGCATTCTTTTTTTTCTCATCACCGTATTGCTTCCACTGCCTGCATTCGCCGCGGAAATATATTTTGGGACGCACACAAAAGAGGCAGGAGTGAATCAATATGTAGAGGTTGGAGTGTTTCTCAATACCGAAAGAGAGTCTATCAATGCGGTTGAGGGGAGCGTTTCTTTTCCCTCGTCACTTCTTGCGCCACAGGAAATACGCAACGGAAACTCTGTCATCTCCTTTTGGGTTGAGCAGCCCTTCGACTTCGCTCAGGGCGAACTTCGGTTTTCGGGAGTGATCCCTGGAGGATATGTGGGAAGCAATGGACACCTGTTCTCCGTGATTTTTCAAACGCAGAACAAGGGAGAAGCTGTCCTTGACGTGAGCAACGCGAGAACCTTGCTGAATGATGGCAACGGGTCTGAATCCTCATTCCATAGCTCACCTATAGCATTTACGATAGGGGCTGAATTAAAGGGTCCTGAAGTCTTGCCCGTGTATGACAAGGACGCGCCAGAATCATTTGTTCCCCAAGTAGCTCAAGACCCAAACTTGTTTGACGGAAAGTGGTTTCTGGTTTTCACGACACAAGATAAAGGTACCGGCATAGCCGGCTATGCCATACACGAAACGACACGAAAGAAAGTCACGCGAATAGACACGAAGAAATGGGTGGAGGCGGAGAGTCCGTATGTTTTGAAAGATCAAGGGTTAAAGAGCTTTGTCTACGTGAAGGTGGTAGACCGAGCGGGGAATGAAAGAATTGCAGTTGTTGAGCCGCGCTACCCAATAAAATGGTATGAAGTTTGGTGGATTTGGATTATAATAATAGGAATAGTCATTCTTGTCGGTGTAATGAAGAGTATTCTATGGAAAAAATAATCCGGATTATATTCGTTGCCATTAGTGTGTTATTCGTTGCCATTAGTGGAGCGAAAGCCGCGAACGCGGCTTCGCTGTATTTTTCTCCATCTTCAGGAACATACCAGGTAGGGCAGGTTTTCCCGGTGGAAATTCGTACGTCGAGCGCTGACCAATCAATGAATGCGACAGAAGGAGTAGTTACATTTCCTCAAGATAAGCTGGAGGTAGTTTCTCTATTAAAGAATAATTCGATTATCAACCTATGGGTACAGGAGCCTTCTTTTTCAAATGCTCAAGGAACGATAAATTTTGAGGGAATTGTGCTAAACCCCGGTTATAAAGGCGCGGGCGGGAGCATCATAACAGTAAATTTTAAAGGAAAGGCTATGGGTTCAGCTCCACTTGCCCTTTCCTCTGCCTCGGTTTTAGCAAATGACGGTCTAGGAACGAATATCCTCGTGAGTGCCGGTACAGCTCAATTTAATCTTGCCGCGGCTGGTATTATCCCGCCCGCGGCCATCTCTGATGTTCCTGCCGCGCCTCAAATTACTTCACCGACACATCCTGATCCTAATAAATGGTACGCAAACCCAGATCCAAAATTCACTTGGAAGGCGCCGAGCGGTATTACGGGCGCGAGAGCGCTGCTCGATAGAAACGCGGATTCAAAGCCTTACGTCGTTTACAGTCCCACCATTTCTGAAAAAGAATTCAAGGGTTTGGCAGATGGAATATGGTATTTCCATTTCCAGCTTCGCAACGCGAGCGGCTGGGGAGAAATCTCGCATTTCCGTTTCCAGATTGATACCGCAAAGCCGGATTTTCTAAAAATTACAGAAGTTCCGCGGCCAGATCTCACCGAACCTAAAGCAGAGTTCATTCTCGAGGCAAAAGATAGCACTTCTGGTATTGATCATTACGAGATTCAGGCAGACAGAGGAGAATCAAAAGTCTGGTCTGACGATGGAACGCATACGTATCTAACCCCAGCGTTAGAATCTGGTAAACATATCCTGATTGTGAAAGCGGTTGATAAAGCTGGAAATTTTCTCACGGAATCCGCGGAGTTTATTGTCGAGCCGCTTTTGCCTCCAGAAATAACTGAATATCCAAAAGAATTGACGGCAGGAGAAATACTTATCATAGAGGGGGTTACATACCCGAATGCAAAAGTAACCTTGTGGGTTCAGAGAGAAGAAGGAGAAGCACGAGCGCAAGTTGGCAAAAGCGATGAGAAGGGAAATTTCAGTTTTTTGGATTCAGAAAAGCTCAAAGAAGGGATTCATTTCTCGTGGGTCGAGGTAGAAGATGATCGGGGAGCTAAGAGCGGCCCGAGCGAGAAAGTTTCCATTTTGATAAAGCAGCCGACATTTTGGAAAATCGGAAGCTTTATGATCGCTGTGCTGTCCATTATTATTCCGCTCATTGCCCTTCTTATTATTCTCACTCTGCTTTTGCTGTACACGTGGCGCAAGATTTCCGGGCTAAAGCGAAAGATTCAAAAAGAGGTTAGAGAGGCAGAAGTAAGTTTGCATAGGGCTTTTGATTTTCTCAAAGAAGATATCCAAAAGCAAATCGAACTCCTCGAAAAGACAAAATCAAAACGCGAATTAACTAAAGAAGAAAAAAAGATTGTTGTGCAACTCAAAAAAGACTTAGACGCGGCCGAGAAGCTCATACGAAAAGAAATTGAGGATATTGAGAGACAAACATGAGTGAGCAGTCTACGAGGCGAATTGTAGTTGCGGTTTCGGGAGGGTTCGACCCTCTCCACATTGGCCATGTGCGGCTTTTTGAATCAGCAAAGAAACTTGGCGACGAGCTCGTGGTCATTCTCAACAACGACAACTGGCTTTTGAAAAAGAAAGGGTATGTGTTTATGCCGCAAGAAGAGAGGAAGGAAATTTTAGAGGCTTTGGAGGCGGTTGATCGAGTTATTATTACGAATCATCCGACAGATCCTCAAGACATGAGCGTGTGTGAAGAATTGCGTGAGCTTCGTCCAAACATCTTTGCCAATGGAGGTGATCGGAAAGAGGATAACGTGCCGGAAGTGGCAGTGTGCAATGAGATTGGCTGCAAGATGGTCTTTAATGTGGGCAAGGGAGGAAAGGTTCAATCGAGTTCGTGGCTGGTTGAAAGGCATAGGAACGGGCATGTCTGAAAGATCTTTCAGAGAACTCAAACTTGAAAACGGGAGGCAAGCAGTCGTTATCGTTGCTCATCCGGACGACGAGACTATTTGGATGGGCGGCACCATTGCGCGGCACAAAGATGTGAGCTGGACCATTTTCGCGCTGTGCCGAAAGTCAGATCCAGATCGTATGCCAAAATTTATGCGCGTGGTAAAATACTACGGCGCCCGCGGCATCATCTGTGATCTGGAAGACGAGGGAATTTTATCGGTCCAAGAAAGCATTCCTGAAATTATAAAGATTATCCGAAAGGAGTTGTCTCAAAAAACATTCGATATTCTTTTTACGCACGGCGTAAACGGAGAATACGGACACCCTCGACATAAAGGGGTACATCTCGCGGTCAGGCAGATGTTTGAGAAAAAAGAACTTCGCGCAAAAGCCGTTTTCTTTTTCTCCTACCAGCTCGACAAGCAAAAAAGAATCGCGATACCCCGCGAACGTTCTCCATTTTGCGTAGAGTTGTCGAACAAAGAGTGGAAAGCAAAGCGCAATGTGATAAAGCAATTGTACGGTTTCAGGCCTCACACTTTCGAGAATTGCAGTTGCGCGAAGGTAGAAACGTTTCGTAGTATTTAGAAATTAGTAATTAGAAATTCAATGCGTAGCATTGTGTTGTATGCCTATCCGCCGGAAACCGATGGTCTAAGCCTGCAAGGCGATATGCTTTATCGCGGAATGAAAGAAAATGGGGAGGAAGCAGCTGCTTGTCATTGGCAGAGCGATTTTGAGAAAGAGTGGCTGTATCTTACGTTCCAGCCAAATGCAGTGATTGGAATTGGATTTTGGGGATACGCTCCGCAGCTTATTTTGCACCCCCAGAAATTCGGTATGACTCCAGTTCCTTGGTTCGTGGCAGACGGATGGGTGGCAAACTACCAAGAAGTTATTGGGAACTTACCTCTTGTATTCGTGACATCAGACTGGGTAAGGCAAACGTATGAGCGCGATGGCGTGCAAACGAAAAATTTTGTGACAGCTCATGTGGGAGTTGAGCCCGATGTGTTTCACCCCATCCCAAAAACAGATGGTAGGGTAGCAAAGCTTCGAGAAATGTGGGGCGTGAAGCAAGGAGAAAAAGTTTTACTGAC
>ERZ1292623.3995-Hain-H51-01um-R1-3995-length-12302-cov-7_pt1 | contig 12302 bp, 12 predicted proteins | sample MGYA00564398_ERZ1292623 | MGnify/ENA primary metagenome ERZ1292623 (study PRJEB36523, sample SAMEA6512633) | groundwater metagenome | collected 2019-01-07 | study: AquaDiva: Metagenomics assemblies of 32 groundwater samples | reverse complement strand
TTGGAACTATTGGGTCACTTTATCTTTGGAAATATCTACAAACAATTTAGTTTCAGATTTAATTAACTGACCGAACGAAGTTGTAAGTACCGTAATAATACAGAATCCTGTATAACTACTTGGCAAGACATATCTTAGTAGCGAGTTTTCCGCCTTTTGCTCATGAAGTTGGAGGGAATCTCCACTGGTGGTATGGGATCGATTTTTATTCGATCTCCTCCTTACATGAGCAAAAGTTGTTCATTATAAAGAAGGTGTGGGACTCCCTCCGCTTTTGTATATACAGATATTGAACATGTAAAGTTTTTCTTGCGTACTAACATTTACCTCTGTTTATGATATCGTCAAGAGGAACTTAGAAGCTTTAATTAGATTTTTTAGTTACCAAAAACTATGAGTCAAGACCCACTTGTAGCATCCTTGAAGTATTATGGGGTTTCTCCATGGGAGATCGAAGTTCTTTATGGATTGCTCAATGGTATGTTCAAGGTTGAGCAAGAGCCAGATGCTAAGCAAGACGAAGATTTTGCTACGATGGTTGATGTTTCTTTTCCATTGGAGTTTAGTGATGCCTTTTTCAAGTGGTTTGGACAGATAAGATGGGACAAAGTCAAAGCAATACTAAAGGAGATGAAACGTCGGAGGGGTTCTGGTAAAACTATGAAGGTCAACATGCGTTTTGCTGGAAAACCAAACATCAAGTTTGTTGTGGACCTTGATGATCATCACTGGTTTAACATGGCTATAGAAAAAACTGATTTTATCTTGGAGTTGTTACAATATCAATTAGACCCACAAAAAATACCACAAAACATCACCGATGTGGTCTATGAGTTTGAGCAAGAAACAGGTAGATGGCGGTTGTGCACAGCGTTTTCTTATGATACAAGATATGTTTTTTCAAAAAACGAGTGGAAACTTGTCACTTGATCTCCTTTCCTAATGGTTCTAAAAGTGAATGTAGCTCTTTGTATTTTTTTTCTATAAAATCAAGTGCCTCCTCAAGTTTTTTTGATTTACCATACTTGTATCTGATAAGTTCTCGGTGACGCCAAAAGTTCTTACCATCTCCAACCGAAATAGTGCTAAAATAATCTGGACCTTTTATGCTATCTGGAATCTTCATGCTGTATGGAAAAAGAAATTCTGCCATAAACCATTCGTCACCATCAGGATAATCGCTTCCTGTGTCTAGATCAAAAAAGAGATGTAAGAGGTTAGATTGCATAAGACCATCATCTTGTATTGAAGGATGCTTTATGTTGGATTTTTTAAAATCAAGATTCAGAAGACGGGGTTCAAAGTAACCCTTGATTATGGATTTGCGAAATATCTTGTTTACTTCAGACAGATTCAACGGTAAAATACTCTCTGCCCAACCTGCTAATAACTCATTTTATGATGTTGATTTGAGTAGCATTTCTAGTCCTTCCTTTAGTTGTATTTTTGGAGAATATCCAAGATCTCTTTGTGCTAACCATATTGAGGTCTGGCTATGTTGTATGTCGCCTTTTTTTGGTTGCTTATGTTCTATAGAAAGTGGTTTACCAGAGACTGATATCATTAGCTTTGCAAGATCTTCGATAGTTGTATACTTGCCATTAGCAATGTTGTAGACATTTCCTTTCTTGCCTTCAATTTTTGTAATAGCATTTTGAATTGATTGCACTACATCGTATACTGATACAAAATCTCTCGTGTTTGAACCGTCACCAAAGATTACAAGCGGTTTGTTATCTACGATTTTTTCCATAAATTTTGTGATTACGCCTGCATATGGACCTGATTGACCCTTTCCATAGACATTAAAAAGTCTAAGCGTTATGCAGTTCAAATCATATGAGTTTGAAAATGCTTGCATGTAATGCTCTATGGCAAGCTTACTTGCACCATAAGGAGAGATTGGAATGGTTTGAGAGTTTTCAGAAAGCGGTAGATCTTTTGGATTTCCAAATACAGCTGCGGAAGAAGCTGCTATCACATTGCGTACCTTTTGTGCAACACATGAACGAAGCAAGTTTACAGTTCCTGTCACATTTACATGATGTGTGTGTTCTGGAGATTTGATTGATTCTTGAACATCGATTTCAGCAGCCAGATGTACAACCAAATCAAAACCAGTAATAGCATTTGAAAGCGTTTGATGGTCTGTTACATCACCTTTTACAAACGATGCTCCATTTTTTAATAAATGTGATATTTTGCTTTCAGAACTGTTTTTTAGATTGTCATATATTGTTACTTTGTTACCAGCTTTCAAGAGTGAGTCTACTAGATGATTCCCAATAAAACCGGCACCTCCAGTAACAAAAATTTTCATGTCTTTTGAACTACAGTATGTGGTAAATAATTATCTTTCAGACCTCAAGGGAGTCTAGGATCTTTGAGATATCAGTTATCGGCTTTCCGCCAGACGAAATTGGTTGGTCTGCAGGAGGGTTTTCAAGATAATTTGGAATTCTATCCGCAATTCTCTGTTCATAAGGAGCGATAAGCTCATTTTGATAGAATATGCCAGTCGGAATCTTGGCATCCCATTCGTTTGCTTTTATAAGTGCCTGTGTTAGCTTTTCGTTAACCTCTTCTTCTGAACTATAATGTACTACTGGGTCATACCCAGTATCTTCTAGTTTGTAGATTCGTGGCTGCGATTTTCTTGTAGTTTGATCAATGTTACCCAAACCAGCAAACCAGTCTCTGGTGTTAATGTCATTATATGTTGGACAGGGTTGAAGAACATCTAGAAAAGCAAGACCTTTGTGTTTAACTGCAGCAATAATCAAATCCTTGAGCTGTCTTACATCGTAAGAATAGCCTCTTCCGACAAATGTAAAACCACTAGCAATTGCCAAGCCGATTGGGTTTACAGATTGGTTTACATTGGGTTGTGGCAATGATTTTGTTTTTAGTCCCAGTTGAAGGGTGGGGGATGCTTGTCCTTTTGTGAGTCCATATACCGCATTGTTGAATATTATGTATGTCATATCCACATTTCTTCTACCTGCGGCAACAAAATGACCAGCGCCTATTCCCAAACCGTCACCATCTCCCCCTGCAACTACAATTGTCATTTCAGGATTTGCAAGCTTGGCTCCTTGTGCAAAGGTAAGAACGCGCCCGTGCAGAGTGTGTATTCCAAATACGTTGATAAAATGTGATGTTTTACCTGAGCAACCTATTCCAGAAAAGATTGCAGCCTTATGTCTTGGAATCTTCATCTCTGTTAGTGCCATCTGTATTGCGCTTACGATACCAAAGTCCCCACAACCTGGACACCAGTCATTGTGAACTTCGGTTTTGTAATCAGATAATTTAGGCTCCAAATGTTAGCACCTGTCTTTTTTCTGCCTTGTTTTCTAGAATTTTTTTAAGCGAATCATAAATTTCTGTGCATGTCATAGGCCTGCCCGTATATTTCAAAATGTAATAGTCTACTTTCTTGTCCAAATGTTCATTTAATAAAGAACCAAGCTGGGCTGATTGGTTTGCTTCTATGTCTATGATCGTTTTAACTCCTTTAAGCAAGGACTTTACATGATCTGTTGGAAAAGGTTGTAGAAGCTTTATTTGAATAAACCCTACTTCAAGCCCTTCTTTTTTTAACATCTCAAGAGCATCTAGAATTGGACCTTTGTTTGAACCCCAGCTAACTACACAAAACTCTGATACTCCATAGCTTACTACTTGGTCTTCTTTTGGTATTGTTTTTAAAACCAAATTAAGCTTTGAGGCCCGTTTGTCCATCTTTTGAACTCGATTTACTGGATCTTCTGAGATGTGACCTCTCTCGTCACTTTCATCACCAGTATTCCAAAATATACCGTTTTCAAGTCCTAGCCTAGAACGAGGGGATATTCCGTCTTCTGTGAAGGCAAATCTTTTGTAATCATCACCTTCTATTTTTTCAAGCAGCTTACCTCTATCAATTTTTATTAGGTTAGGATCGAATCTCTTGCATGTTGCTACCGTACTTGCAATGAACTTGTCCATCATATGTATTACTGGCATCTGGAAAATTTCTGCAAAATTGAAACATTTGCCAGTATCATAGAAACTTTCTTCAATGTCACCTGACGCATACACAATCCTTGGAAAGTCGCCATGTCCTGCATGTATCGCAAACATCAAGTCATCCTGACCATGTCTTGTTGGAAGACCTGTTGATGGTCCACTTCTTTGGTATAACGTAACCACAATTGGCACTTCATTTATTCCCGCCCAACCAAGAGATTCTGCCATAAGAGAAAATCCTGGTCCTGATGTGCTTGTTGCAGATCTTGCACCTGTCAGAGATGCACCAATCACCATACCAATTGCAGAAATTTCATCTTCAGTTTGTACTACTATAGTAGATCCTGGCCTGTTGTTTGTTACTTCAAAGACCTCGTTTGACTCCAAAAATACACTCTCATCAGAAGCTGGTGTAATAGGATAGTATGATTGAAATCTGCACCCGCAAGCTATTTTACCAATACCTGTAGCTTGATATCCTTGAACCAGAATTGTGTTTGGTTCCTTTGTAATGACTGGAAGCGTGTACTTGAGCTTAGGAAACTTTACCGTTGCAAAGTTGTATGAATGGTTTGCTGCCTGTTTATTCACCTCAGCTATCTGTGGCTTGGTAGAAAATACTGACTCGACTGATTTTAAAAGGGTTGCAGGTGGAAGACCCAAAAGTCCTAGTGAGACAGAAACTGCTATCACATTTAGCATTCTGAACATAGTTTTAATCTTTGGGTTCTGTGTTTCTTCTGATAAATTTGCCAGAATGCCCTTAAACGAAACAGCGTAAAGATGAACTCCTTTATCTTTGCACAAATCTATCATTCCTTGTACTGTAAGTTCTTTATTTTTAGAAAAAAGAAGCTTTGTTAATCTAGACTTGTATTCTTCATCTAATGTAGAGACTTCATCAGCTTTTATTTGCACCAGTTCAGAATCGTATACTATAGCTCCATCAGGATACACATCATCTGCATGTCTAAATAGTGTTTCAGCATCAAAAGCCACAAGCATTGTTATATTGTTGATGTTTGAACGGATCTTTTTGTCAGACACGCGAACTGCAAAGTAGCTGTGCTCTCCTTTGATGTTAGAGTAAAATTCTCGTTTTCCAAATATTTTCAAACCCATGCCAGCACAAGCACCGGCAAAAATGTTGGCTGCAGTTTCCACACCGCTTCCTTGCGGACCGCCGATAACCCACGTTATGTCTGTTGACTGCACAAATGATTTGAGTTTTGATTAAATATTAACAATGCGATATGATTAACCACCAGTAGCAGCGTCAAAAAGAGCGCATTCACACTTATCACGTTCCCCACAAAATGGGCAAACGCAGACACACTTCTCTAAAGGATTTCCACATTTTATACACAGAGCAAACTCTTCTTCGTGCTTCAAGTGCACAGTATTAGAACAAAATGTTATAAATGCTTTTTAGAAAGAAATTATCGCATCAAACTTAAAACTTGTTTATTCCACAGAAATGTGAAGTTGAAGATTTTACTCACAAGAAAACTACATGATTTTGCAATTAAAGAGCTCAAAAAAAGATACTGTGTAGAGATCAACCGTGGCAAGATTCCCATGCCAAAAAAAGAACTTATTTCAAAAATTAAGGACAAGGACGGTCTTGTCTGCTTTCCTTATGATACCGTAGATCGTGAAGTAATTGATGCAGCAACGAATCTCAAAGCTATTAGTACTTTTAGTGTAGGATATGACCAGATAGACATCAAATATGCTATCAAAAAGGGAATTATTGTAAGCTACACCCCAGAGATTTTGACAAGAGCAACAGCTGATCTTACCATGGCACTAATGCTTGCTCTTCTAAGAAGAGTGGTGGAAGGAGATAGAACCATTCGTAATAACAAGTGGAAGGTAATTTTTGGGGCTTATGATTTTCTTGGAACTGATCTTTATGGTAAGACCCTTGGAATCTTTGGCATGGGCAGGATAGGAAAAGCGGTTGCAAAAAGAGCTAGTGGTTTTGAGATGAATGTCTTGTATCACAACAGAAACAAATTGCCAAATGCAAAAGAAAAGAGCCTTGGAGTAAAATATGTTAGTCTAGATTGTCTATTCATGACTAGCGATATTGTAAGCATACATGCGCCATATACGAAGGAAACGCATCATCTTGTAAATTTAAAATTGTTAAAAAAAATGAAGCGAACAGCATTTTTGATCAACACTGCACGTGGTAAAATTGTAAATGAAAAAGATCTTGTATTTGCTCTAAAGAAAAAGATTATTGCAGGAGCTGCACTTGATGTTTACCAAAATGAGCCGATCAACAAAACTCATCCACTTGCAAAGATGGAAAATGTAGTAGTTACGCCACACATAGGCAGTTCTACTAATGAGACAAGAAGAGAAATGGCGAAAATAACTGTTCAAAATCTTATACTCTCACTTTCTGGAAAAAGGCCAATTTATGCGGTAAATTCAAATGCTAAAATATGATGGTTTCTTTTGAACCATATTTTTGGAAAAGATCATCGTATAGCTTTTTCCTTTCTTGTCTTATGTTCATCTTCTCATCATACATCTTTGAGAAAACGGCAGACATTAGCTTCTGCCCGTCTTTATCAAAGAACCTTATGCTGTAACTGGTTCGGTCTTCCTTTTGTTCCTTGACAAACTGAGCCTTTGAGACGGTACTGGAATCCAGGTGCATATGGCAAGGACCATCATTATCTCCTATTGTAATCCAGTTGTCCTTTTGTCTTAATTTCAGTGAATTGCTTCTCATCTCAATTATAGCACCACCAGTTCGCACAATAAATAAAATATCATTTATTTTTGATATATCAGATAAAAGTTCATTTAGCATGTTTGAGTAAGGTGACTTTCACATAAATAAATTGTAAAATTAAAGTTGAAATAGGTCGTCTGGATCCATTCGTATGCAGTCTGTGCCAACTGCCTTTAATCCTGAAAATTGTATTACTCCCTTTGGGATCTTGCCCTCTGTCTGTAATCTCTGCAATTTTTCAGAAAATGGGTTTTTGTGTCCAGTGCATGTTATTCCAATCATATATTCTTCATCCTTTACTTTGATAGATATTATAAATTCTGGAGGCATAGCACAGTCCTTCCCTTTTTCTTTTATAGAACAGTGTTCTGGTAACAATAGGCTCTGTCTATCCGGACAAAATATTAAGTTTGGGCTGTGATTTTCTCAAAGTTCCAAATGGATGCTTTTGGATGTTGTGTGTAATTTAAGAATCCTTTTTCCTGCAATTTTTTAACAATATATGCGGAATAGACTGGCGCGCCTGTTGCACCAGGTGAGTTATAGTTTAATATATGATATGAATTTGGACCCTCTAACTCCATAACATCGGGTAGAAATGTACCTTCTGGGGTTATGATAGATGATCTTATTCCGGCAGTACCACGTTCTAAGAAAAATGTTGGTTTTATTTTTGGTATGAATTGTTTAACACGTTCAATCATTGCCGTTTTTGAAATTGAGCTAAGCCATTCCTTTGAAATCAATGATATGAAGTCAGAGTTCAAAAGTAGTTTTCTTGCACTACCAGTGACTATTTCAGACAGTTTTGAGACCAAGGTGCCTACATCACCTATATACCCTGAATAGGTTTCTGAACTTGGAACTGGAACTGCGTTTGGTCCAACCTCACTTCTACCATCTGATCTAAGAATCCAATGTGGGTCAAGGAATGGAAAGTCTGGAAAGCTAGCAACTGAATAGATGTTTGTTTTTACTAGGTTAGTGTATTCTTTTTGTGCTATCCAGTATTCTCCTCTAAAATGAAGATCAGAATACTCTTTTGCAACACCAAACTTTTTTGCAATATCAAGTGAATGCCCGCCTGCACAGTTAATTATTAGATCAGCATTTAGCTGTTCATTGTTTTGAAAAGTTATCAATGAACCATTTTCGTTTTTTTGTATGGATTCAACTTTGTGCTTTAACAAAAATTTAGTTCCGTTTTTCTGTGATTCTTTTTTAAGTTCATGTGTGAATATTCCATAGTCAACTGCGGCATCACATCTACAAAATAAGGCTGAATGACAACGTACATTTGGTTCTTTTTTTAAGACGTCGTTTCCTTCAAGTAATTCAAGATCGTCCTCTGAGATGCCATTCTGAACTCCCCACCTCATGTATTTTTCTAAAATCTTGCGCTGGTTTTCATCCAAGGCCACCTCTAGTGTACCAACCATCTTCCATGCAAGTCCTTTTTTCTCTGCAAATGTTTTCCACAAATCATGCGAGAGAAAAGCAGATTTGGCTAGTGTCGTCTTTTTTTGTGGATCAAGATAAAATGGTGAATGGACAACACCAGTATTACGACTGCTAGCATGCATTGCAACTTCTGACTCTTTTTCAATAACGCAGATTTTGATATCATAAAGACTGGAAAGCCAGTGTGAGATTAAGGTTCCAAGTATCCCTCCTCCAATTATTGCTACATCGCATTTTGTCAATGTCTACAAATTAGCTCCGTATCTTTTAATGGGTTATGTAAAAGGCGCCGGGAGAGAGATTTGAACTCTCGAACCCTTGCGAGTACGCGCTTTATGGTAAATTCATTTCCAGGCGCGCGCCCTACCAGGCTAGGCGATCCCGGCAATTGTTTTTCGCCAAATTAATTTTCGTTGTAAAACTGACTATATATTACGTTATTTAGCGAGTGAATATGTTAGATTATTCTTGAAATTGTCATTCAAAGCTGCTTTAATTTCAATATGAGTTTTTAATCATCTGTATGATTTCTACTTAATTATTAAATATTAAATAACTATTTGCTCTCATGTGCCTAAAAAAACAGTAAGCATTGCTTTTTTGTTTTTGATCCTAATTTTTGGTCTAAGTTCCAATCTGGTTTCAGCCGAAGAAGATCAAGATAATGTTGTAGGAGCAATAATGATTTCAGCTGATAAACTATCATATCTGCCTGAAGAATCCATTCTAATTTCAGGTGAAGTTACAGAAAGAAAGATGCCTGTAATAGCACTTAGAATATTTGATCCTGAAGGAAAAATTCTTGGCGCATATAATGTGGAACTAGATGAAAATAATTTTTCTAAAGTAATAATGGCGGATATTCCATTTTATGAAAAACCTGGCATATATCTAGTAACAGCTGAATATGGAAAGCTAAATTCTGAAACAATATTTGAGATAGAAAATGATCTATTTGAAACAGAGTATGATGCACCTGAGATTAATGAATATGTAGAGTTATCACCTAAGATTTTATCATTTCAATCAGACAAGGAAATCTATCAGGATGAAGATATAATTACACTTAATGGGAGAGTATCTACGACTTCTAAATCACAAGTTATCATGACCATTTTTGACCCATTTGGTGCACCGATTGGGATTTATCTTGCTGATGTGAATCCTGACTTAACTTTTTCTACCTCATTTTTAGCAAAATACAAGATGAATTTCAAAGTAGAAGGTGTATATTTAATAACTGCACAATATGGAGGCCATGATACTAAACAGAGTCTTACTGTAAAGTTTATTGAAAAAATAGACCCACAAATAGTTACGGATGTAGCGTCACATTCCTTCTTATTTTCAGAACCAGATCTGAAACAGTTGGCAGCTTGGCACTATTTGAATGACAACGATAGTAAATTAGCGTCATTTTTCAGTGATTTGTTGAAAAGAGATTTGATGCACATCAATGTTGATAGTACAATTTCAAAGGATTTACTTGTTAAATGGATTAAAGATAATGAAACTACACTGGGTTTTATGATTGAGGACCTGTTTGAAGGAAATATTTCTGAAGAGACGTTTATTTTATTTATCGAGGATTCATTAAATGATTATGTCAGCAAAGTGCCAGGGCAAATTTCGCAAGATAAAGTTTCTCCAAATATAACACCAGCCCCAAAAAAGATTTTGAAGACAGAAAGCAAAGAACTTGATATATTAAAAGATGTCCGTGCCAAAGTTGAAATCGATTACAAAAACGATGGACTAAAAAAAGATGAAAAAATAGTATATTTGTATAGCAATGTAAATTGTGAAAAGGGTACTTACGAAGATGTAATTTCTCATTATAATAGTCCAGGACCTGCTTTTGCACACCTTTGCAAGTATAAATATGCAATATCTTATTATGATCAGACTTTGGAATTAAATCCAAAAAATATTCATGCATTAACTAATAAGGGATCAGCACTTGCAAGCCTTGGCAACTATCAAGATGCAATATCATATTATGACAAAGTCCTGGAAATTGACCCACAGTATGTGATTGCATTAAACAACAAAGGTAACGCACTTGCAAGCCTTGGCAACTATCAAGATGCAATATCATATTATGACAAAGTCCTGGAAATTGACCCACAGTATGTGATTGCATTAAACAACAAAGAAAAGGCAAGTGCCTCATCAGGTTTGCTACTTTCTGAAGCAGAACCTCAAAGTGTGGCTATCTTAACTGAAGAGATTTCCCCACCGAAGGAACGAGAAGGCAGTCCAAATGACATAGTAACACAATTTGTTGGGGTACTTTCTTCAATAGGAGCTTCATTAATTACGTTATTTAGTTAGTAAAAAAGACAATCAAATTTCGTTATTTGAGTACATTAATTGTAAGCGATTTTGTCAAGACGTTTTCGCCACCTGCAATGGCACTTGAAACAATTTTGTATCTGCCATCAATTATCTTATCACCATCAGACTTTGTTTGATCCCAGACAAACATTTTTTCCTCTTTTGGTTCAAGTACAGAGATTACCTGGAGGGATTGTGGTGAATAGAGTATTCTGCCATCCAATCCAACTATCTTCATCCCATAAGAAGAATCTGAGAATGTCAGAGGTTCGGTTCCAGAGTTTATTATTCTGATGTTAATTGGTTCACCAAGCTCAAAATTTGTCTTTTCCGTTATGATGGAAAGAGATGAGCCTTCAACGTACACAAGTGTTGGAGCTTGGTTAGCCAGGTTTGCAAAAAAGAGTCCTATCACAATAGCACCAACAACTCCTAAACCAAGTCCAATCATGGCTCCTTTTGGAATCAACTCTAAAAAGTAAATTTGCTTCCTTTTTATTTGTTAACGACGGTTTTTGAGCGCCAGTTTTTAGGATATGTGTTTGGTGCCATGATAATTCTCTTTATCTTAAATGCAAATCCCTTTGTGTTTTCTACAATTTCAGATTCGGACAAAATTGCCTCGGCAAGTCCAACTATTTCATCTTTTTGTGTGTATATTCCCACAAAATCCCCTTTTGCAATATTTGGCGAAATTTCCAAAATGCCAGGGATTGCAAGCTGCGCTCCATGACATAATGCGTCTACTGCAGAATCCCTGATTACAACCGATTTTATCTCACTTAATGCGTGTTCGATTGGCATTATTTGCCGTAAGAGTTTAGAATCGTCACCTTTTTCCTTCCATAATGCGTATGCGTCAACAAGATCGTGCATCTTAACAAGGTTAGAATCTTCTGTAAAGTGTCCAACGCGGGTTCGTCTCAGTTCAATCATTGTTGCACCAGAACTGAGTATCTCTCCCATATCATAGAAAATTTTTCTAATGTAGGTTCCAGCTTCACACAATATTCGCAAAAGCAAGAGTCTCTCTTTTTGTTCAATCACCTCAATCTCGTAGATATTCCTAATCCTTGTCTGTCTTGATACTGAAGAACGTTGGGGTGGTTTTTGGTAAATTTTTCCAAGGAATTGTTTCAAGACAGATTCAAGATTTTCACGTGAAGGCAACACATGCAGTCTTCCAAGTGCATGATATTCTTTTGGACCTAGCAACAAAACACCCAAGGCTTTGGTGGCATCACCAAGACCTATTGGTAAAAGACCAGAGACTGGAGGATCGAGTGTGCCACTGTGCCCTGCATTTGAAACATTAAGGATTTTTTTTATCCAAGCTACAGTTTCATGGCTTGTAGGACCGTTTGGCTTGTCCAAAAGTATCAAGCCATATTTTAGAAGCTGTTCTACTGTTCTTTTGTCATAATACGTCCCATATGCATCATTTGTTATGTCCTGATCTATTATTCTGAGATTTTGAAGCTGTTTTAGTTTCATAGTAATTTTCTTACCGCCGATTTTGCGATGGAAAGTACCTCATCTGCTCCAAGACCATCTGTGTTTATTATTTCATCAAAAACTGATAGGTCATCTCCAAAATCAAAGTTGTAAAGTTTTTTGTAGATCAGTTTATTTTCTTCATATCTTTTTGTTACTATCTCAAGCGCCTTTTCTAATGAGAGGTTATCCCTTGTAGTCATTCGCTTTGCACTGTTTTCATGTGAGCCTGCAAGCCAGATTTTGA
>ERZ1292623.3992-Hain-H51-01um-R1-3992-length-12307-cov-7_pt1 | contig 12307 bp, 10 predicted proteins | sample MGYA00564398_ERZ1292623 | MGnify/ENA primary metagenome ERZ1292623 (study PRJEB36523, sample SAMEA6512633) | groundwater metagenome | collected 2019-01-07 | study: AquaDiva: Metagenomics assemblies of 32 groundwater samples | reverse complement strand
GATGCGATTTCATTTGTTTTAGGAAGATTATCTGCAAAAAGTATACGCGCTGAAAAGAGTTCTAATTTAATTTATAACGGTGGAAAATCAAAAGACCCTGCAAAACAAGCTGAAGTTACAATTGTTTTTGATAATTCTAAAGGTGATTTCTCTCTAAAAGAAAAAGAAATTAGTATATCTAGAATAGTTAAACAAACTGGACAGTCTGTTTACAAAGTAAATGATCAGCATGTAACAAGACAGCAAATTATTGATTTACTAAGTGCAGCTAAAATTGATCCCGACGGGCATAATATTATCTTTCAGGGAGATATAATAAAATTTCCGGAAATGCATCCCGATGACAAAAGAGAAATTATTGAGGAAGTTTCAGGAATCTCAGTTTACGAAGATAAGAAACATAAAGCATTATTGGAGCTTGAAAAGGTAGAGTCAAGATTGAAGGAGGCTGAAATTATCTTAACTGAGAGGGGAGCTTATTTAAGAGAATTAAAAAAAGATAAGGATCAAGCTTTAAAATATCGCGGATTACAAAAATTAATACGAGAGAATAAAGCCACTTATCTAAATATACAAGTACGGCAAAAAATTAAGCAAATTAATAACGTTGAAGAAAATATAAATAAAGAACAACAAAAAATAAATAAGGCTAGGGAAGAGATAAATAAGATAAAACATGAGATTGATAATAAAAAAAATGAACTTAAACTTATCAATGATGAAATTGTTTCTAGGGGAGAATATCAGCAATTAGAATTAAGCAAGAATATAGATGAAACTAAAATAGGATTAGTAAAAAATACTTCCAGATTAGAATTATTACAGAATGAAATTATCAAAGTAAGGAATAGAAAAGAGCAATTAAAAACAAACCTTGGCAATGTTAACAAAGATATTGACGAATTAGAGAAACAAAAAAAAGACTTTGAAAAAAATATGGCTAACCTAGAGAAAGAAAAGAGTAAGGTTAAAGAGACTAGGGAAGATAAAGAAGGGAGATTAATAGATTACATTATTCAAAAAATAAACGAATTAAGTTTGCCTGGAGTTTATGGAACAATAGAAAGTTTATCAAAGGTGGATGATAAATTTGATCTTGCAATTGAAGTCTCTGCTGGAAGTAAACTTAATTCTTTTGTTGTAGAGAATGATTATGTTGCAGAAGAATGCATTAATTATTTAAGAAGAAATAAAATTGGAACAGCTATATTTTTACCCTTGAATAAAATAAGGCCAAGAGAATTAAGACAAGATGCAAGACCTTTATTAAAATCACCAGGGTCTCACGGACTTGCTTTGGATTTAATGAAATTTGATCAAAAATTTAAAAATGCGTTTTCTCACGTTTTTGGTGATACAATAATCACAGATGATCTAGAAGCTTCTAGGAGAATTGGAATCGGAAGAGTAAGAATGGTTACTTTAACTGGAGATTTAATCGAGACTTCTGGAGCCATTATAGGCGGGTTTAGAAAGAAATTAAACTTAAACCTTAATGAATTAATAAGGGTAGATGCAGATCTAAAAACAGTTGTTAATCAGCAGAAATTATTATTGCAAGAAAAAGAAAGAACATTTGCAATATTAAAAGAACAAGATAGAGAGCTAACTGATTTTGAAAATGAAATTAAATTATTAAAAGAAAATATTAAAAAATCACAATCCTCATTGAATGAAAAAGAAAAAGAAGAGAAGAAATTTTATGAGGATTTTAAGGATTTGGGAGCAAGAAGAGAAAAAATTAATAATTTAATCCAAAATCATGAGATTGCTTTAGTAAAACTAGATGAAAGTCTGCGTTCTTTAGAAAATGCAGTCAATTCTTTTAATATTGACAGGGCAAAATCAGTTGCAGAAAAAGAAGGATTGGAAAAAGAATTTGAGGAATTTAAAGATGAAATCATAAAGAAGACAAATGATATTCAAAAATTATTAAATGAAATCCAGGATGCTGAAAAAGGTCTTTTATTATTGGGAAATGTAAATTTAAGAGCCTTGGAAATCTATGAACAGATTGAGAAGGAATTTAATGACTTAATCGAAAAGAAAGAAAAACTTAGAATAGAAAAGCAAGATGTAATGAACATGATGCAGGAAATAGAGGCTAAGAAAAAAGACTTGTTCATGCAGACTTTAAATGAAATAGATGCTAACTTTAGGAGGATATTCTCAAGTTTATCTAATAAAGGGCAAGCTTATTTGGAATTAGAAGATCCTGAAAACATATTTAATGCAGGATTGGATATTAAAGTTAAAATTTCTGGAAGTAAACATCTAGACATAAAAAGTTTAAGCGGTGGAGAAAAAACATTAACCGCTTTAGCGTTTATATTTGCAATCCAGGAATACCAACCAGCCTCATTTTATTTATTGGATGAAGTTGATGCAGCCCTTGATAAGGATAATTCTGATAAACTATCTAAATTAATAGGAGAATATAGCAAAAAAGCACAATATATTGTTATTTCTCATAATGATAATTTAATTACAGAAGCTGAAAGGATTTATGGTGTAAGCATGCAAGAAGGTGTCAGCAAGGTAATTGGATTAAAACTTTAATCAATAATAAACTTCTTTAGACTATACTGGAGAAAGATTATCTGGGACATCTACAACTTGTACATAAACAACATTAGCACCTTCCATATTTTTTTATTAAGGTTTTCTTCTTTTACTGCTGCTTTCTTCTTCTTCGAAGAAATCCACTATCTCTTTCCAGTAGCTTATTAATATAATTAATACAATTAATACTATTATTCCAAGGACAATATAAAATTTGTATTGTATTAAGAATGATAATATTAATGACGAGTACATTCCTAGATTGCTTTCTTCCGTTTCTCTAGGAACTTCCTCATTTATTACTTTACTTTCTATCACTAATTTATTGTCTTTGATTTCTTTTAATGTTAACTCATAATCGTAATAGCCATCTTGGTCAACATCTACTTTTTCTGTTTCATTAAGGTCTAAGATAAAGTATTGTGGATTAGAATTAACTTCTATGACTACACTTGTGTTTGTAACCTCCTTTATTACAATGCTGTGCTGCTCATCTTTAAATGTGAAGTTAACATTGCTTGTTATTAACCCTATATCCTGAACAGTCTCTTTTTGTATTTCTTCTTCTACTAAATCTTCTGTTTCATTTAATATCTCTTCATTTAAAACACTCTCATTACTTTCAACTTTTACTTCTGTAAGCAAATTGCTCTTTATCCAGGCTATTATTCTTTCCCATAAGTTTGCTCTATTAACTGGCTGGCCTATTCCTCCTTCACTTCTAACCATGAATTTAACATCTTTACTTTCTAAAACATTAGACCCTTGCACTCTTACATTTAATGTTGCTTTATAATCTTTTAATTTTGTGTTAAATGAAGGGGCGATGTATAAATAACTTACTTCCGTATTTCCAGAATCAACTTCTAGAGTAGCCGGATTTAATTGCACGAAATTATTTGCCTCTCCCGTTAAACTTATTAAATAAGTTGCTTTTTCAGGTCCGTTATTAGTTATTTTTACCTCTACAGTTGCTGTAGTGTCTGGCTCTATTACAACATCATTGACATCTATTAAAGGAGTATAACATAAATCAGTTTCAACTAATGTAACTTTAATACTATCTTCAGAACTTATCTTGCTTGAATCAAATGCTGTTGCCTTGACCTTTACATCATAAATTCCAGTTAAATCTTTGCTTGGTGTTAAAGTTAACTTTACATCTTTTTCCGCTTTAGCATCTAAATTTGTTAATTGAGTATCTAGGAATGCCCATGGATAATTTACTTCTAGCTTAAAATCTTTATCAAATTCTCCATTGTTTTTAATTTTGATATTATACTCTTTGCTTGCTAGATTACAGATATTATCTTCACTCTTTTCAATGTCCAAAGCAACGTCGTTGCATTTTTTTACATTGACTTTTATCAATTGCTCTTTACTTAACTCACCATCTTTGCTGTCTGCTTTTAAATTAATATCATAACTTCCTTCTACCCCATAATCAGGATTTAAAATTAAATTTACTTGTGAGTTTGTATTTGCGGCTAATTTTACATTATCATTTTCTAAGTTAGCCCATCCAGGTCCTGTTAATAATAAACTAAACTCATTATCAGTTTCAGCTGTATTTTCAATGTTTAATGGAATATTTTCAATAGTGTGTTCACACATATCCAAGAATGTTTTTTCAGGCACTAAATTAAAATCATAACAGCTATTAACAACTGCTCTTGATGTAAAGCTTGCAGCTGCATTGCTTGTCAACGATTTAATATTAACATTGAATGAATATTCTCCAGAAGTTCCACATGGAGCTTCATAATATGCATATATCTTTTTTGATTCCTGACTTCCTAATGTAAATTGACTTTCACTTAAGGTTACAAATCTTGCTCCGTTTCCAGTTAGTTCAGCATTATAAGTTTCTCGATAATTTCCGGAATTTATTATATTATACTCGTAAGTTGCGCTATTGCATGCACAAAATTCTTTTTCAGTATTCCCGTTTAAACCAACTTGATTACAATCTTGGACATTAACATTATAGGTTATTGTTTGAGAGGTTCCTGAATTAACAACTAAGTTTAAATTATATAATCCTTGGGGCGTGCTTAATCTTGGAGTAATATAGGTGTAGATTGTTCTTTCGCCATTGAGCAAAGTAAATCCTTGGGGAACAACTGTTGAAAATTGTGAAGCGCTTCCGCCATAATTAACATTGAAATTACCAGAACCAGAAACAGTGGCTGTAAATAAAACTGTGTTGCTTGCACAAACATTTTTTGTTGTTTCTATGCCAGTTAATTCAAAGGCATTAACTGAAATTGAAAAAATAATTATGAAAATTAATAAAGATAATACTACACTTTTTTTGTTATTCATTAGTAAAGCCCCCTTTTCATTACTTTAAAAAAGTATAACTTATATATAAATATTATGGTTTCATTATATTGTTAACTCAACAATACATGATTTCATATTAAAAAAAAGAAAAAAAGGGTTAGAAAATGAAAAGAAAGTTTTAGTAATAACTTTCTCCTGATTCTTCTTTACCCTTTAACTTGTTAACTGCTAGGATTATTCCTAATATTACCAATATTACAAGTAATACTATAAATCCTATCTCTAAACCAGATCTTAAACTTGACATGTTTCCTGCTGATTCAGGTTTAACGTTAGCGTCAAATTGTAACTCTTTTGCAATTGAACTGCCCTCTTTAACTCTTACAGTGAAAACCTTGCTTCCAAGATCGGCATCTGCTTTAGCGTTTACAACAACATTTACTTCTCTTGTTGCACCAGGTAATACTGTGACTGCCATTGGATCTAGTCTTGCAGTAGCCCATGCTTCTTGCCCACTTAATTCAAAATTAAATGTTCTAGCTTGAGTTCCTAAGTTTGCAATTGAGAATGTGTAAACAGCACTTCCGCCTTGGTTTACATCCATGCTAGCAGTATTTGCTTGAACCATTAAATTTGATGTTCCAGCAGCACTTGCTCCACCAGTAACAGTTAATGGATAGTTTTGCACCACACTATCATGACCTCTGTTATAATCAACCTTTATTCTTAAATTATAAGTTCCAGGTTGTACATCGCTTAAGTCAATTAATAATGTATCACTTGATTGAGATGTTTCTTCATCGTTATTGTCACTGTCTTCTACAGTTACTAGCTCGTCAATGAAAGTTCTTTGTGACATTCCTAATTCTGGAATGCTTACTTCTACTCTAACATCATCTTCCTTTTCGTCTCCAAGATTCTCTAACCTTACTGTGACAAATAAAGGTTGAGTGTTTTTAGCACTTAATCCAGGATTGAAGATTACATCAACGAAGTTTAATAGATGTCTCTTGGCAGAAATTTCTACTGAGAATTCTAATTCTTCATTAACATCATCATTGAATGCTTCTACATGTAATGTGTATTGATCGTTAGCATTTATGTCGTTTGGTATTTCAAGAACCAAATTTTTAACGTAACGAACATCTTGTTTCATGTTAAACAATGATGTGGTGTCTTCAATATCGTCATATTCATAACCACCAATCCATGATTTGACTTTTACGTCATCAAGATCGCAGTTTGAATATAATTCTACTCTAATACTTACTTTATCTCCTCTTTCTATATTTACTAATGTTGGATTTTCAACGCCTTCAACTTGGACTTCATCAATAACTATTGATGGATCGATAGCACAACTATCTAAAACTTGTGCTGCAGTTGAACTTGTTGCAACTAACATTGTAGTTAATAACAATGTTACGATTAAATTGAATAATTTTTTCATTTTCTAACCCCCTTGAGTTTGATTGTTTGTTGTTATTTTATAGTTACTAAACCTTTAAAAACCTTTCGGTAGCAACTTTTACTATTTTTATAAGGTATAAGCGTATCTGACTTCATAATGTTTTGAGTTAAATGCTTCGATTTTTACAACATAATAACCACTCTTAAGACTATCAAAAGTCAATGTTTGCCATTTGTTGTCATTACTATCTAAGTTTATTACTCCGATTTCTTGCATTCCACTTTGCATTATTGTTGCTCTTATAGTAATTTTCTCATCTTCTGTTCCATAATTTCTAAGATAAGTATAAACATTTAATCCATTATTATACCTTAGAATAACGTTATTTATTGTAAATCTGTGTACATGTGCAGGCTCTCTATCTATAACCTGACCTTCACTAACCACCATAACATAATCTTGTGAATCTGTTCCACCTTTATTATCTGTAACTTTTATAGTAACTTGATAACTTCCTAATTGCAATGGTGTCCAGGATATTAACCCATTATCGTTATCAATCATCATACCGTTAGGTGAACTTAATAAAGAATAAAATAAAATATCATTGTCTTGATCAATGGCATTAACATCATAATTATATAATTTGTTTACTAAAGCATTAGTCACAGGTGCTGAGACTATAACCGGAGCATGATTTAAAACTTGTATATTCTTAATCGTGAATGAGATTACATAATCCGTATCTATTAATCCGCCATCATCTTCCGTAATTACTTTTAATTCATATACTCCATTATCAACCTGATTAGTATTCCATGCAAATATTCCATCATTATTTTCGGATTCCTCTAATATAATCCAATCTTGCACAAATATCCTTAAGATATTTGTAAATAAATTTTCTTCTTTTGATCTATATTCTAATCTAATATTTAATGTCATAGGATCTTGATCTTGATCATAAGCATTCCATAATACATCATAAACTCCAGAGATTCTCTCATTTTCTTTAGGTTGTATGAAACTTATGCTGGGAGCATGATTTGTTGGAATTATAATATTTCTTACTATGAAATTAACTTCATCTTGAGCTTCATTATTCTGATCGTCTTTAACAGTTGCTCTTAATTTGTAGTCATTCGCATTGCTTAATGATAAAGTATTCCATGCAAACGTTCCGTCATTATTATTTTGGGCATCTTCTAATATTACCCATTCATATCCATTATAGGAATATTCTAATTTAATATCTAAAGTTTCTTGCAATTGATCTTGATCATAAGCATTCCATCTTATATTATATATCCCATTTATAATTTCATTTTCTGCTGGTCTTAAAATACTTATCACAGGATCATGTGAAACAAATGGAACGTCTCTTACTGTTATCGTAAAAGTTTGTGTGTCAAAATCTTGTCCGTCTGATACTCTTACTGTCGCAATAAATTCATAATCAAAACTTACTTCTGGGGCTATTCCGGTTATGAATCCATTATTTGTAATTGAAAGCCAGTTTGGAGATTGTATAAAAAAGTATGTTAAAGGATCATTATCTTGATCTGTTGCAACAACTTGATAACTGAAAACTTGATGCTCATTTATATGTGTTACAGGAGGACTTGATATAATTACAGGAGGATGATTTCCTGGTGTAATAGGACGCACTTCAAGATATACATCATCAACAGCAATCATCCCTGTTGGTGAACCCCTTACAGTTCCTCTTAAGATATAATCTCCAGTGTTTACATAAGAAGATTGTCCTATAACTATTTCTCTATAATAATTATCATTTGTTGTGTAAACATTTAACAAATTTGTAACTAAATTTCCATTTGAATCTAATAAATCTAAATTTATAGTCATGCTATCTTCGAGTATAGAATTTGCAGTCACAATAACTCCAAATTGTTCTCCATCCATTATTGTAAGGTAGTTTGTGTTAATATCTACATAAATTACTTCTATTTCAACAGGAGATGCTTCAACATTTGTACTGTTTATGACTCCAGCTAATATAATGAATACTAATGATATTAAAAATAAAATTTTGTTTTTCATTTTAGAATTTATACCTCACATTGAATCTTGCACTATTATTTCTCCCAACTCTATTGTAGGAAACTCCAGCTGATAAATTCTTATTAATATTATATAATACCCCAGCACTTAATGCTGAATTGTAAACTGATTTCTTTCCGCCATCTCTATTATTTGTTATTACCTTAGTATCTCCTGATTGTTCCATATTTCTTTCACGAACTATTGTTGCTTTTCCATAAAGTTTATTTTCTTGGTCTGATAAATTTACACCGACTCTTAAAGGAAATTCAAAATCTTTAACTCTTAACGCAAGTCCTAAACCTGCTTCAGCTCTTGCATATTCTGTTGTATAAGTTGTTATTTCATCTGTTCTCTGCTCGTAAGTTCCAGTACCTATTCGTATCCTTTCTCTTGCCTTAACTTCAGTTTCTTCACCTGAAAAAATATAATTGCCTTTCGCAATATAATAATCAAAATAACCTTCTAAATTTAATAATGAACTTAAAGGAATTTGTGTAAACATTCCAAGAACTTTTTCTTTATTTGTTCCAATTGCAGCTTCAAGTCCAAGTTTTATTCTTAATTTTTCTTTTTTATCATCCTTGGCTATTGGTAAAGTAGGTAAAGTATCTTGCTTGGTAGTTCTTGAAGTATCTTTTCTTGCTTCATCTTTCTTTTTTCCGAATAAAGTTTCATAATCAAAGTTTTTTCCGCGTTTAATTATTCTAGCAAATCCAAAAACAGATTCATTTTTACTTTTGTAAATAAAAGGTAAAATGTAATCATTGTCAGGTAATGCGTTTAATGAATCTATTTCTTCTTTTGATAATATCTTTCCATCATCGAGAATATGACTTAAAGTTTTAGGCAGTAAGGGATATTTGCTTAGCTCTTTATCAAATTGTGCTCTTGCTGAATCTGTTTTAAAATGTTTATTTGTTTTTTTGAAAGTTTCTTTTACTTTTTCAAAATTTACTGGTGCAATAGATCCTTTTACTCCATTTTTGTCTCTTAAATCGTAGTTTACTGGTCCATTAATGTCTAAAGTGTATTTTGTTAGAGTTGTTCCTGTGCTCCAGGCATTATAAAAAGAATCGAAAGGTAATAAAAAAATTCTTGTTGTTTGTTTTGTCTTGGTTGTATCTTTATCAGAAACTTTTGTCTTGGTTGTATCGGTTGTATCTTTATCAGAAACTTGTGCTTGTGCAATCTGATTTCCAATTAAACCAAATCCCAAAAAAGGTAAAAAGTATTTTGTTTTCATTTTTTTTGACCTGAAACTAGTTATTGTAACTACTTTATAAAGGTTTCGGTAGAATAACTATTCTAGAAAGATAACAATAGTATTAATAAATATTCTTATCGTTATATTATTATGAGATTCGTCGCTTTAACAATCAGTGTAGATAATAAAATTCCAAGTTATAAAGATGGAATAATGAAGGAAATTAAAGATTGGTTTGTTTCTAATGATTATTTTATAACATTAGTCCGCGATATAAAAACTACCCCGCAAGGATTTTATTTGTTTGAAACTAAGAATTCTAAACTTGATTTATCTTTAGATGACTGCGAAAAATTTTTTGAGAGATACAAGAAAGATAAAGTAAAATATAAATTGACAGCATTAGAAGACGTTTTTGAATTAGAAATTAGACTTTGTTTCTAAATAAATGGGCGAGCCAGGATTTGAACCTGAAAAAGTATGGGCCCTAAGGGATTCGAACCCCTATCGTCGGCTCTGGAGGCCGAAATTCTGCCATTGAACTAAGGACCCATAATTAGTTCAGGAATTTTATTTAACTCGTTTTTATCTATTATAAATATTTTGTTTTCACCAAAAATTTATGCCTTCTTGGTTTTTTGTGGTATACCAAAACTCCTAAATTACAATTACAATCTTCTAAATATTTAAGTAATTGATTAATCTGAGAAATTGAGCAGGATTCTTATGTAGTAAAGCCAGGAGAAAGAATTTTAGTAAAAACAGGAATAGAAACTATGATACCCGAAGGACATTGGGGTAACATTAAAGACAGAAGCGGAAATGCATTTAATCATGGCATACATGTTCTTGGCGGAGTAATAGATGAAAATTATCGGGGAGAAATTGGAGTTATTTTAATTAATCTTAGCAAAAAAGATTTTACAATAAATAAAAATGATAGGGTTGCTCAAATGATAATCTCTGAATATAAAAAAGTTAATATTGAGCATGTTCAAGAATTAAATGAAACAAATAGAAATAAGGATGGTTTCGGAAGCTCTGGAAAATAATTATTTTATTCTTTCAAATCTTAAAACATTATTTATCTCGTCTATAGATATAGAACATCCGTTAAATCTTAACCCGTATAATATCCCTTCTAACAACTCTTTCTTATAATCTTTGATAATGTTTTTTACTTTTTTATAATTTTCAAATAAATTTAATTCGAATGCAATGATCATTAATTCAGAACTCCTAATTATTTTAACGTTTTTAGTTTCTTTTTTAAAATACAATAAATTATCCTTATCAATTGTGACCTTAGTGTGTAATTTGTTTTCCAGCAAATGTTTTAACTTTAAAGCATCTTCAATTAATAGTCTAGTTGTTCTTTCATCAATTACAAGAGCATCTGCATTAATTATCGAAGCTAAAGCTAAACTTTCAACTTCTCCTTTTTGCAGTATTTGTATGCAATTATCCTGCGCAGTGTAAATGGAATTCGCTAGAGTCAATAAATAATTTGTTTTGTTGCTCAAATCTTCATCATAAACTTTTAAATTATCATTTGCAATGAAGTTTGCTAATTGTAATGCCTCTAATTTAAACTTTTTATTATTAATCGGAGTAAAAACAATTTCGCGTTTAACTTCATTTGTAATAAAAAATTCTCCGCGATAATGTTTTTTTAATTCTCTTAATTTATCGAGTAAATTATTGATTGTTATACTTATTAATGCACTTGAATCAAAAATTAAAACTTTCATCTTATATTAAATAATCCTCGTGTAAATTTTATCCTCTCCTCTATCTTCATAGAAAGATTTTCTTCCATGTCATAAATTCCTGTTTTTCCCACATAAGGCATTATCTCCCATTCTGTAATGCCAAGCAATTCTGCAGTTTTTCCTGCAGAAATTCCATGTTCATACAATCTTGAACCTTTTGCGATCTGAGCATCATTAAAAACTTCTTGAATATATCCTTTTAAATGGCTGGAAAGTTTTTCAATAACAGTCAATATTTTCTTAATCTCATTTTGATAATTTATTATATTATTATCTTTTAATTCATTATACGCTTTTTCAAGACATTGTAAGGTTGTATCATAAAATAATCCCCAATCTTTATATTCTCTATAAGAAGTTCTTTGAAATATTTTATTTAATGAATACATCAAGACTGCAATAGTAATAGCATTTTCATCCTGGTAAATACTTGAGTTATGAATAGTTTGATTACTTAAGTCTCTCAATTTTATTATATTGTTTTCTTTGATGTCTTTAATACTTTCATTAAGAATATTCAATAAATCTTGTCTTACTTGTTCAAACATAATATTAAAAACAATAAGAAATATTTAAATTGTTCTAAAAAATATTTCAACAAAAACTTTATATACTAAATAAATTAGAAAACAAAAATGGATAATCAGCAAGCAATCAAAGAAGCTTTTACTAAAATTAAAGAAGAGATTTCTATTTTAAAACAAGAGATTAATGAATTAACAGAAAAAATAAATCATTATGAAGGGATTACCGAGGTGAAAAGATGAAACGTTCTTCTCGTCGATGGAAAAAGAAAGGTCAAATGAGATGGAAATGGCAACGTAAGAGAATGAGAAAAGAAAAACGTAAGAGAAAAGCACAAGCTGCTTAATTCTTTTTTTTGTGATTTATCAACGTAAGCTTTATATATAAGTTCTTTACTCGTAAGTTTTACCATTTAACATGTTATGTGGAAGATAGTAATTTATCTTCTAAATTCTTAATGGTTTAATGAATACTTAATAC
>ERZ1292623.1664-Hain-H51-01um-R1-1664-length-20957-cov-5_pt1 | contig 12311 bp, 11 predicted proteins | sample MGYA00564398_ERZ1292623 | MGnify/ENA primary metagenome ERZ1292623 (study PRJEB36523, sample SAMEA6512633) | groundwater metagenome | collected 2019-01-07 | study: AquaDiva: Metagenomics assemblies of 32 groundwater samples | reverse complement strand
TCGATCCAGATGTAGCCGGCGCGGCTAACGCCGCGCGGTCACCCCCGACGAAGCCCCGTTGCACCCACCTGCAACGGGGTTTCTACCGCGCCACGGACTAGTAAACTAGATCAATGGCAAATCCAGACGAGCGCCAAAGCCAGCTCTCCGTATGGTTACCCGCCGCGCTGCATCGTTGGTTCAAGGCGCGCGCAGCGGAGGCGGGGCTTACGCTCAAGACCTACATCGTGAAGGTGTTGACCGACTTCTCGCGCCGCCCGCCGGGGGCACCGTGAAGATCGCTGTCATCAGTGGGATGGGCGCAGTCTGGGGCGCCTATGACGTGCGCTGCCTCTTCGAAGACGGTAAAGGAACAGTGGGCGGCGGGGAAGCCGCCATGCTTCACACTTCATTCCAGCTGGCCGCCTTCGAGCACGGCGTGACGGTGTTCTACCCCGGTAGCGTCGACCACTACCGCGGCGTGAGCTTCCGCCCGCTCCCCGAAGCCTACCCTTCGCTGCTCGCAGACAACTATGACGCCGTGTGCTCGTGGTCCGACTTCCACGCCATCCGAATCGGGCCGCCCCATACGCGGCGTGTGTTCGTGCAGCAGCTCAACAACATGCCAGATCCAGGCGACGTCTTCTGGCGAAATGTCGACGTGATCGTGCCCGCTAGCGCGACGCACGGCCGCTTCCTTGCAAAGACGCAGACGTACGGGGCCTCCGTGGCCTACATGCCGCTCTACGGAGGCGTCACGCCGCAGCTGTACGCCGACGCGCGCCCGTTCTGGAAACGAAAGCCGGTCGTCTCATGGTGGTCCTCCCCCGATCGCGGCCTTCACCACCTGTTGATGATGTGGCCCGTGATCCGCCGCGAGATACCGCAAGCGGAGTTACGTATCGCCTATCACACCCATCGCTTCATCGAGGATACCCGCAGTTTGTTCAAACACGGTGAAGTGGCGTGGCGCGCGCGTGAACTCGAAGGTGCCTTGAAGCTGGCGCAGGCTGCGGGCGGGGTGTATGTGCTCGGCGCGATTCCTCGTAAAGTCTTGGCCAAGCATCAAGGCGAGACGAAGGTATGGGCCTTCCCGTTCGATTCTATCTGCTCGACTGAGGGCCTCTGCGTCAGCGCTTCAGAAGCGATCGTGGCCGGTTGTTGGCCAATCGTTCGACCGGACGACGCGCTCCGCGAGGTCTACGACGGATACGTGCAATGGGTGCCCTCCATGGTTTGCGATGATGCTTGGCGAGGCCGCTTCTGTGGCGCGATCATCGCGGCGCTTCGCGCGACCGCGAACCCGTACGCGGCAAAGGCAACGCAGTTTGCAACGAACTTCACGTGGCCGCTCGCCGCAAAGCAGTTAGAGCGCGCGTGCCAAGCAGCGATCACGCGTGTTGATTGGGGGGATGGGCCTTGGCAAGGAATGTAACGCTCAGCGCAGCTTTGATCTGCGGCGATGTGCACGTTGGCGTGCTCGCGCGCTGCCTGAAGTCGATCCTCGACGCCCCCGGCGGGCCTGCCGCCGAAGAAATCGTAATCGGCTGGAACGGCTCCGATGATGCCGCGTTTGCAGCAGCGTTGACGGCTGCTTTTGGTGCACTCGATGGAATTTCAAACTTGCCCCCACTCCCCTTGGGGGAGGAGGCAACCGTCTTCTTCCACGGCACGATCCGGGTCGTGGTACACCGGTACGCTTGGGCCAACAACTTCGCCGACGCACGGAACGCAAACTGGAGCCGTACGACTGGCGAGTGGGTCTACTACATCGATGCCGACGACTTGCTGGTCGGCCCGAACGACCCAGCCTACGCCGACTCGCTCGAATGCGATCCGCCTGCGACTGCCACGGAGACCTACCCAGTCAACGGTTCCCTGGTCGACTACTTTCGACAGTTGCCACTGCACGTGAACGTGGTCCGCGCTCCCTACAACTACGTCAGTAGCGACAAGGGCCGACCGGTGATTCGCAAGCGTCGGCCACGCGCTGCGCGTTGGTCTGAGGGGCATTTCTGTTGGACCTCGGAAGTGCATGAGGTGGTCGTTTCTGCGCTTGGCCGGGAAATCGGCGTGTGGGCGCCTGGCTTCCTGCTCGTGCACGCGCCACCTGTCTCCGAAGAAGACCGCAAGGTCCGGAATCAACCAATTCTCGCCGCGCAGGTCTCCCGCCTTCAAGCAGAAGGCCAGGCAATTCCCGCCACGTTGGTCTACTCACAAGCCGTGTGCTTAATGGGCAATCACGAGTTCGAGCCCGCTTCCGCCATGTTTGAGCAAGCAGCTTCGAGCTACGACGCCGGTTCCGAGGACCGTGCCTACTACCTCTTGCTCGCCGCTCGTTGCGCCATGGAGGCCGAAGATTTCGAGCGGGCAGGAAAGATGGCAGTCACGGCCATCGGCTTCTCGCCGTTGCGCCCTGAAGGCTACTTCGCGGCCAGCGAAGCGTCTTTCCGAATGATGGATTTTCCGAAGTGCACCACTTGGTATGAGGCTGGCAAAGACAAACGGCCGCCTAGTGGGGGACCGATGGTCGACGATCGGTTCGAGCGATGCTTGCGCCCCGTGGCCTACGCAGGGATCGCCTACTTACGTGACGGACACTACCGCGAAGCGCTGGAAGTGGCCGAAAAGGCGTTGAAGGAAGCTACCGAGCCGCTCGCCTTGAAGATAAAGGCGGAGGCGGAAGCCGCAATAGCCTTTCAGCGCATCGCGGAGACCGCGTCGGGGCTTGCCAGTTCGCTGCTGGCGATTGGCTATGCCAAGACGGCGAAGCACCTACTCGACGCCGTTTCCGCCTTCAACGACTTTCATGCTGTACGTCGAGCAGTACAGGAGAGGTTGGACGCACCATTCGTGGAAATCCCCGACGGGACTGTAAAGACCTTGCTCCTACAAGGACACCACGCATTGACTGTACCGCTGGACGCGGTAGAGGCGCCCGTTGAGGCGTTCGCCGCCTTGGCGCAGGCCGCGCCCGAGGGCGGTTCCATTCGTGTGGCTGTAACCGATCCGAAGGCCAGCGACAGCTTCTCGATCGCGGCCCGGGTGGACGGCATCAACGCTGAAACCCTGCGAGCCATCGTCGAGTCGCACGGAGAGATCGATCACCTCTCACTTGCGGAGCAGATGCTCGTAGTCGACGTGAAACGGCGCAAAGCCGTTGTGCCCCGAACGCCGGACGTCACCTTCTTCTGCCCCGTCTTTGCCGAGCCGTGGGGGCCTTGGCGGATTCAGCAAAACGGCACGGGTGGATCTGAAGAGAGCGTGATCTACCTCGCACGGGAGTTGCAATCCCGCGGGTTGAACGTCGACGTCTACGCGCCGCTCGACGTGACGCAGCATCGGGGGCTTCACGTCGAAGGCGGCGTCTACTGGCGCCCGCTCGATGCCTTCGATCCGATCAAACGCATTTCTGGAATCGCCATTGCGCACCGCGCACCCTTCGCCGTGCGCATGCACGCCTTTGATCCAAAGCGCCTATTCGTGTGGCACCAAGACGCTCAGTATCACGCGGGGTGGAACGCAGCTATCGCGAGCACCGTCCGAAATCTTTGGGTCAGCAAATGGCAACGCGACGCACTGCTCAAGCAGGTGATGTTGAAGCCGTCTGACAGCGCTACGCCGTTCGACCACTTTGGCGCAGTCATTGGCAACGGCATTCCGCAATCGGCGCTGGACGTACCTTTTGGCGAGCGCACTCCGCTATCGTGTGCCTACCTGAGCAGTCCTGTTCGAGGTTTGGCCGAACTGCTCGGCCTGTGGCCGTATATCTGCAGCTCGTTTCCGAACGCGACGCTTCGCGTCTATTACGGATGGGAAACGCTTCGCGTCTTTCCCGGAATGGCCAAGGCGCAACGGACAATGCTGGCGCGTGTTCGAAAAACGAAGAACGTCGAGTACGTCGGACGCATTGCGCAAAGCGAGCTGGAACGCGACCTAGTGACGCGTTCCTGTTGGGCGTACCCGTGTATGTTTGCGGAAGGGTTTGCGAACGCAGGCATTCGTGCCACAGCAGCTGGCCTCGTACCCGTCTACCGACGAACGGCCGCGCTCCCCGAAGTCCAATTCCCCTCCCCCTACAGTGTTCCCGATGTCGAGTGGTCCGCCCACGGCGGCGCGAAGCTCTACGCAACCGCGTTGCTACAAGCGCTTCAGGACGAGAAGGACAGCAAGATTGACGCTGGCGTCCGGCAGGGCTATCGAGACTGGGCGAAGCGCTGGACGTGGGATCGGTGCGCCACCGCGTTGATCGCGGAGTTCGAACGCAGCGGCGCCCTCGGCAAACAGGAGGCAGTAGCGTGAGCTTGGGGCTGGCTATCGATCTCGGGTCTTCCGGCAGGCAGTTCCCCGGCATTCTTTCACTGGATCGAGAAGCAATCCCAGGCGCGCAAGTCTGCGATATTCGATTGGGCTTGCCCTTCGGGCAGACCACAGTCGATATCGTCGTCTCGTCTCACTGCCTAGAGCACCTGCACCCCTTCCATGAATTGCCGCGTGTGCTTGAAGAGATCCAGCGCGTTCTCAAGCCAGGAGGGCTCCTTCGAGTCGCGATCCCCGACCTGACCAAGCTCGTTTCTGCGTACACGGCACCCGACTCGGCGCTCGCCGTCGATCTCGCCAAGACGCAGCAGGAACTAGGCGATTACGTTGGTATGCCCTACGAGAAGATGCCGCTCGCGCTCAAGTTCTCCGCAATCTGCTTTGGCGATAACTCTGGCAGCGCTGCCTATGATGGGCACCGTTGGTGTGGAGACTTTGAAACCCTCAAGTGGTTTCTTGAGCAAACTGGCTTTGCCGACGTGCAGGCGTGCAAGTACGGCGAGTCGCGGCATCCGACATTGATGCAGACCTATCAAGACACCGGCGCGGCCGAAGAGATCATCGTCGAGGCCGTGAAGCCGTGAAGATCAGCGTTTGCTTGAACACGTGGCGCTTGGGCGCGCTCGATCCCGTCGTGACCTCGTTGGAACAGCAAGACTTTCCGCGTGCAGACGTTGAGCTGCTCATTGCCGACGAGTTGCACCGCTGGCGGGCGCCCGTGCTGCACGATCGTCTGGCACGATGTTCTTTCTCCGTGCGTCACCTGCCTGTTGAACGCTCCTTGTTTCCCGTCTGCTCGACCATGCGTGCAAGCAACACGACGCTTCGCGCTGCGCGGGGCGCGCTGATCGTCCACGTCTGCGACGGTGCTGTGCTGCCGCCTAGCTTTCTCTTCGCGCACTGGCGCAACTACCTAGAAGATCCAAAGTCGATCGGGATTTACCCCTATCGAGGTAGAACGCTGCGCCCTGACGCGTGGACGATGCCCGCGCTGGACGCGTGGGGCATGGTCGAGTGGGGAGTGCGCCAAGGCGCGTTTTTCCCCGACCAAGCGTGGACTGGCTTCAGAGACCGCGCCTTGCGTGTCAGCTCTCCTCTCGATGTCGACGCGCTGTGCGAACCTCTCGATCCTGCGCACCCCCAGGGCGGCTCCCCCGCACTCGATGTGGAGCCAGGACAGTACGCCAACGAGTGGTTTGCACACTACAAGACCGATTCGGTACCGCGCGAAGCGTACCTTGCCGTCAACGGATGGGACGAAGAGTACGACGGCGGGTACATCTACGCCGACATCGACATGACCCTCCGTTTGATGGCGCTCGGCTACCGCACGCGGGTCGTGGACGGCCCCGAAGTCCCCATCTTGGATCTACACCCGTTCACGATTCGATCCGCTGCCGTCGCGTTTCGACAGCATCTGATGATGGCTCGTTTGGAAGAAACGAAACGCCGTCTCGCAGAACTGTGGGACACGCGCTGCGCCGAAGGGCTAGTACGCGTGGAACACGTCCTGTCAGACAGTCCAAGCTGGGTGGCGCAAAACTGGCCACTGTCCCGCAAAGCGTTTCAAGGCAAAGAGATCCAGATGACGATTACCCGCCCGTGGTTGGCGAGCGGCCGTCTCGACCTCTCCATTCCTGCGCCCTACGCGTTCGCTTGGCAGTACGTCGTCCCGCCGGTGTCGATCGTGAACGACGACGGCCACGACTGGGGAGGGTTCGACCGCGTTCTCGGAGCGGACGCCTGCGTCTCGACAATCGACCTCGTCAAACCGACTGTCTCCATCGTGCTGATTCGGGATGACGCGCCCGTTCAAAACATCCGACGCGTCGTCGAGGATGCGGAGCAGCGCGCCATCATCATCGGTAACAAGGCAACGATTGAGACGGCCGAGGCCGTCTGCATCGAAGCCGCCGTGCCGTGTCTCGTGCACGAGGCGGATGCCGCGATGCCCGTCAACGCAGTGATCGCCTTCACGGATCGAAAACAAGCATGCGCGTCCTGATTACGGGAGCTGGCGGCTACATCGGCAGCCTTCTGACGTGGCACCTGCTTTCCAAGGATCACGATGTGACTGCCGTCGACACGACGCTGGCAGCACTGGCCCCGTTCGTCGGTGACGTGCGGCTCACGCTCATCCATGCCGACGCGAACAGCGAAGAGCTGCTAAGGCTCGTACCCGAGCACGACGCCATCGTGCCGCTGGCGGCTATCGTTGGCGCGAAGGCTTGCGAGGAACAACCGGAGCTGGCAGAAAAAACCAACCTGGAGGCCGTCACACGGCTCAACGAGGCGCGCGGTGACCGCCGCGTCGTCTTTGTGACGACGGACTCTGGCTATCGGTCTGACCCTGGGGGCCGCGTTGACGAAGACAGTCCATTCGAGCCTGTCTCGCTATACGCACGGACGAAACACGCAGCCGAGCAGGCGCTGCTCGCACAAGGAAACGCTACGTCCTTCCGGCTGGGTTCCGTGTACGGCGTCTCCTACCGGATGCGGCACGATCTACTGCTTCACTTCCTGGTTCGACACGCTGTCCTGGGTGTGCCAAAACCATTGACCGACGCGCCCATTACGCGCTCGTTTGTTCACGTCAACGATGTCGTAGCCAAAATCGGGTATGCTCTCTCTTCGCCATATCCCACGCCCAGCAATGTCGCGGCGGAATCAACGACCAAGCGTGACCTCGCTACGTTGATCGAGAACGAAGTCCCCGGCTACAAATTTCTCGCCGACGTCGAAGGCGCCGACTCCGACAAGCGCGATTTCGTCCTCGGTACCAAGCACTACGCGTACTTCAAACACGTTGGCCTTCGCGCTGGTATCCAGGAGCTGATTCGCTATTACGACACCTATTGAAACGGCGCTTGTGCTTTGCGGCGGCAAAGGCACCCGCCTCATCGCGGCTGGCTCGCGTTTCTATGACATCGGCACGCCAGCCAGCCTGCGTTTTGCGCGGAAGGCGCATACTGAGATCGCGCCATGAGCCTTGTCGTAGTGCGAGCCCCCTTCCGGATTTCGCTTTTCGGCGGCGGCTCGGATTACCCTGCGTGGGCCAAAGCCCACGGCGGTGCCGTGTTGTCTACCACGATTAACCGCTACTGCTGGATCAGCGCTCGGCATCTGCCCCCCTACTTCCCAGGCCACGCTCACCGGCTTGTCTGGTCCAAGGTGGAAGAGGTGCTGGACAGCCAGTCGATCCAGCACCCGGCTATCCGGGCCGTGCTACAGCATCTTCAGTGGCCTGACTCTACCGGGCTGGAGATCCACCATCAAGGCGATCTACCTGCTCGCAGCGGGATGGGATCTTCCAGCGCTTTCACGGTGGGATTGCTGCACGCGCTGCACGCGCTTCGAGGTGTGGTTGTAGGTAAGGAACGGCTAGCACGAGACGCCATTCACGTAGAGCAGGAAATCCTCAAGGAAACGGTCGGTGCCCAGGATCAGATTGCAGCCGCGTACGGCGGCTTGAACGTAATTCGTTTTCCGCGGGGGAGCGCCCGCCACGACGTCCATCCGGTCACGATCAGCGCCGAGCGCGCGCAGGCGCTAGAAGCTCGCTTGCAGCTCTACTACGTCGGCCCCCGCCCAGCTGCAACTACCGGGTCGGCGGTCGCCGCGACCTACGATCTCGCCGCGAAAAGCCACCACCTGCGCACGATGGCGGCCATGGTGGACGAAGCCGTCACCATCCTAGCAAACGGCGATCTCGACGATATTGGACGGCTGCTCCACGACGCGTGGAAGATGAAAAAGGAACTGGGGGCCGTATCGGACCCCCGCGTTGACGCTGCCGTCGCGTGTGCCTATGGAGCAGGCGCGTTGGGCGTGAAATTGCTTGGCGCTGGCGCGGGCGGGTGCCTTCTGGTCTACGCGTCTGCCGACAAGGAGTTGGCCGTCTTCCACGCGCTACAAAGCACACTGCTCCCAATCGAGTTTTGTTTTGAGCGTAACGGAGCACAGGTCGTCTTGCACCACGTCGATTAGAGGTTGACGCACGGCACCTGTCGGACTTAGCGTCTACTGTGTGACACCCAAGCGCGTCCGCGAGATCCGCAAGAAGCACAGTCTCACGCAAGAAGAACTCGCTGGGCTGCTCGGTGTCCACGCAGTCACGGTGTCCAACTGGGAAAGCGGCAAGTTCAAGGTGCGCGGCAGCGCAACGTCGTTGCTCGCTGCGCTACGCGACTTGTCGCCGACACACTCGATCAAGGAAAGATTGCACGAAGCCGGTCGTCTTTCCGCGTTGGCGCTGCTCCTCACGGCAACTGGGCAAGCGCCCAAATGAAGCTCCTCGTGACGGGCGCTACGGGGGCTGCTGGCAGCTACTTCATCGAGTGGCTGCAGCGCGAACAGCCCGCCGTCGAAATCGTCGGCACGACACGCGCAGCAGGAACAGGCTGGACGGTGCCCAACGTGCTGTATGTCGCCGTTGATCTCTCGCTTGCACATGAGGATCCGCTCGCCAGTGAAATGCTGCGAAACGTGCTTCAAGGCGTCGATGGCGTCGTGAACTTCGCAAGTTGGGCACGCGTGGGCGAGTCGTTCGATCGTCCCGAAGACTATCTGCACAACAACATCAATCTGACCATCAACCTGCTCGAAGCATGGCGTCGCCTCGCGCCGACGGCGTGCTTTCTTCACGTCTCAACGTCCGAGGTCTACGGGGCAGTTTCTGCGGACGCCTACCCAGATGGAATTCCAGAGACTGCGCCAATCGCGCCGATTTCGCCCTACGCTGCCAGCAAGGTTGCGCAGGAGATGGCCGCATTCGCGTATTGGCGGAGCTACAAGCTGCCGCTCGTCGTAGCGAGATCGTTCGGCTACATCAACTCGCGTCGAGCCGATCTCGTCGCGACTGCGTGGGCGTACCAGCTCGCGTGCATCGAAGCCGGTCGCCAAGAACCCACACTGCGCCACGGCAACCTGGCCTCGGTTCGAACCTTCTGCTCGATCGAAGACCTCTGCGCCGCGTACTGGCGCCTGCTCATATACGGAATTCCCGGCAACACCTACAACGTCGGTTCGACCGCGCCAGTGGCGCTGCGCTGTCTGCTGGCCGCACTGTGCGGAGAAGCACGCATCCCGCCGATAACGATGCAACCCAACCAGGCGCTCGTACGCCCTGCTGACATTCCGTACCAAGTCCCAAATGCAGACAAGATCCGCTCGCGGCTTGGATGGTGCACGACCGATTCTTCCAATCTGGCCACAATGGCACAGTTACTCATGGCTGAAATGCGCGCCAAGGTCGCTGTGGAGGCGAAGTGAAAGTCACCCCTGCCGCACTGAAGCAGTGGAAGGCCGAAGGCCGCAAAGCCGTCGGGCTATCGCTCTACACGGCGTGGGACGCAGCTCTCGCCGCGCCGCTGGTCGATTTCTTTGTGATCGGCGATAGCGCCGCCATGACCTTGTTGGGGCTTGGATCGACGATCCCCGCGACCCTGGAGCAGATGCTCATGTTCACGACGGCTGTGTTTCGTGGCTGTCGACAAGTCGACGCCTACCCGTGCCTCATCGGGGATCTGCCCTGGGGCACGTTCACGACACCCGAGCGCGCGGTCGACACCGCCGTGGAATTCGCGCGGCACGGAGCCAGCGCGGTCAAAGTCGAGACCGCCGATCCGAAGATCATCCAAGCCATCTCCGACGCCGGCATCGCCGTGATGCCCCACCTAGGACTCCTGCCTCAACAGCGCGACCGTATCGGCGGTTTCAAGGCACAAGGGCGAGACGCCGATTCGGCCGCGAAGATCATCGTGTCCGCGCGGGTCATGGAGCTGGCTGGCGCCGACTTCATGCTGCTAGAGGCCGTTCCTTCAGAGGTCGCCGCGATCATCCAGCGGACGTGCTCGATCCCGGTGTTTGGGATCGGCGCGGGGAAGGACGTGGACGGACAGCTTCTCGTTTCCAGCGACGTGACGGGGACGTATCTACCCTTCAAACCCGCGTTCGCCAAGAAGTTTGCGGACGGAGCCAAGTTGTTTCGCGAAGCATACGCCGGTTACGCGGAGGAAGTCCGCGAGGGGGTATTCCCCGAAACGAAACATGGCTACACGATGGTCGACGGCGCGTTCGATATCTTGAAGAAGAGCTTCGAATGACCGCCTGCTGCCAACGCTTCTCCGCTGGCATGAACAACACTGAAAAGCAGCGTTTCGCGGCGCTCACGACCGTCTTCAACCGCGCCCCCTCCGGCAACATCGTCGAGCTGGGCGTCGCTTCTGGCGTCTCGTTCCGGATGTGGGGACACTTGATGGCGCACCACAGAGGCAGCGGAAGCCTTTACGGCTTTGATACGTTTGCAGGCTTCCCCGCAATCGGCTCCGAGGATGGCCCCGAGATGCCCGCCATTGGGAAACGAAAAGGCGGAGAGACAGAGTTACGACCACGGCCGATTACGTGGAGGGAAGCGTGCGGTGGGATGCACACAGCACAAGTCGCAGATGATTGGGTGTGGGACACTTGGCGACTCGTTGAAGGCGCTATTGAACAGACGATCGAATACGCCCCACCCGCCGTATCGCTCGTCTTCTTCGACGCCGATCTCTACTCGCCCACGAAGATCGGGATCGACGTCCTGTGGCCTCGCTTGGTTCGAGGCGGGCTCTTCGTCTTCGACGAATACGGGCGGGAAGAATGGCCGGGCGAGACCCGAGCCGTCGACGATTTTGTAGCGCGTGAGGGGCTGTCGCTGGAGCTGATGGACATGCCAATGGGGCCTTCGGCGCTGGTGGTGAGGCCGTGAACGTCACCGACCTCATCGTCAAGAAGATTGCTGACGCCGGCATCACGCACGTCTTCGGTGTGTACGGCAGTGCCTGCACGAGTCTATTTGATGCTTTCCACCGGATTCCTGGGATCAAGCACGTTTGCACGACGCATGAGGCCGTTGCTGGGTTCGCAGCGGAAGGTTACCAGAAGGCCGGTAAGCCCTTCGGAGTCGCCATTTGCACCAGCGGTCCCGCAGCAACGAACATGGTCACACCGATCTACAACTGCTGGGCGGACTCGGTGCCATGTCTCTTCATCATAGGACAGGTGGCGACGCGCTTGATGCGAACGTCGTCTGCAGAGCGTTTCAAAGGATTTCAGGAAGCGCCTACCGTCGACATCGTATCGCCCATTTCGAAATACGCGGTGACTGTTGTAGATCCTCAGTGGATCCGTTACCACTTCGAGAAGGCTTTGTGGTTCATGCAGGAAGGGCGTCCTGGGCCTGTGGTTCTTGACATCCCGACCGATGTCCAGAAGGCCGAAGTTGTTTGGGAGGCGCTACCTGGATTTACGGTGCTTCCTAGAATCTACGGTAACGCGTTTTTATTCGCCGGCATGTACGTAGACGCGTTGAGAAGGGCAGAACGGCCTGTCATCCTCGTCGGCGGCGGTGCTAGGGGCGCGACAGCTCTTTTGGATCGTTTGTGGAAACGGCTCAATGTGCCGTGCTTTCCCACGTTCAACGCGCTCGACATAGTTTCTTCTGATGCTTCTTATTTTGGCGGAAGAATCGGAACCTTCGGCGGAGGGGGCAACGGACGTAACATAGCTATCCAGCAGGCTGATGTGGTTCTGTGTGTTGGCACACGGGTATCGGGGCGAATTACTGGGGGAGCGGAGAGTACGTTCCTCCGAGGCGCAAAAGAAGTATTTGTAGTTGATATCGACCCGGGAGTGCTAGACGCGTTGCCGTTGAAGCACATACGTTCGACCCAAACACTATGCAGTGACGTTATCACGTTCTTGTCGGCGCTGGAGAAAGAGACCTCAGAGATTCCTCTATTCAAGTTTTACGATTGGACTGAACAAGTCTTTGCCTGGCGCGATCGTTACGACGCCGTGAAGGACAACGCCTCCAAGTCGTTCGGGGGTATGAATCCGTATACGTTTGCGCGGGATCTGTCGAAGATCGCGCCGAAGGATGCCATCATCACGTTGGAATGCGGCGGCAACTTCGTCGTCTTCGCCCAATCCTTCCAGACGAAAGCTGGGCAACGGCTCTTTTCGAACAACGG
>ERZ1292623.3989-Hain-H51-01um-R1-3989-length-12312-cov-25_pt1 | contig 12312 bp, 11 predicted proteins | sample MGYA00564398_ERZ1292623 | MGnify/ENA primary metagenome ERZ1292623 (study PRJEB36523, sample SAMEA6512633) | groundwater metagenome | collected 2019-01-07 | study: AquaDiva: Metagenomics assemblies of 32 groundwater samples | reverse complement strand
ATGCAGTTGGCACTCCTGTTATAGCTTATCCATCACAAGGACTTATTGACTCAGTTAAAGACAATTTAAGTGGTGTTCTAACAAAAAACAGTACACCAAAAGATCTGGCGTCGGAAATAGAAAAATTAGTTAAAGACAAGGTAAAATATCAAAAATTATCAACTGGAGCCAAAAAATGGGCAAGTAATTTTAGTTGGGAGAAGTCAAGAAAAGAAAGCCTGAGACTTATTTCTCCCCAATAGCTAGAATATTAATTGGAAAGTCATCATCTTTAATTTTTTGAAAAGGTAACGTAATAATGTTTAGAAATATTGAAATACTTAAACCTATTGGTATAAGTAGCAATTTAAATAAATTATTCATATTATTAATCTTTTTAAAAATGTAGGTAAGTGTTGAGATCGTCAAAAAGATAAAAAAATTACCTTGTTGTATTATTTTTATTTTTTTAAACTTAGAATTATTTAGCAAATCCTTTATTTTGGAACCAGTAAATCTATTTTTATTAATATTACCATCATGAATTGGGTACATGAAAGGCGATGTCATAACAAATTTACTATTTTTCTTTAATAATCGATATATCTCATCTAAAACTACTTGTGGATTATCCAGATATTCTAAAACTTCAAACATCATAGCTGTGCTGTACCAATTACTTGGTAACTTTGTATTTTCAAAAGATGTTAATAAATCAGGTTTATGATCAGATAAGTAGTTTTTACTTTCCGTTGGGTGATCAATACCAAAATAAGATTTGGATGATTCTAGTAGATTATTTTTATATGTCATTCTTCCGCATCCAAAATCAATAACATCTTTATTAATAGAATAACTTTTAACAAGTTCAACACTTTGATTGTTGAACTTGTTCATAAAATATTGAGGGTGAAATATAGTCAACCCAAAATTATCAGTGTAATAATTCCATATTTTTTTCATATATTGTTTTCTACAATTTGACCCATATTTAAAATTTGTAATTTACCTTGTGACATTTTATACGAAGCATATTTTAATATTTTTTCAAAATCAGTAAATAATTTTTGACTATCGTCAACAAAATCCATTGGATGAAACCAAAGGTGAAACACTTTTTGTTGTTTTATTGCGTTGTCTATTCCTAGTCTAGATTTAAAATATCTCACGCCTTGAGGAATAAATCTTTTAAGACCCCTTCCAGAGACAAAATACATCGAACCTTGGATATTTAAAATATTATTTTTAATTGTTGGTACATGCACGGGAGGTATTCTTGGAACAAGTAGTTCAAGTTCATTATCGTCAGGTCCTCTATATGATTTAAAACCTGCATTTTTAAGTTCGGTTAAATATTTAATTTTGTTTTGTGGAAATACAAAGGATTTTCTTTTAAATTTATTAAATTCCTTGACTGCTTCATTTTTAGTAATTTTTGAAAATATTGCATGTGTGTATGAATGGCTTCCAATCTCTTGATCTTTAACTTTTTCAATCTTTCTAGTTATGTCTAATCCTGAAAGATTTAAATCTCCTTTTTCATATATTTTACCTACAGTGGCCCAGGTAGTAGGAATTTTATATCTTTTAAAAAGATTTAATAATTTGTCAATAGCAACTCTTTCCTTAGGAATTCTTCTTTTAAAGAAATCTAAATTGGGTTGATCAAGCCTGCCCCACAGAAGTTCAAAATCAATTGATATACAAAAGATTCCAGTTTTCATTTTTTTAAAATCCAGAAAAAAGTTGGTGTGAAAAATTTAAGTACCGTTGCAATACTAGAATTTATTTTTTTATGTTTAAATCCAAATTTTTTAGGATTCGATAGAACTTTTGGTGTGTAGTCAACGATTTTGAATTTGAATTTGGTGACCATTGATTTTAATCTCCAGTATGTGAAAAGTGTTTCATAATATGATTTTTTATCTGTAAATAATCTTATATAAATATTTGCAACTCCTTTTGGTAGATATGACAGAAATGGTAAATAGTGGTGTGGCTCAATGGGCCAAAGTGCGTTTACTGCAGCCAAATAGCAAATTCCATTTGGCTTTAGTACTCTATATATTTCTGAAAATAGTTTGTAGGGGCTTTCTACATGTTCGTAAATATGTGTGCACATAACGATGTCAAACGAATTTTTTTTGAATTTTAAATTTAAGGCATCACCATTTTCAAATCTTAAGTTTTTTCTTTTAAATTTTTCTTTTGCATGTTTTATTGCAGTTTCATCAATATCAATTCCGACCAAGTTTTTTACAAAACTTGCGACATAGGAATCAATAATTCCGCTTGATGCGCCAACATCCAAAACATTTAATCTTTTTAGCTTATTGACCCCAAAATAGTCAGTTAAGATTTTGACAATATTTGAAGCCTTGAGTTTTCTAGATGTTATATCATACATCTGTGACCTACTCGCTGCGTATTCTTTTTGATACATGTGTAGTAGAATTATACTATAAATTTGATTTATGAGAATTCTAGTAACAGGTTCTTCTGGGTTTATCGGATCTAGTTTGCTTAAAAAACTAAAAGGAAAAATCGTTCTGTATGATCGAAATCACGATTCTCGAGAAACGCTTAACAACAAGAAACTTCTTAAAAAGAAACTTATTGGGGTTGATCTTGTTTATCATTTAGCAGGAATATCTAATCCAAATTCTGCAGATTTATACAATGTAAATGTTATTGGAACAAAAAATTTAGTTGATGTGATAAACAGTTTAAAACAAGACACGAAAGTAATTTTTGCTTCTACTTTCGGAGTTTATAAAATACCAAAAAAAGGAGATTTTATTAATGAAAATTATCCAATTGATTCTAGAAATGAATATGGTAAGACAAAGATTGAAGCTGAAAAATTGATATTAAAAAACAATCAAAATATTATACTTAGATTTTCGAATATCTATGGTCAGAACATGCCTGCTGGTCAACATTCAGTAGTCGCAAATTTTATTGATTCAATATTAAATCAAAAAACTGTAAAAGTGCTTGAAAAAAACACAACACGAGATTTTATATATGTTGATGATGTGGTTGAAGCCCTTGTCAAGGCATTAAGTTTAAAAAACGGTGGAATATTTAACATTTGCACAAACAAAGAAACATCAATTATTAATTTAATAAAAATAATTGAAAAGGAGACAAACAAAAAGTTTATTATAGATTTCTCAACTCCTTTGACTGGAAGCGGTTATTGGAGAGGTAATTATAATAAGGCAGAAAAAGCACTAAATTGGAAACCTCGTGTTAATATAGTCGAAGGAATATCTAAAATAGTAAACGAAAGATAACCATGAATATAGCAATCTTTACACATAATTATCCAAAAAATAAAGAGGATAGAAAAGATGCCGGAGTTTTTATATATGATTTTGTCAATGTCTTAAAAAGATACCACAATGTGTTTGTTTTTTGTCCTGACTATGGCAATGCTCAAAAGTTCGGTAATTGGAACATTTACAACCCATTAAATATTTTAAATTTTTTTAACAGCATATCTTTTGGTATTAGAGAATCATTAAAATTCGTCAAAAAAAATAAGATAGACTATATTTTATCAGCGTGGGCAATACCATCTGGAATATATGCATTCGTCTCAAATCTAAAATATAAAACTAAATATGGAATATGGTATTTAGGATCTGATTTAAACATATATTCAAAGATTCCGATACTAAGTGTTGTCATGACAGTGATATCTAAAAAAGCGAATAATCTATTTGCAAATAGTTATGCTTTAGTAAAAATAGCAAAATCAAAATATGGTAAATGCGAAATGTTACCAGCATCAACAAAAATACCAAAAATTAAAGTTAGTCATGTTAAATTAGATAAAAATAAAATAAATTTACTTTATGTTGGACGATTAGAAAAAGTTAAAGGGCCAGATTTATTAGTGGAATCGTTCAAAAAAATAAATAGTAAATTTATATTAAGAATTATTGGTGATGGAACCATGAGAAACCAACTTGATAATTTGGCAGATAATATACAGTTTTTAGGACAAATGGGTATTACTGATATTTCTATGTATATGAAAGCATCAGATTATTTAATAATTCCTTCAAGAAATGAAAGTTTACCATTGGTAATTTTAGAAGCAGCTAATTACAAATTACCAATTATTGCTAGTAATGTTGGAGATTGTAGGTATGTTTTAGATAAATACGGTATTGGTTGCACTTTTGAAAATGGTAATACAAATCAGATGATAAGAAAAATTAAAAATTTTAATTATAAACACATAAAAAATGTTGGTAGATTTGATGATCTTGTAGTAGACTATGGTCTTAAAACTTCTGTCAAAAGTTTTTTAAAAAATATAATATGAAAAATATTTTAATAATTGGTGCTGGAGTCGCAGGAAGTGATGTCACACGCGAGATAAATAATAATCCAGAAATGAATATGGTAGTTGTCGGTTATGTTGATGATGATCTAAATAAATTAAATAAATTGATTGAAAATTGTAGGGTTTTAGGCAATTCAAGCAACATGAGATCAATTGTTAAGAAATTCAAAGTTGATGAAATAATTATTTCAATCCCTTCAGCTCAAGGTGAGGATATAAATAAATTTGTAAATATTGCTACAGACTTAAAAATCGCTTTTAGAATTGTTCCTCGAGTTAAAGAAATTATCGAAGGACGAGCATCCCTTTCTGCTATTCGAAAAGTTGATATTCAAGATTTACTTGGTAGGCCTGTAATAAAAGGCAATGTGATAGGGTTAAAGAAATTCTTTAAGCAAAAGATAGTATTGATAACAGGAGCAGCAGGATCGATTGGATCTGAATTAAGTACCCAAATTGCTACTTATAAGCCACATAAATTAATTTTATTCGATATTTGGGAGAATGGAATCTTTGAACTTAAACAAAAGTTTGAAGAAATGGGGTTTTTAAATGATGTTTATTATGTCATTGGTAACATTCAGGACATGAAGCGGCTGGAGCAAACTTTTTTTATTTATAAACCAAATTATGTATTTCATGCTGCAGCATATAAACATGTACCTTTAATGGAGGAAAATCCGATTGAGGCAATAAAAAACAATGTTATTGGAACATACAATATAGCTAGTGTATCAAGAAAAAATAAAATCGAAAGATTTGTTTTGGTTTCTACAGATAAAGCGGCAGACCCAAAAAATGTAATGGGCATGACAAAATTGTTTGCTGAAATGATAGTTAGATCGATGAATGGTTTTACTAAGTTCATGACGGTCAGATTTGGGAACGTTTTAAATAGCAATGGAAGTGTTATACCAATATTCAGAAAACAAATTGAAAAAGGTGGCCCTGTAACTATAACTGATAAAAAAATGACAAGATATTTTATGACAATACCGGAAGCATCCGGACTGATATTGAAATCTGCATTACTGGGTCGTGGTGGTGAATTGTTTGTATTGGATATGGGAAAACCAGTATCAATATTAAGTTTAGCCCAAAAGATGATTCGACTTTCAGGTTATATTCCTGATGTCGATATAAAAATAATTTATACTGGAATAAGAAAGGGTGAAAAGTTAACAGAAAAATTATTTACTGAAATGGAGAAATTGGATACTACTGAGGATGGTAAAATATTTGTATTCAAAAAGGACGGTATTTTCAAAGACCTTGGTTTAGTAATATCAAAGGTTAAAAATTTAATAAATAAAGATGACAATAAAAAAATAAAAGAGCAACTTAAAATAATATGGAAAAATATCTAAGTAAAATTAAAAAAGAGTCAAAACTAATATTTTTTGCATTTTTTATTCTTGGTTTATTAACCTTGCCACATTATGGAACTAACTGGGATGCTATAAATCATTTGACTCGGGGTCAGGTATATTTGAGATATATTTTGACAGGAAACAAAGATTACAGTGGACTTCAAGAAACACTCTATGCCACAGGTAACCAATATATTCATCAAAAATATTGGCAAGATCCAAAAAGTTTATTTTTGAAGGTTACTCCAAATGAAAGTTATGCCAAATCAAGAAGTATTTATCAAAATGTCAATTATGATTACAATTATTTTTTAGAAAAAGATGGATATGGTCACCCTCCTGCAAGTGACATCTTAAGCTCTTTTTTTAATTTAGTTTTATATCAAAAGTTTCATATTATAAATGATATTGATTCGTACAGGGTGTATGGAGTTTTATTATCTGCCATTTTGGTTGGTATTATTTATTATTGGGTAAGCAGTAAGTATGGTAAATTAGCAGGTTTTGTTTCGTCCTTGACGCTTTCGACATATCCGCTTTTTTGGGCAGAAAGTCATTTTAATACAGAAAAAGATATTCCTGAAACAGTTTTTTGGGGAATATTTATTTATCTTTTTTACAAGGGTGTTGTAAATAAAAATATTAAATCTCTACTTTGTAGTGGTATTATCTTAGGTCTTGCAATTGGAACTAAATTTAATGCTTTGTTTTTACCGGTTGTTGTAGGACCGTGGTTTTTATATTTTATCGTAAAAAATAAATGGTACAAAAAGCCTATTGAATTTGTTAAGAACAATAAATTATATTTATTATCGCTTTTAACAATTCCATTTTTGGGGTTTATAGTTTTTGTCTTTTTCTGGCCGTATCTTTGGTCTGACTTTTTTAACAAAATAACAGAGGTTGTTAAATTCTATATGGAAATAGGAATAACAACAACATTTAATCCAAGATACCTTGGACCATTTAATATAAATACTTATCCTATAACGTGGATTATTTACACAACATATCCATTTATACTGTTACTGTCATTTTTTGGAGTTTTTAAATTTATAAAGGAGTTTAAAGATGACAAAACTGGATTTGGATTATTGGTTATAATGTGGTTATTTGTCCCTATAGCAAGAGTTACAATGCCTGGAGCTAATACATATGGTGGAGTTCGCCAAATAATGGAATTTATTCCACCGCTAGCTATTTTGGCAGGAGTTGGTACAAAGATGATTATTGATAATGTAAATAAAGATAAGTATGAAAAATTAATAAGTGTCTTGATAATTATTTTATTTTTGCCTTTAATTATCAAACTAGTCAAAATCCATCCATATGAAAATGCTTATTTTAATTCTTGGATAGGAGGACTTAAGGGTGCAAAAGAAAAAAATATTCCTTATTGGGGGAATACTTTTGGAGGGGCATATAGAAGTGCTGTTGTTTGGTTGAACGAAAACGCTGAAAAAAATGCTCGTGTTTCATATGCCTTTGAGCTTATGTCTAATGTTCCAACACTGTTTTTTAGAAAAGATCTAGATGTAAGCAATACTTATAGAAGTGGCTTTTTAAAACTTGGAGAATATGCTATAACGGTGTCTTTTGATGGAACGAAAGAAAGATCATACTATGATACTTATTTGGAAAAAATAATAAAACCTGTATTTGTTGGTGAGGTTGATGGGGTGGCCGTTGTTCAGGTATGGAAAAATGATATTGAACACACAAGAGACCAATATCTTGAAGAAAAAGAAGCGAACCTTGTTAAGGTTAAAGTTGTTGAATCCGGAGTTATTTTAGATTTAGGTAAAAGCTTGTCAATTTCAAGAGTGGAAGCGCAAATTCCTAAACATGAATGTGATCCTTTATCGTATGGTTGGGCTCAAGTATCAGATGACAAAGCAAGTTGGATTAAACTTCCTAATATACTTCCTACGGATTGGATGATATCTGCGCTTGGAGAACAGCCTGTTAATGGTAGATTCATTCATCCATTTACTGGTGAAATTGCACGTTATATAGGATTTAATTTGGCACCAAAAACATCTTGCTTACACAAAATGTATAATGTCAAAGTTTTCTATTTTGAAAATATCAAATAAAATTATCATTTATATTGTTCCAATATTATTTTTAATTATTGGAACAGTTACTTTATCTGATTTTGGTGTAAATTGGGATGAACCCTTTCATTTTATGAGAGGTCAAACATATCTTCATTATTTTTTAACAGGTGGAGAAAAAGATTACAATTCGTTACCAGAATATCCTAGAATTAACACAAATTGCGATTATATTAAAGATATTCCATGCACTTTTTCCCCAACTGGACCACTAGATAGGGAAAATTATAACGGAAAGAATCTGAGATATGAAGAAGCTATTAAGCTTCTATATCCAAAAGACTCAAATATTTGGCGAAGTTATTATCAACATGATACTTATGATTTTAATTATATAGTCAAAACGGAAAATGGTCATCCTGCAATTGGAGATATATTAGCGGCGGCTTTTAATTATGTTTTCTACCAAAAATTACACATATTAGGTGATATTGAGTCCTATCATTTCTTTGAGGTGTTTACATCATTCATGGTAGTTCTTGGAGTCGCCGTTATTACTTATTTAGAATTTGGTTTATTTTCTTCAATTGTGGCATCAGCTTCATTAGCTTTATATCCTTTATTCTTTTCAGAGTCACATTTTAATATTAAAGATCCACCCGAGGCTGCATTTTTTGGGTTAACAATAATATTTTTCTATATTGGTGTAACCAAAAATAAATGGCTGTATTTAATAATTTCATCTATTTTTGCAGCATTTGCAGTTGGAACTAAATTTAATGCTTTTTTTATTATTCCAATTTTAGGACTATGGTTGTTTTATTATTTAATTTTTATTAAATGGAAGCATCGAAATAATAAATTACTATTTATTAGTCTGCTTATATACCCATTTCTTACAGCATTTATATTTTATATTTTATGGCCCTATCTTTGGAGTAAACCACTAGATAATTTTTTGGATATAGTTCTTTTTTATAAACAAATTGGAACCGGAACACCTGTTGAGATGGCACAATACTTATATCGTGGGTGGAACACATATCCAATTGTTTGGATTTTTTATACAACCCCGGTACCTATATTAATTTTATCTATAGTTGGTTTTTTAGTTTCCATATATTTATCTCTTTTTAAGAAAAATAGTTTTGCCTTTTTAGTTATTTTGTGGTTTTCAATTCCAATATTACGAGCTTCGTTCCCAAACTCAGCTATATATGGCGGGGTTAGACAATTAATGGAGTTTGTGCCGGCAATGGCAATACTTGCAGGAATGGGTACGTATTACTTATTACAAGTAAAACGCCACTATAAATTAATTGTATTTATCATTTTTTTAAGTATGTTATTTGTTACCCATGAAATGGTTAAAATTCATCCTAATCAAAACGTTTATTTTAACCAACTTGTGGGCGGACTTTCTGGTGCAAGAGATAAAAAAATTCCTTATTGGGGAAATTCTTATGGTAATGCCTATCAACAAGGTCTTGATTGGATAAATAAGAATGCAGAACCAAATGCTAAAGTTGGTTTACCAATTTCCACGATGGGTAATATACCTTGGATAAAGTTTAGATCAGACATCGAATTTAATAATACGAGTTGGAGCGGACCAAAAAGATTGGGTGAGTATGAAATTGAACTAAATTTCGATTGGCCATCTACTTCTTGGTACAGTTTTGCTTACTATGATGTTTATTTAAACCCTGTCTATGAAGTGAAAGTCGATGATGTTCCAATTCTAAAAGTTTGGAAAAATGACTTAGTTCATACAAAAGACAATTATAAGGAAGAAACTCAATATTTACCTAAAATAATTACATATAACAAAAATTTATTAGGAACTGATCTAAAAATTGACATGGGTACGGACATATCGCTTACTAAGCTAGTGATTAATCATTCAAAAATAAATTGCCAGAATGGCCTATTAGGATATATAGCATTGTCTAATGATGGTAAAAACTGGCGACGTGAGGTCGACCCAATTACTTATCCTCAGGTTGCACCAAGCGTTAATGGAAGTATTATAGGGTGGGATGATACAAATTTTGTTTATATGTTTGCAGGCAAAAAAGCTCGTTATATAATGTTAGATCCACAAACAGAAAATTCTTGTTTTTTAAAAAATCCAATAATAACAATATCAGGATTAAAAGATTTACCTTAATACTTTTCTTTTTTTTGGAAGAAGATAATCATTTCGGCAAGAAGGCCTGTCATAATAAATTGAACTCCTAATATTATTAATAATATTCCTAGAAAAAGTAAGGGATATCTAAATGCGATACCACCGGTTGTTATTCTTAGATAGGTGATATAAAGTCCAATCATAAATCCGATTGAAAAACAAAGAATTCCAAAAAATCCAAAAAAGTGACCAGGTCTTTTTAGATATCTAGATAAGAAAAAAATTGTAAGTAAATCCAAAAAACCACTTATAAATCTCCTCCAACCATACTTTGACTTTCCATGTAAACGATTTCTATGGTTAACAATAATTTCGGTAATTTTATAACCTTTTTTGTCTGCAAGTATTGGTATAAAACGATATAAATCACCATACAAATTTAGATTTTTAACTACATCTTTTTTGTATGCTTTAAAACCGCAGTTAATATCATGTATTTTCACTCCTGTTAAGATTCGTATTGCAAAATTTATGACTCTTGATGGAATAATTTTTGATATTGGATCATTTCTTTTCTTTTTCCAACCAGAAACTAAATCATAACCCTCTTCAATTTTTTGAATAAAACTTTGAATTTCTTTTGGATCATCTTGTAAGTCTGCATCCATTGTTATAATTATTTTACCCTGTGATGTGTCAAATCCATTTTGAAGGGCGGTAGATTTTCCAAAATTACCTCTATGTTTTATGATTTTAACATTTTTATCAATTTTGTTAATTTTATTTATTTCATTGAAGGTAGAATCAGTAGAACCATCATCAATAAAAATTATTTCATAAGATTTATGAAGCTTTGTTAATTCAGCGACTATTTCATTATAGAGAGGCAGTATTGATTTCTCTTCGTCTTTAGCAGGAATAATAAATGAGATTTGAGGACTTTTCGTCATTACTTAAGTTTATCGGATAAGATGTTTAATGTATCAATGTCTTGTTGGGACAATAGCCAAAAAGGTGAGTTTGCAGGAAAATTGTCTCTCATTTCATTTAAAATTGGTTTATATTTTTCAAAAACATCAATAATCTCTTTTTTGCGATCAGATTTATCTTTATAAGAACCCTCGGCTAATTTTCCAGCTTGATAGGCAAATCTTTGAGTTGAATTTGCAATTTCGTTTGTATTTTTATTTTCTATTAAACTTACTAATTCTGAAAGTCTTTTTTCTAATAATATCTGCCTATAAGCAGATTTAGATTTACGAGATAATTTAAAAAATTCATTTGTTTTTTCTTTTAATCGTTTAATTTGATACTTCGAGTTTCCTGGACGAGTTTCTTGAAAAGTAAGTCCAAAGGATTCAGGAGATTTTGCCAAAGATATATTTGGTAAAAAGAAGGAAAACATCAAAAAAACTGAGACTGCAAATAATTTATGACTTAACGATTTCATATAATGAAATTGTATACCCATATGATATGATATTGCAATAGAGATTAATAATAATGATATCTGTAATAATTACCACCAAGAATGAAGAAAGTGTGATAAAGGATCTTTTTAAGAGCTTAAAAAATCAGATATATAAAAATTTTGAAATAATTTTAGTCGATAATAATTCGAGTGATAAAACAAAATTCATTGCTAAGAAATATAACGCAAGAATCTTTAATATGGGACCGGAAAGATCAATCCAAAGAAATTTTGGAGTGAGTATGGCTAAAGGTGAACATATTTTAATTCTTGATGCTGACATGAAACTCACTAAAGATGTTCTTCTAGAACTCTCAGAAATTAAAGAAGAAATAGCAATAATTCCAGAAAAATCATACGGTATTGGTTTTTGGACACAATTTAAAGTTTTTGAGAGGGAATTTTATGAAGGTGATGATAGTATTGAGGCACCAAGATTTTTCTCAAAATCTATCTTTCTAAGATATGATGGTTATGATGAAAATATAACAGGTCCAGAAGATTATGATTTACCTCTTCGTATGAAGAAAGCGGGAGAAAAGGTGAGGAGAATAAGATCATATATCTTACATAATGAAAGAAGATTCTCTCCGTTTAAATCTGCCAAAAAAAAGTTTTATTATGCCTCAAAATCTGGAGAATATATTAAAAAGCATCCCGAGATGATCTTTACTCAAGGAAACATGTTGATACGACCGATATTTATTAAAAAATGGGAAAAAATGATCAAACACCCGTTTTTATCTGGTGGTATGATGTTTATAAAGGTGGTTGAAATGATTGGAGCCTTTTTTGGTTTTGTATATTCTGGTATAATCAAAAAATGACAAAAGCAGTTGAAGGGAAAACAATATTAGTTACGGGAGGGACGGGATCGTTTGGAAAGATACTTGTTTCAAAACTTCTCGTATTAAATCCAAAAGAAATAATAGTTTTTAGTAGAG
>ERZ1292623.3988-Hain-H51-01um-R1-3988-length-12315-cov-7_pt1 | contig 12315 bp, 13 predicted proteins | sample MGYA00564398_ERZ1292623 | MGnify/ENA primary metagenome ERZ1292623 (study PRJEB36523, sample SAMEA6512633) | groundwater metagenome | collected 2019-01-07 | study: AquaDiva: Metagenomics assemblies of 32 groundwater samples | reverse complement strand
TAAAACATATCAAAGGGCAAATGTTTTTAGATATGAAACTAAAGCAACTAGACCATTTTTAAGATCAAGAGAGTTTCACTGGATTGAAGCCCATTGTGCTCATGCAACTGAAGAGGATGCTATGAAACAGGTCAAGGAAGATATGGAAACAACAAAAGAAGTCCTCCATGATATTTATGGATTACCATTTATTTTCTTTAAAAGACCTGAATGGGATAAATTTGCAGGAGCTAAGCATACTTTCGCTGCAGATGTGTTAAATCCAGATGGAAAAGTTGTTCAACAGCCATCTACACATTTATTAAATGACAGTTTTGCAAAGGCATTTGATGTTAAATTTAAGGATAAAGATGAAAAAGAAAAATATGTCCATACAACTTGTTATGGACCAGCAATATCAAGAATATTTGCATCAGTAATTGCAGTTCATGGAGATGATAAGGGGTTAAGATTCCCGTGGAAAATAGCCCCAATACAAGTAATTATAGTTCCATTTTCTCAGGATAAAAATGTTTTAAAAAAAATAGAAGAAATAAAAAATGAATTGGAAAAAATTAATGTATATACTTCAATTGATGATTCAGATAAAAGACCAGGTGAAAAATTCTATTATTGGGAGATGAAAGGGGTACCACTAAGAATAGAAATTGGAGAAAAAGAGATAAAATCAAAAGAGCTGACAATTTATCGTAGAGATTTAGATAGTAAGGAAAAAATAAAAGAAAAAGATTTGCTAAAGTATATAGAAAAAACATCAATAGAAATAGATAAAAATTTAACAAAACAGGCCGATAAATTATTTGAAAATAATATCAAAGATGCAAAGACAAAATCTGAAATTGAAAAAGTAATCGAATCTGGAAAAATAGCAAGATGTAATTTTTGTTCTGTAGAAAAATCAGGAGAAGCTTGTGCAGAAATTATTGAAAAAGAAACAGGTGCTCAAGTTAGAGGTACAAAATTAGAAAAAGAGAAAGCTTCCGGCAATTGTGTCATATGCAATAAAAAAGCCACAGAAGTTGTTTATGTTGCTAGAAGTTATTAATTATACAAATTCTTATAAATAGTATAATTAAAATTGATAAATGGATAAAATAAACTCAAAAGATATATTAATATTATTCATAAGCATTATAGGAACATTATTATTAACTTTAACCTCCTTTCAATTTGATATATTTAATTTTGGAGATCAAGAAAAATCAAATATTACAATTATTTTAATAATAATTGTGGCTGCAGTAGGCATAATTTGGATATTATACAAAAAGTTTAGGGAAGTGAATGAAGAGTTAGAAAAAAATAAAATAAAATTAGAAGAATTTGACAAAAGGTTTAAAATGATAGAAGAACTTAATGACATAAGACTAAATATAAGAGAATTACAAAAAGAGGTAAATAAAAGTGGCAATAAAAAGTGATCCTGTTGATATGGTATTAGATATAATAAAGATTATAATAATAATCATAATAGGAGCGATAATAATCAAGGCATTATTATCGGCCTTTTAATCACTCACCTCTTTCAAAAACATCTCTAAACTTTGGAAGGTCAGAGACAGAGATCTTAGCTCCAGTTGCATACTTATGCCCTCCGCCTGTGGCTCCGGGGATATTATTTACAGCTTCTAAGGTTAATTTTCTCACATCCATACTTCCTCTTATAGAAACATTAGCTATAGTTCCTTTGATATAGGCAACAATTATAATTTTTCCGGGAAATCTATAGCTTAATTCATTTGCAAGATCAGCGCTTAAACTCAACTCCCCCCCATACTGAAAAAATACAACTCTCCGTGACATTCTTGATACTCTTTTTGCCTTTTCAAGAAGTTTATCATAAATAGATTTAATTTGCTGATATCTTTTAATAATCTTAAAATTTTGTTCATCTTCTTTAATTAATTCCAAGGGAGATTTAACCTTAAACATAAAGTTAATCATGCTAACAACATTACTAGTTCTATCTTTTAAGGCAAAACTAAAAGTCATGATAAGTTTTCCAATTTCACTTTCATATAATAGTTCAAATGGAGAACCAACATTCTTTCTCACAAGTTCGGGATATTTCTTTTCAAAATCTTTATAAAAATCAGGCAAAAAATTATCAGCAACACAACCAATTAAAGCTAGCCATAAATCTTCTTTACGTTCACTTATATTATAGGCTATAAAACTAGTCGGTTCACTGGTTTTATTAACTAAAATAGGATTATAATAATTAACATACCCTTCATAATCATCAATTGAAATTTCAACATCATGATGATCAATCCAAACCAAGGGAATATTTCTCTTTTTAACAGATTCGATAAATTCTTTAGAAACTTTAGGTTTATCTAAAATAAAAATATAATCAGCATTTAATTCATCTACTTTTCGCACATAACTTTCATCCAATTCCGGAAAACTCTTAATAGCAACACCTTTACCCCTATCAATATACCTTCTTAAAAGAAGAAAACTCATTAATCCATCACAATCATTATCAAAAAAGAAAACCGGATTCTGGCTTTTATTTAAATGATCTCTTATCTCTTCAACTTGCTTTTCAGTCAACATTAAAAATCAAAAATTAGTGCATTATTAAAGCTTTGGTTTGAAAATCTATAAAGATTCTTTAGAACTTTATGCTCAAAGAATCTTTGATTCTTATGGTTTTTAAAAGTTTATTATTAAAGTTTTGGTTTTATAGAAGTGAACAACTAAGGCAAGACCTTAGGGCATCTGGGAAATTATGCAATCATGATACCATATTTAATTATAAGACCAAATAAATTCCATTTAGTATTGTTACCTATATTTTATCACTGTGCCAAGGGCATAAGGTATTATGAAGAATAAATTAATTAAATAACATCTAAACATCAAATAAACATTTTCCATTCAATATCTTAAATTTATAATAAAGGGTTATTGGCCCATTACATAAAAAGAATAAAAAAACAAAAAAGCCAGGCTATTATTAAATAGCATAAACAGCCTGGACATTTGCATACACTTTTAACTCTTGAGGATTAATTTGAGTTATAGCACTTCTTGCTTCAATTGCATTACCAGCAACACTTGCATCCATGGTTTTTTCATAAGCCATATATGGATAATATCTATAATCGCTTGTGCTTATAGAAACTAATCTTCCAAGTCTTTTTCCAGAACCTTTAGCAACAGCTTCTGCTTTCAATTTAGCATCTTTTGTTGCTGCTTCAATTGCATTAGCTTTAGCCTTGTTTTCATTTTCAGGACTTAATTCAAAATTTATACTCTGAATTAATGCTCCGTTGTCAGCTGCAGCATCAACTGCATTTCCAACCTTATCAAAGTCAGACATTTTAACTTTCAAAAGATTAACTGTCTTATATCCCTTAAGTTTCTGCTGATTATTTTCCCAGCTGTAATCAGGATACATATTATAATTTATAGTTTCAATATCTTTATCACTAAATCCTAAGATTTTCAACTCCCCCATAACTTTTTCACTTATTGCAGAGTTTGAATCCTTTGAATCCTGAGCACTATCATTTAAGGTTTCAATACTTATGTAGACCGATGCATAATCAGGATTAATGGGAATTTCAGCATCTCCTGAAACAGTTACACTCTCTCTCTGAAAGCCAGTGTTTGTATAAACATAAGCTCCAATAGCTAAAAGAGCTACAACTAAAATAACCAATACTGCATTTTTTCCTAATTCCATTTTAATTTCATTAAACCTCCTTTCAAACTATTTTTTACCATTAAAATTTTCTCCAATTTAATATCATAAATATAATCAATGCAAATATTCCTCCAAGCAAAAACCAAATCCATATTTCAGGCATCTGATTTCCAACACTAATTGCTTGAGATACTCCACTTCCATAATCAGCAACAATTCCCCCACCACCGCCAGCAGCACCAGCTGCAACTTTTGAAGCTTCAGAAGCAGCATAATTAACAGTATCCCTTCCCTGACTACTTAAATTTCCAGAAAGATTAGAAGTAAAAAGCTTAACAATTAATGCTCCAATTCCAGTAACTAACAAAGCAGCTAAAACATTCTTGCTAGTACTAGATTTTCCCTTTGGAGAAATAATTATACTTTTATTGGCAACTCCATATCTTTGAACTTTCTTTCCTTTAACACTCCAAAACCAATTCTTACTCTGTTCAATAAGTCCAGACTCAATCAACTTTTTAACATTATAATTAACTGTATTAGCTTGAAGTTTTAAATCTCTAACTATTTCAGCTTCACTCGCCTCATTATCAGCTAAGTATTCTATGATTTTTTTAGAAGTTTTATTGCTTAATACTTCTGCTAAAACACTTAGCTTCTCATCATCCAAATCAAACATGATATGTTTTTTGTTTGCCATTCTAACAAACTAAGAAAAAACCTATATTTAAACAGTTTGAAGACTTCAAAGCTATTCGAAGCTATGCCATTTTTGGAAACCTTTTTTTAAAAGGTTTATTCGAAGCTATGTTTTATCAACAGAATCAAAATGTCTTTAAACTATAGAAAGCCAGATATAAAATGAGAGTGTGTAGTTTAGGTTCTGGATCTTCCGGCAACTCTTTTTTTATTTCAGAAAATGAAAATGCTGTCTTAATTGATGCAGGACTTAGTTGTAAAGAAACTCTAAGAAGATTAAATCTAGTAAAACAAAACCCCCTAGACATTAAGGCTATTTTTATAACTCATGAGCATACAGATCACATTAAAGGGGCGGATGTTTTAGCAAGACATCTTAATATTCCAATATATGCAACAAAAAAAACAGCAGAAAATAGTTTTTTATGTAAAAACCAGGAATTAATTAACATAATAAAAAATAATGAAACAATTAAAATAAAATCATTAAACATAGAAGCATTTTCAAAATCCCATAAAGCCTCTGATCCAATTTCATATAATATTTCTTCAAAAAAAAAGGTCTCCATAATAACCGATCTTGGCCATGCTTGTAAAAATACAATAGATAATGTTTCAAAATCAGATTTATTATTTATAGAATCAAATTATGATGAGAGAATGTTAGAAAATGGACCTTACCCATACTACTTAAAAAGATGGATAAGCGGGAATGATGGGCATCTCTCAAATACTCAGGCTAGTCTATGCATTTTAGAACACGGAAAACCAAAACTAAAAAATATAGTATTATCTCATATAAGCAAATTCAATAATAGTCCAGAAGTTGCATTTAAAACTTTTAAAAATATAATTAAAGAAAGAAAAGACCTAAATCCCAATATTCATCTCTCTTTAAGGGATGAGCCAAGTAGAGTTTTTAGTTTGTAGTCAAATGTTACTATTTAAAATAGGTTAATAATATAAAACAAACTAAAATATATATTAAAAGAACAATCATCTTTTTAAACACCAAAAATCTATTATTTGTACAATGAATAAATGGGTTGAGATAATTATTGGATTAATACTTTTAATAATACCTATCTTACTAGTTTTCAGTGGTTATACACCATCATGGACAGAAGCAACTTGGATAGCACTTAAAGGTGGAATAACCTGGGGCTTGTTCTTCTTAGGACTTTTATTCTTGCTTTTAGGTATTAGTGACTTAAAGAACTAATTATAAAACTGTATATGTAATATACAAAGTTAAAATTATCAGTTAAATAGTTTCTATATGCTCGTTAAATCAAAGAGAATCAGCTTATTAACAAATTATAATAAAATTTAATTAAACTAGTGTTATTACTTATTTATTAATAATCAAAGCTAAGAATTATCTGTTAAAGAAGATTAATAATGATCTTTTTAATATTAATTAAATCGTAGTTTTATTACCTAATACAATAAAATGACAGAAAAAGAGGATTTGAGAAAACTTCTTGATAAAAAAGAATTCTCAGGAAGTTCGCCGCCAGAGGTGTTTGTAGGTAGAGAAAACTACCCTTATGTGCAGGCTGGGATTTTAGCTCCAGTTAAAATGGGAGAAACAAATAATTTTAGTTCTCCAGAATACTGGTTCAAAAAACAGGCATCTATCCAAGAGATAGTTTCATATAGAAATCAATTAATTTATTCTAAATTTAATACAAATATAAAAAATGCCCCAAATCTTGAAGATTCTCAATCTCATTCAATTGATAATAAAAAATTCCTAAAAAATATGGCTTTGGTGTCAATGGCATCAAGATCTTTAGATATAGATTTCAAACTAAAAAGACTTCCAACATTAAGACAGATAAAAGAACCAAGCGTACCAATAATCGGAAATCCAGCACCCCTAGAAGATATAAAAATTCAGGAAAATCCAAAAATACACACAAAAATAGACTATGTTGTAAATGATTCTAAATTAAAAGCTTCAGAAGCAATAAAAATTCTGTATAGAAATAACATAGAAATAAGTCACATAACAAAAATACTTTCAGCAGGACTTATTGGTCTAAGAATAAACAGAAAATTAGTTCCAACAAGATGGAGTATAACTGCAACAGATGATACAATATCTAAAAATATGCTGACAACAATAAAGGATTTTCAAGATTTAAATGATATTTTATTATTTCATGGAGAATATGTTGGAAATCATTATGAAATATTACTTCTCCCAAATAAGTTTGAATTTGAAGTAATTGAAATTTCATCTTCAACAAGGGGGATTTGGAAAGATTATGAATCATTTCAAGGAAGAAAAAATTATGCCGATAGTGTAACGGGAGCTTATTACGTAAATAGGCTAGCATTAAGCGAATACCTATTAAAAATAAAAAAACAATGCTCCTGTATTTTCTTTCGTGAAGTTAAACCAGAATACAACGCGCCTTTAGGAGTTGGAATACTAAGAGAACTCTCAAGATCTTGCTTCCAAAAAACACCAGAATCTTTCCAAACAATACAAGAAGCATTAAACAAAATGCAAGAAAGAATAACAATTCCAATTTCAAATTATACATTCAACTCAAAAATTCTAAAAGATTACGGAAAACAAAAAAGATTGAATCAATGGCTTTAATTAAAGCTGAGAAGTTAATTCTGTTGCAGCAACTTTCATATCAGGAGCTACATAAATTCCTGTTCCAACAATTCCATGGAAGTAATCTCCTGCAACTTTGGCAGCATCACTTATTTTTCCACCCTGAGCAATAAATCCAGGAGCATAAAATACTGGTTTTTTAACACCCTCTGCTTCAATAACTTCTCTAACAGTCTTAATAACATCAGGTTTATTTCCAGGTACAACAAAATTATTAACTCCTGCTCTTGCAGCAATTCTATACATATCTAAAGCTCCTTCATCTGTAATAAATCCACCTTCACTAACAGCATATGATGGATGAGTCATTCTTCCTCCAACAATTACTTTTAATCCAGCATCTAAAGCATGATAAATCCAAGCTCTTTCAGTTTCAGGTCCTGCTTGAGGAAATAAAATAACTGTATCAATTCCAGAATTTTTTAAAACTCTTGCAAAATTCTTTCCAGTGGCAGGAATATCTGTTCCAGCTTTCTGATGATCATAAATCAATGGTTTGTCTGTATGTTTCCTAGCAGTTTCTGCAACTTTAGGTAGTCCATAACCTAACCCTAACTCAAAACCAATTTTATATCCCCCAATTCCTTCAACACCAGCTGTTTGTTCAACTAATTTTTCAAATTCTTCAATTGATGAAACATCACAAGCAGGAACAACACTTCTATCTCTTGATATAATTGTTTGTTCAAGTTTACCAAATTTATCAACAACAAAATTTCTTGCAGATTCTGTACCATAAACTCTCAAATAATTAGAAATTCTTTCTATAGATCTTCCTAATTTTGCTTCGCTAATAAACTCTTCACCAGAAGCATAAACTATATTTCCATTTTTCTTAAAATTAGTATTCAAATAATCTAAAACATCCTCAGCACTTAAAGCTGAAATAACTTTAGTTCCAGTCTTTTTTTCATATTGATCAATAGCACTTTCTCCGCTTGCACTAGTACCAACTTCTTGTCTATCTAATGCAATAACCAAATATGGATAATTAAAATCACCTAAACTTTCAAGTTCTTTTCTTGCATCATATTTAGCTGTTCCAGCAGCCATAACATCATCCAATTGAAGAATTTTAGCTCCTTTTTCAGGCGCTCTACCCACTGTAAGTTTTTTTATTCTTTCGTCAGGACCTAATTTACTAGCTTCCCCATGAGACTTTTCGTCTTTCCTTGTAAAAAACCAAGGAACATTAATACTTTTATCGCCTTGATTAGCTAATCCCATACTTGTGGCAATGGCTAAAGCAACTCCTTTTTCAGGAATTCCATATAAGGTATCAAACTTTAATCCAGATTCAATAATTTTTGTTGCATAAGCATTACCTAAAACATTAGTACTCTTACCATCATTAAAATCACCCATATTTACAAACCATGGTGAAATTCTTCCACTCTTTAAAGTTCTATCATCTTTTAGATCATCAAAAACAGCTAAAGCTCCAGTTGTTAATAAATAAGAAATAAACCTCTCTTTTTGTTCATCCATTTAATGAATTAATAATCTTCATTTATAAACATTATATCAGTTAAAAATATATTTCCAAAATTTACTTCATTAAAACTATCAAACTTGCTTCAATTAAAGCAGCAACAAGCAACAACGGAATTATAATAAAAATAAAAACATTAATAGAATTAACAAAATTAAAAGATAACTTACTCCTTAAATCATTATTTTGAATTGTTAAGATTAAAATAATTAAAAATGTAATTGGAAAAAACAAAAGGCAAATAATTACATAAATGCTTAGTGGAATTTTTGGAAGTTTTTTCTTATAAAATAAAAGACAATTAATCATTAAATCAATTCCAAACCTTATACCTAAAGCAATTGAGATTAAAACAGCTGGCAATTCAAAAATACCATGCGGAACTAGCCTCCACAATTCTAAAAGGCTGGAAGAATCAACAGAAGCTCTCATAACAATTCCAATTACATATCCATTAAATAACAAGGTAAATACCGGAAAAATACTAAAGAAAAATCCAAATATAATAGCTGTTAATGAAACTAAAGCATTATTTTGAAAAATAAACCAAAAAAATCTCCAAAATCCAAATCCTGCTGTTTCTTTTAAAAGCTCTTCAATCCATTTTTTTAGAAGTTCCTGTCCAAAATAAGGGTAGATAAATCCTATAAAAATAGCTATAAGAAAAAAAGTTATTGCAAAAAGTATAAAATTTTTAGATTCAGCTAAAAAGTGGAAACTTTCTTTATAATTTTTTATTATTTCGTTCTTAAAATTAAATTTCTTTTTCACAACTCTTTTAATTCTCTTTTTCACCATCAATATATTAATGGAAATGTTGATTTAATAACTTAATCTTTTTAGAATATTTTTTTCTTAAGTAAAATCCATAAATAAGTCCAGCAATTAAGCCACCAAGATGAGCCATATTTCCAATAGGGAGATCAACAAAAAATCCTATAACCACAAGAGGCACAATAGCAACAATGGGTAATAACCAGAATGGAATTTCAACAGGTAAAGCAAATTTAGATAATCTAGAATTAAAAGAAATGATTGCAAAAATAGATAATATAAAATAAAGGTTTATCAAAATACTAAACACTCCCAAAAATGCTGCTCCTGGAAAAACCGCATCAACAACAGCTTCAACAACAATAGCAAGCAAAGGGCCTAATATAAGATATACTCTTGCAAGAGGAGTTAATACAGCTAATAACCCCAACAAACCAAAAATAGCCCCACTAGCTCCGACCCCAGAAATATTTGAAGGGCCAAATATCTTACCAAGAAGTTCTCCACTTCCGAAAAAACCAGAAAGTCCTGCAAAAAACAACGATGCAAATATTCCAGCAATTAAATAAAACCAGATAAATCTTTTTCTACCTACAATTTTTTCAACAAATGTTCCAATAAAGAATAAGGAAAACATATTAAAAAATAAATGTGCAAAATTTGCATGCATAAACATACTTGTAATGATAGTCCATAAGTACGCACCATGAACAATATTTTCAGGAGTTAAAGCAATAAAATTTACTATAAAACCTTTATTAAAAATCTCAAGAATGCTAAATATCAAAAACAAAATAATATTAATAATTATAAGATAAGCAGTTATTGGAATTTTTCCAAGAAAATATTTCAAAATACTCTTTCCCAATCTATTTTTAGTATATTTTCTTAAATTAGAATTCATATTATTACCCTTTTTTTACCTTTGAAGTCTTTTTTGAAGATTTACTCTTTTTTGAAGCTGATTTTTTAGGAACTTTAGATTTTTTAGCTGGAGGTTTGGATGGTTTAGATTTTTTAGCCTTAGGCTTGCTAGCTTCCCTTATTTTTCTTCTTTCTTCCATAGCTTTTCTTCTTTTTTCCACTTTATCGTTAGCTTCTTTTTTCCTTTCATTAGCTATTCTTTTTACTTTCTTACCATCAATTATGAAAAGTTCCCGATTTATTTCTTCAAGTCTTTTTTTTAACCTATTTATATTTAAATTAAGCTCATTAAGAGCCTTTTTATTATCATTCAGCTCATAAACCTCCCCACACTCAGGACATGTAAAATCATTTATCAAAGCAGTTTCTTCAGAAACTTCAATGCTACATGATTTACAGAAATAAAATCTCTTAACCTCTCTACTTTTAAGTTGATTTTCAAGCTGTTCCATTTCTTTCAAAATATTTTTCTGGAGAAGCTCAAGAGCCTTATCAGGATTAAATGTCCAGAAATAAGTGTACCAGCCTTTTTTCTTATCTTTTTTCCTTACAAAAGAAACAAGCCCTTCATCACTTAGTTTATAGAGTATATTTCTCGTCTGATTTATAGTCAAACTAAGTTTCTTTGCTATAAGAAATTCATTAACATTTTTTTTATCAAAAAGTAGATCAACTATGGGGGCTGTATTCTTTCCAGCAACTATTTGGGAAATATCTTTTAGAAGTTCAACTTTCATTTAATATTATAGTCTAAAGGCTTTTTAAAAAGTTCGTTTAACAAAATAAATCATTTATTATGGTATTTTAATATATTGTTACTATTTAAAAGTTTAACTAAACATATAAATAGAAATTTTTAAAACTATGTATATGGGTTTTTTCAGTAAGAATAAAAAATCATTTAGCAATGATTCTCAAGAAAGTATGGGACTTCCAGAGCTTCCTTCACTTTCAGATATGCCACAATTCTCACAATCTTCAGACAGCATGAACAGAAAACCTTCAATGCTTCCTTCTCTTCCAAACTCTAAATCAGCTGATGAATTTAATAAAACTGCTATAAAGGAAACAGTATCAAATTATGATGATTATAATATCCCAGAATCAGAAAAGTATCCTCCAATTATCCAAAAACCAAGAGCAATAGAATACGATCCTTATTCAAGACAAAACCCCCAGAATGTAAATGAAGACAATATGATACCGTCCCAATTTCCAATACAATCAAAACAAAATACTTTTGAAATGTCAGAATATCCAAAAATGAAAAAAGGTTTCCAGCCTCAAATGCCTCCACAATCTCAACAAAATTTTTCAAAGTTAAAAAGAAAAGAGCCTTTATTTGTTAAGCTTGATAAGATTGAAAATACAATATCTGCACTAAATGAAATAAAATTAAGAATCTCTGAACTTGATTCTTTATTAAGAAATATTAAAGAGATAAAAATGAAGGAAGAGCAAGAATTAAGAGAATGGGAAAGAGAATTAGAAACAATAAAAACTCGTTTAGATCAAGTGGATAAGGATTTATTCAAGGATATAGGAGAATAAGGAAAATGAGAATGATTATGGTTGCTGGATTCATAAGATTAAAAAGGGAGAGTTCATAAAGAGAACCGTAGGTGCTTTTTATAATGGACAATTCAGTATACTCAAAAGTAGACTATGATTCTATGCTAGCAAGTAAAAAACAGGTTCTTGCAGCCCAGATAAATTGTCTTAATATCTTAAAAAACATAGATTCATATAAAGATTTGAGAAAAAAAGAATTTATGCTGAAATTAAAGGTAAAAAACAATTTTAAGGAAATAAAAGAAAGCTTATCAAGAATTAATGAAAATATGCCAAAAAAAGCATATGATGAATTAAAAGAAATTGAAAAAATAAACAAGACAGAAAAAATACTCACAAAAACTAGTGGGGAAAAAGAGGATAGAAAGGGGAAAGTTTCAAAGGAAGCTTTAAGGGAGTCCTCAATTGAAGAGGAACTCCTTAATATTCAAAAAAGATTAGCACATTTGAATTAAAGATATTAAGTGAACAACTAAGGCAAGACCTTAGGGCATCTGGGAAATTAGGTATTCATTAATTTATATTTAAACATTCAACAGAAAGTTTACATTAAGTTATTTT
>ERZ1292623.3986-Hain-H51-01um-R1-3986-length-12316-cov-5_pt1 | contig 12316 bp, 10 predicted proteins | sample MGYA00564398_ERZ1292623 | MGnify/ENA primary metagenome ERZ1292623 (study PRJEB36523, sample SAMEA6512633) | groundwater metagenome | collected 2019-01-07 | study: AquaDiva: Metagenomics assemblies of 32 groundwater samples | reverse complement strand
TAAAACAGAAAATAATTATGCCTTTATTGATAGTCAAAATCTGAACTTGAGTATTAGAGAGCTGGGGTGGAAATTAGATTTTGTTCGTTTCCGTCGCTATTTAAAAGAAAAGTATCACATCAGCAAAGCTCTGCTTTTTATCGGTTACGTTGAGGGCAACGAAGACCTTTATAAGTCCTTCCAAGAAGCGGGCTTTATTTGTATATTCAAACCTACTCTTAAGTATAAAGATGGAACTACGAAGGGCAATTGCGATGCCGAACTGGTTTTACATGCGATGATTGAGTATAAAAATTATGCCAAAGCGGTAATTATTACTGGTGACGGTGATTTTCACTGTTTAGTTAAATACCTTATTGAAAATCAAAAGCTAAAAGCAATTTTGATTCCCAATCAAAACAAGTTCTCAGCGTTATTAAAATTGAAAAATTTTCGTCCTTATTTAAAATACATGAATAATTTAGAGAACAAGCTGGCTTATAAAAAAGAAAAGGCCCAATAAGGACAGAACCTTATCGGGCGACTTCTCCGTTGGTGATAAAAGAAATTTAACATACTGTTAGATGAGAAGTCAAATTACTGTGGAAAACGCCACAATCCGTCTTAAATCCATCACCAATTGGCGCCAACCCTTCGGCAAGCCCTGAACTTGTCGAAGGGCAAGCTCAGGGTTTCAGAACGATTTGACAAACATCTCCTTATGTATTATACTACTGGGCAGTATCCTCGATGTTCGGGGATTTGTAAAAAGGGCAGTTTTTGAAAGGAGAACTGTATGGTTGCGACTGCTGGCGCTGGTGGAACAGCTGGAGGAGGAGCGGGTGCAAAGCCGGCTCCGAGAAAACGGACTTCGGCATCCTCCCCCAAGTGGCAAGGGACTATCAACGTCCTCCTGATTCTGGGCGTTGTTTTGTCTCTGGCAGGTTGTTGGCTTCTGTTGCTTCGTCAGAACCTCTTGGTCTTAGAGACCAATGGGGACCTGTATTTCAGGTTGGGGGCGCAACAGAATCCGGTGGTGGTTATTTCGCAACCGCCGCGAATGGAGCCCGTTCTTCCTCTCTACGTGGAGGAAGCTCCGCCACTCCCCCCGGCGATGACTCCGAAGAGCTGTCATCCGTACGAGTGGCGGCCCGCGCCGCTGTCAAGACCGTGGCAAAGGTCGCCGTCGTCTTGCCATGGAGCATATGCGCCTCGTCGTTCGGCCGTCACTCATTGGATCGGCTACGAACAACAGCCGTAGTAGCCGTCCAAAGAAAAAACCCGTCTCGCCTTAAAAGGCGGACGGGTTTGTTTTTTTTCTCAAAACTGACCAATCTTAAAATTCATCAGGATTGTATTTCTTATAGCTCGTAATATCCCCATTCTCTCTTATCTTCTTTTTTTCATAGTCAACGGCGAGGCGACGATATGATTCGTCTTCAATGTCGTTCAATAAAACACCAATTAAAACGTTAGCCAGCTCATTATCGCTATCGGACTCATTAAAAAGCTCCATTGCTGCAATAGCGCAAGCGCTTCTTGCTTGATTAAGCGTTGAATAACACAAGCTGGGCAACGAAAGAAAGCTAATTTGAGTACAGCAATAATTATATAGTCCCGACAATTTCTTTTCTCCGTCTTCTGGCGATTTAATTTGTTCAATTATCGCGTTGCTCAATTTGATAATCGCATCATACAAAAAAGATATATCATTATATGTGCGATGGGATTCGGGACCCGACTCAACGCCTCTTAATTGTTTAAATCTTTCAGATATACTAACCTCCGGATTCGTATTCGCATAAAAAAACAACAAATCCCTGGATAGTCCGATTAAGGCAAATCTTAGAAATTTAATATATCCGAATCGTTCAGCGCTCATACCTTTAATAAACTTAACTATTGGTTCAATATGAACATCCAGTTCCTGACGCGGCGATGGAGAAATATACGGCATTGCACCTCCTCATTTTCAAATGTCTATTATTTAATATAACATATTAATATAACGCAACCCTGTGAATAATTTATGAATTTAGAGGAAATTAAAAATAAAGCCGTTGAAAGTTTTAATAAAATTAATGACTTGCCAAAACTAGAAGAATGGCGGGTTGAATACTTGGGCAGAAAAAGCGAACTGACCAATATTTTGCGTTCTTTGGCCGAAAAATCAATTCAGGAAAAAAAACAAATTGGCAATGCCGCAAATAATTTAAAAAAAGAACTGGAAAATTTATTTGAACAAAAAAATCATAACTTAAGATATGTAAGTTTTAATCCGTCGTCTAGAGGATTAATTGACATAACCAGGCCGGGGAAAAAAATAGAAACAGGCCATTTGCATCCCTTAACTATTGTGGAAAATGAAATTAAACAAATTTTTTCTTATCTTAATTTTTCTGTTATTGATGGTCCGGAATTGGAGACCGAAAAATATAATTTTGATTTGTTGAATATTCCCAAAGACCATCCCGCTCGCGATATGTGGGATACTTTTTGGGTTAATAAAAAAAGAGGATTGCTGATGAGAACGCATACTTCGCCCATGCAGATACGCTATATGGAAAAACACGAACCGCCGTTTCAGATTATTGTTCCCGGGCGCTGTTTTCGGGTAGAAGCGACTGACGCTTCTCACGAAACCAATTTTCATCAGTTTGAAGGGTTAATGGTGGGCGAACGCGTTTCTTTGGCTAATTTTAAGTTTATAATTGCGGAGTTTTTTAAGAAATTTTTCAAAAAGACGATGGAAATTCGTTTTCGGCCAAGTTATTTTCCCTTTACCGAACCGAGCGTTGAAGTGGATGTTAAATTTTCTTCCGGTAGATGGCTGGAAATAATGGGCGCCGGCATGGTTCATCCCAATGTTTTTAAATCCGTAAAATATGACGCGAAAAAATTTCAGGGATTCGCTTTCGGCGCCGGCATAGAGCGTTTGGCAATGATAAAATACAACATTCCCGACATCCGATTGTTTTTTTCCGGTGACTTAAGATTGATAAAGCAATTTTAATATGAAGTTCAATTATAAAATCCTAAAAAATTTAGTATCGGCAATTAAAAGCCGTGAGGATTTGGCAGAAAAATTAGAAAGCCATTTGTTTGAAGTTGAATCGGTTGCGGGTGATGTGATGGATATAAAAATTTTACCCAATCGTTATTCTGACGCCGCCTGCTATTATGGTTTGGCAAGAGAAATTTCCGCAATGTACGGCAAGGATTTCAATAAAAATTCTGGTCTCAAATCTTTATACTCAAAAAATTTGAAGACAAAAGGGAGGTCTTTTAAAGTTGTAAATAAAGTTCCTAATCTTTGCCGCAGAATAAGCGTTTGTCATTTTTCTGGCGTCAAAATAAATTCATCGCCCAAGTGGTTAAAGGAAGCGTTGGAATCAAGCGGCATTCGTTCAATCAATAATCTTGTTGATATTACAAATTATGTGACCTTAGAAACGGGACAACCTTTGCACGCTTTTGACTTTGATAAAATGTCCCCTTCGATGAACTCAGGGCAAGTGGCTCTAATAGTGCGTCAAGGTAGGCCGAAAGAAGCGGTGGAGACCATTGACGGCCAAAAGTTTAAATTAGACCCAAGCGTTGTCGTTTTGGCGGATAAAAAAGATCCGTTAGATATTGCTGGAATAAAAGGAGGGAAAAAAGCGGAAATCACTAATTCCACAAAAAATGTTTTGCTAACGGCAGGCAATTTTGATGGAGTCAGCATATATAAAACATCTCGCAAAATTGGCTTAACAACAGACGCTTCTACAAGATTTTCTCATAATATAAGTCCAGAGTTGGTAGGGTGGGGAATGGCTAGAGCCACAGAACTAATTTTAGAATTATGCGGAGGGGAAATAGGCAAGTTTATAGACAATTACCCAAAAAAACCTCAAAAAAATATTATTAAATTTGATATAGAAAAATTTAATAAAATCTCCGGGCTGGATTTAAAAGAAAAACAGGCCTTGGATTATTTAAGAAAATTGGGTTTTTTAGTCAATGGTTTGTTGGTAATCGTGCCTCTGATAAGAACCGACATAGAAATATTTGAGGACTTAGTTGAAGAAATTATGAGGATGTACGGTTACAAACAATTAAAGCCCAAACCGCCTCTCATTTTCTTAAAGTCCCACAAGCAAGGAGATGAAATTAATTTTAAAGACAGGACAAGAAAGATATTAGTTAATATGGGATTAAGCGAAGTATATAACTATTCATTTTCCGACAAAGGAGATATTAAATTGGAGAATCCCGCCAGCAAAGATTATTCTTTTTTGCGTCATTCTTTAGAAAGCGGTCTGATAAAAAACATTGAAAATAATTTTAGATTTTTTCAGCGCGTCGGGTTGTTTGAGCTGGGAAAGGTTTTTAGTTATCCGGACAAAGAATCATTTATGCTTGGCATAGCGATAGGCGATAAAAAAGAAAAGACCATTTTTGAATTAAAGGGCATTATTGACCAGTTATTAAGCGGTTTGGGACTAACTGATTATTCGGTGCAAGACGAAAATTTGGAAAGATTAAAGATTAAATCTAATGATGGTGTTTTGGGTTATATCAGATATTTAAGGGAGCATGGTGGCAAAATTTCTTTAGCGGAGATTAATCTCGGGGAGCTTTTTCATAAGGCGCAGGATGAAAAAGAATACGAGTCCATATCAAAATATCCTTCAATAACGCGGGATTTATCTATTTCGGTCTCATTAAATGTCAGAGTTAATAAAATCATGGAAATTATAGAAGCGTCCGTGCCGCAATATTTAGACGATGTTGATTTAATTGATTCATATATAGACGATAAATTAGGAGAAGGAAATCAGGGCCTAACTTTTCGTTTGGTGTTTTTGTCGGAAGAGAAGACATTAACCGATAAGGAAGTTGATGAAGAATTTAAAAAAATTACCACCGCTTTAATCAATAATATCGGAGTTGACGTAAGGTAGTAATCATTGTATACTAGATCAGTTTTCCCCCCGAGTTCCGTATGCGTACAGAGGAGGGCGTTAAATGATGCCGTTGACAACTCATTCTTGTTTTTTACTACAACTCAAACAAGATTTAAACCTCTTAAGAGAGATAATGTTAAGTATAGATAGGCATCCTTGTAGAAATGCATTGTTAATTAAAATAGCGGAAAAAGGTTCTAAGGAGAGATATAATCGCGAGTTTGATGAATCTGAAACTGAAGAGGAGGCAATGATGATGAAAAGAATGATTATGATTATTCGTTATACTGGCGAGATTAAATCCACGATCGCTGAATTAGAAACTCTCATTAAATTAAAAATGACTAAGAGATTTGATATTGATGCCGCTAGGCAAAATAGAGATTTAATAATGCAGAAACTGCAAATTGGGGCCTAAAATATGGCCCCATTTCTTATTGTTTTTTGTTTAAATTTCTGGTATAATTCAACCAATGATTAAGGAAAAAGAAGGGTCTTATACAGCGAAAGATATATACGTTTTAGAGGGCCTTGAGCCGGTTAGAAAAAGACCGGGGATGTATATCGGTTCAACGGGTGTTGATGGTCTTCATCATTTGGTTTGGGAAGTGGTGGATAATTCTATTGATGAGGCGATGGCGGGACACGCCAAAAACATTAGAGTTGAACTTTTATCGGATAATAAGGTTTCCGTGCTAGATGACGGCCGTGGAATTCCAGTAGAGACGCACGCTCAAACCAAAACTTCGGCTTTGGAAACAGTTATGACCAAACTGCATGCCGGCGGCAAATTTGGCGGAGAGTCGTATAAGGTCTCCGGCGGGTTGCATGGCGTTGGCGTTTCTGTGGTAAATGCGCTTTCCGCTTATTTATTGGTTGAGGTTTCTAGAGACGGCAATCTTTACGCGCAAGAGTATTCAAAGGGCATTCCTAAGTCAAAAGTAAAAAAAGTTGGCGCTTCCAGTAAAGAGCCATTTTTTGGAAAAACCGGCACTAAAGTAACTTTTCAAGCCGATTCAAGTATTTTTCAAGTTATTGAATATGATTTGAAAAAAATTATTGACCACTTGCGTCAGCAGGCCTATCTTACAAAAGGAGTTAAAATAGAAATAGTTGATAAGCGTGGTTCTGATTCCGCTGAAAAATATTACGCTTTTTATTTTGATGGCGGATTAAGGTCTTTTATTAAACATTTAAGCGCGGAGGAAGAGCCATTGCAGGAAGAGCCATTTTATATTGATAAGATGTCCGAAGGAATTCAGGTGGAGGTGGCTTTTATTTATAGTAATGAATTAGAAGCGAAAGAATTGAGTTTTGCTAATAATATTTATACTCCTGACGGCGGAATGCATTTGACCGGCTTCAGGTCGGCTTTAACCAGAGTTATTAATGATTACGCCAGAAGCAATGGTTATGTGAAAGCGGCGGATGATAATTTAACGGGAGATGATGTCAGAGAGGGATTAATTAATATCGTGTCGGTAAAACTCAGGGAGCCCCAATTTGAAGGGCAAACAAAAGCGCGGCTCGGCAATCCGGAAGCAAGAACTGCGGTGGAAAATATAGTAGGCGAATCGTTAAAAGAATTTTTGGAAAGAAATTCTGCCGACGCCAGGCGAATTGTGGAAAGATGCCTTTTGGCGTCCAAAGCGCGCAAAGCGGCTAAAGCCGCCAAGGAAACGGTCTTAAGAAAAGGGACTTTAACCGGTTTAACGCTTCCGGGAAAGTTAGCGGATTGTTCCAGCCGTAATCCGGCGGAGTCCGAAATGTTTATTGTGGAAGGAGACAGCGCTGGCGGTTCCGCTAAACAAGGAAGAGACAGGCGTTTTCAAGCAATTCTTCCCTTGCGCGGTAAAATTTTAAATGTGGAGAAAGCGCGCATTGATAAGATATTTCTTTTTCAAGAAATAAAAAATTTAGTGGTGGCGCTGGGAACGGCTATTGCCGAATCCTTTAATCTGGAAAACTTGCGTTATCATAAAATTATTATAATGACCGATGCTGATGTTGATGGCGCCCACATTCGCACTCTTTTACTTACTTTATTTTTCAGACACTTTTTACCTATTATAGAAGGCGGTTATTTGTATATTGCCCAGCCGCCCTTATTCAGAATTCAGAAAGGAAAAGAAATCCAATACGCGTATGATGAGTCGGCAAAAGACGCGATTATAAAAAAGATAGGCGAAGCTAATATTCAAAGATATAAGGGCTTGGGAGAGATGAATCCGGAACAATTATGGGAAACTACCATGAATCCAGAGAACCGCACATTAAAGCAGGTGACTATTGCCACCGCCGAAGAAGCTGACAAACTTTTTGATATTCTAATGGGTTCAGAAGTTGAGCCCAGAAAGCATTTTATTCAATCGCACGCCCTATCCGTGCGCAATCTTGACGTATAATCAAAAAGCTGATAAATTATTACTCACTAATAATGGAAAGATTAAAACTGTTTTTACAAGAATCAAGGCAAGAATTTAAAAGGGTCAACTGGCCGACTTCGGAAAAGACCATTCGCTTAACCGCAATAGTTGTTTTTATGTCTTTGGGCATGGCGGCTTTTTTGGGGGCGATAGATTTTATTTTGATATATATACTGAATAATTTTGTGCTAAATTTTTAAAGATATGGCAAAACAACAATCGGGGGAACGGCACTGGTATGGAATTCATACATATTCCGGCTATGAAGACGCGGTGACTAAATATCTCAAGCAGAGAGTAGAATCATTAAATATGGAAGATAAGATTTTTAATATTATTGTGCCTAAGGAAAAGAAAATAAAAATTAAGAACGGTAAAAGGCAAAATGTTGAAGAAAAAATTTATCCGGGTTATGTGCTGGTTGATATGATATTAACTGACGATTCTTGGTACGTGGTTAGGAACACCCCGCGCGTTACCGGTTTTGTCGGCGCCGACCCAACGAATCCTACTCCGTTGTCAAAAGAAGAAATTGATACTTTAATAGCCAGAATGGGCACTAAAGAATTAAGTTTTAAAATTGATTTGAAAGTGGGGGAGTCGGTAAAAATAACAGACGGACCGTTTAAGGATTATGACGCTAAGGTGTCGGAAATAGATGAAAGCCGGGGCCGCGTAAAAGTTTTAGTAGCTATTTTTGGCAGAGACACGGTTGTGGAATTGGACTCATTGCAGGTGCAGAAGATATAGACGGTGTCTCTTGATTAAATCTGCTATTTACATTACAATACAATCTTGTAATATATAATACACAATCAAGAGATACTTGAGTAAAATATATGGCAAAAATAATAAAAGCAAAACTTAAACTGCAAATGCCCGCGGGGCAAGCAAACCCGGCGCCTCCCGTTGGTCCCGCTTTAGGCCAACACGGCATTAATATCCAGGATTTTTGCAAGAAGTTTAATGATGCCACCAAGGACATGATGGGAGATATTGTGCCGGCTGAAATTACTATTTATGAAGACAGGAGTTTTGATTTTAAGTTAAAAACTCCGCCGGCATCGGCATTATTAAAAAAAGCGGCCGGTATAGAAAAAGGATCTGCCGAGGGACCGAAGAAAATCGTGGGCAAAGTGACTAGGGCTAAAGTAAGAGAAATCGCCGAAAGAAAAATGGCTGATTTAAACGCTTACGACTTAGATGCCGCGGAAAAGATTATCGCGGGTACTGCTAAAAATATGGGCGTGGAAATAATTGGTTAAAATTTATGTTGTATTCTTTTCTGCAAAAATTTTTCTTAAAATATAAGTTATTAATAGCATTTTCGTCTGCATCCGTTTTTTTGTCTGTTTTTTTAACAATATCTATTTTAAAATTATGTTCATTCTTTCCTGATAACGGGTATTTATCCCCATTATATTTTATGTGCGGAAATTCTTCTGCTTCGCAGAGTTCTTTTAGAAAAATAACTAAAGTTGATCTGACTTCCGTAGAAAGTTTGGTAAACGAATCAAAGGAATTTAGTATTGATAAAGGGTTTGATGCCCAAAAATTAATTGATGGGTCATTATCAACATTTGCCGCGCCGGCTTCTAATAAAATAGATTATCAAGTAAATTTTGTTGGTAACTATAAGATTAAACAAGTTGTCATAAATTGGGGAGATTATGGTGTTAATAGAAATTATATTAATAAGTGGTCTCTGGAATCATCAGTAGATAGTACAAATTGGACTGTAATAGAAGGCGGGGATTCACCGCAAAGCAACAGAACTGTTATTAATAAAAAGTTTTCTGCTACGACCTTGCGTCTTAAGGCGGAAGCGGAAAATGATTGGATAGGAGTTCACGAATTAGACATTATAGGCATGCCACTTTAATAGCAATGTTGGAGGTTGTAGTATATTTTGTCTTAATACTTTTCACAACCTCCATACTCCCGGGGACATTCTTATCTCTAATAATTATTAAAGACAAAACGGTAGATTTGCTACTGTTTTTTATTTATGTAATAGTGTCAGGTTTTTTTTCACAAGCTGTATTAGCATTAATTTTTCATATTACAAGATGGATTCCTATATCAACATACAATCATTTTTTATTGCTTTCATTCTTACTATGTTTCTTAATAATTTTATATTTTTTCACTTATAGAAAAAGCATAACATTGCCCGTTATTAAAATAGATTATTATAGTGTTGCGACTTTATTAATTACGATAATCATCGCTTCTTTATTGTTAAATCAATTTATTCATTTAAATAATTCCTATTTTAATCCGGCTACAGACCAATATCATTGGCTGACTTTCGGAAAAGAATTTTTGAGCAGTAATATTTCAATTTCTAGAATATTTTTATCATATTCATTTTATCAACCATTATTTTTTCTTTTATTGTCACCTTATCAGGCCTTTATTGTCCATGGTTTAGAGAGTTATCAAATTTTTATCGCCAGTTGGATTTTTTTGCATTATATTTTTATTTCTCTTGCTATTAGTCGGTTGGCGTTTAGTTATTTGATGCCATCGGCGCTGGGTCTTCTCGCGCCATTAATTTTATTTTCCATGCATTGGTTTAATTATTATTTGATATCTACGGGAGTGGTGCCTCAAAACATCGGATTGTTATTATTTATAATCGGTTTGTTGATAGTAAAAGAAAAAATTAAAGGATGGTTTTCTTATATTTTTCTATTTTTATTTTATATAATTCATCTCCCGACATTTTTGATGTTTATTTTAATCATCGGCAGCGCAAAAATTTTAGAAGAAGGTTATAAATTTTTCTTTAACAAAATTATTATAAATAGATTTAAATCAAGCGGTTGGCATTTATTTGAAAAGTTATTTTTTATTCCCGCGATAGCGGTAATTTTTTTATATTTAATTTATCTTTTAAATTTAATTCCGTATTATAAGCCGGAATTAATAAGCTATTTTGACGATTACACTAAAAATTACACTTTATGGAGCCAGCCCTATACGGACAATTATCATAATATAATTATCAACTCCGCTATAATTGGCGCCTTATTATTATTTTTTGTTAGTGGTGATGTGATTATTGCTTTCGGCCTCTTGTTACCGTGGGCCTTTTTAACAACGCCCCTGGTCGCTTACCATGCTTTTTATGCCAGCTGGCAGGCATTTCGCTATTATTTAATTTTATATCCCAGCTTGACGATATTGGCCATATATCCATTATCAATAATTTATAAGATTGTAGAAAAATTATTATCGCCTAATTCGGGAAGGGCATTTATATTTTTAGTCGTATTATTTTTAGTTCCATTTATAAGCAATCATGTCTGGAGACAACAAAGCTATGTCTTTCTTGATATGATTACGGGGCGTGACGGTGGTGTTTATAACACATATAAGAAGAATGAAATGTTAAATATTTTTATGATTAAAGATTTTATAAAACGAGAGAATTCTCATCCCATTGTTTTACTTTCGCCCGTTATTGATTTTAATTATATTAGCTTTGTCTTTGCTCCCCGGCAAGTGTTGATTTTAAACGAAGATATTTGTAATGAGTTATCTTGTTTATTAAGCAATAATCTCAATTTTTTTGAAATGAAGGACGTTTTGGCTTTATATAATAAAAGAGGTCCCAATAAAAATATTGACATTAATGCTATAAAAAGAAAATTTAAACATCATGATGAATTTGGCGATTATATTTTATTTCAATGAACATTTTTAAATATATTTTAGAAATTAATGACGCAAGCTATAAATGGTATTTTACAACTATTTTGTCCCTAATTATTATCAATTTTTTAATTCCCGCATCTTTGAAAAATCTGGGTATTTCTCTAAAACTTTTAATCGTTATTTTTATAATAAGTTCTATATTAAAAATCATTTACAGAAAGAAAGAAACTCAAAAATCAATTAAGTTTCTTACTCCAATGGCAAAAGATCATTTTCAGAAAATTTTCATATTTTTAGGAGGATTGTTGATTATTATGTGGGCTGTTTTTCAAAATAACCACATGATATCTCTGCGCAGTTATTTAATAGAAACCGGTTTTTATAATAGCGTTACCGTTATATTATTTGGTATTTTATATTTTTTTATACTTATGTCTATTTTTGAAAATAAAAACATTGTTTTAGAACAAGATAAAAATATCAATGCCTTTTCCGACGCTGAGGTTATCAAGTTGGCATATAAAAATAAAAAAGAAAATATTAGAGAGAATAGAGTGTCGGATAAATATCCGCTTCGGCATCACGCCCATACTACGGAATATGAGTCCATTATTAATTTAATAGACCTTCAAGATAAAAATAGTAGTATTTTAGATAATGGTTGCGGTGACGGCACTTTAGCGATATTAATGGCTAAACGAGGATTCAATGTAGTCGCTTGCGATATTTCTGAACCAAATATTGAATATGCCAAAGAACGCGCAGTTATTGATGGAGTTGAAAATAAAATAAAATTTTTAACGGCTGATTCTGAAAACCTACCATTTGATGATAATTCTTTTGAATATGTTGTTAGTTCTCATGTTTTAGAGCATTTGCCCAGTTTTGATAAAGGACTTCAAGAAGTTCGCAGAATAACCAGAAATTACGCCATTATAGCCCTTCCAACCTGCTTGAACCCTTGCGCTTGGGTTATTTTAGGTGGAGATAGGTTTTGGGCTATTTCTCGCTGGTCTCTTTCTGCGTGGTTTGTTGGTCTGGGGCAAGTAATTTTAAATTTGGGCGGTATCGGCGTTGATGAAGGATATGGCGGAGACAAAAAATTGCCCCATGTTTGGCGGTATCCATGGGTCATGCGCAAGGACTTAAAAAGAGGAGGGTTTAATATCATCCATTTTGAGGCCTCCAGCATTTGCCTGCCTTATTTTAATTTTTTATTGCCAATAATTAAATATTTAGAAAAATTTAAGTCCAAGCCAATTATAAGAAACTTTGGATATGGAAGTATTGCTCTTCTTA
>ERZ1292623.3985-Hain-H51-01um-R1-3985-length-12323-cov-6_pt1 | contig 12323 bp, 25 predicted proteins | sample MGYA00564398_ERZ1292623 | MGnify/ENA primary metagenome ERZ1292623 (study PRJEB36523, sample SAMEA6512633) | groundwater metagenome | collected 2019-01-07 | study: AquaDiva: Metagenomics assemblies of 32 groundwater samples | reverse complement strand
GAGGCCTTCCTGATATCGGATGGGTCCTCCCAATAAATGCTGGTGCTTGCTTCGGGGGAGATTTCTTCGGGGTAGATTTCTTAGCCATATGATTTTCCTTTCTCTTCACGGAGTTATTTTTTGGTGATAGCCATTCTGAGGAATGCCGCAGCCCCGCCAATCAATACATTCGTGGTAGTTTGCGCTTCCTCTTGTGTCAACCAACCCATGACGTGCGCGAATTGCACTGCCGCAATGGCGATAGAAGTCAAATACGTCTTTTTTCCGCTGAACTGCATATGCCTTCCTGCTTGCATGAGAAAGATATTTGTTTCATTATGATGAAAACACCCATTCCGTGCAAGGAGATAGCGTGTCCATTCAAGAATTTTTAGTGCAACAGGGCTATGTCATCAATGAGTTAGATGAAACCTTTTCCAAATGGTGCTCCGGGTGGCATCGGGCGGAAATCCCCTTCTCCGCTCTAATAGGGCATACCCTGGAGAGTTTTCAGCGCATGGCGAAACAAAAGGGATGGATTGAGGAAGAGGAACCGACAGACTATTTTGACGAGCCGCTCGCTGCGGCTGGGGCGGTTTATGGAATCTTTCTGGCTCCTGCTCCGGGAAGCATTATTGATAAACCATGTCATCCCATTTTTCCTCCACTCACCTTTGATCCTCACGAATTTGAACGGAGACAACGGGAAGCAATTGAGGCAAGCGGACAATCCTCCAATGATATTATGATCGTTCATGCCTCTCAGCCAATGTTGCCACGTATCCTTGATGAATATAATGATTACCTCGAAAAAGAGATGGTGAAGATGGTACATACCGTCTCCCGCTCTCTGCTGAAGGATTTCGGTTGAGACTATGATACCCCCTGATCGTCCCCCACCCATGAGCAAGCCCACTGATTATGATGGGGTAGTCTGCCCAGACGCTTCCAACAAGAACCGGATTCATACGCCAGAGAAAGTCTATGAGACGACGGAAAACGGCAAGAGAGTCAGGCGGGGGATTTTAGGAAAACATCGGCATCGGTTTCAACCGAATGACTGTATTTGGGAAGGGCATCCTGTTCCCATCACCCCGAGGCCTGGAAGCAAGAAAGAATAATGTTTGCTACAAATTCATTTCTCTGACAAGATGCGGCATTTGAGTTCATAGGCTCGTGTCACAAGGTCTGATGGAGTAGCGCTTCCGGCATTGTAGATAAACGTATAGACCTCAACTGCCATGACTCTTAATTCACCTAGCCGGGCCTGTCGATCTTCTTCCATCGAATCAATGCTGTACCTGTTACTTCTTACTTCTTCCCACTCCGCTTCAACTTCATTACAGAGCAATGAAATAAGCGCCTCATATTTTTCTCGATAACTCATTCTGAACTCCTTTTTATTTTGAGTGACTTGATCGACGGCAAAAGATCATCATATAGTTTTTCAATCTCTCGTTCCGTCTTTTTTTTCTTTGATGATTTCCCCGCATTCGTCCAATGGGACCGGGTCATGACAAAGCGGGAAGGCTTATGAAACACATGGTACATAAGATTTTTATTCTCCAATCCACAGCCGAAAAAACCGATACTCCATCTGAAAGAGACCCATCGGGGGAACATACTTTTTTGGCCCAATCCAACAGAGTTCCAGATACGCGCAATGTCGGTCACACAACCAACGTGTCCGCAGCCGCCACAGACGATGTTCGTGAAGTTTTGGGCCGATGGGCTGTAGTTTGTCCTTGTTCCACTCGTGCAATGGACATGGCATACTCACCTACCTTTTCTCCAAAACAGGAAAGACACCAGAGTTCAGGACCATTTTTGTCGAGCCGTGTCACGTGAAAAACGGCACGTTTTTTACAACTATACGTATCGCAGGGGATGAACATTACAATTTCTCCCAGACGAGATGCAATGCCTGACAGACATAGGAAGCGGCAAAACAAGAGGCCAGCCAGGGGGTCAGTGCGGGACTATCAAAAAAAGACCATCCCATGATCCATCGATCAAAGGCAGCGAGTCCGATCCACAAAAAGCACAGTGCCATAAGAACGCGGGCATAAGAGCGTGGAGTGGTCATTTATTCTCCCCACTTTTTTCCTGTCAACAATTCCAATACTTTTTGCGCGGCATCCAATGGAGTATCGCCCATTTTCCTATAGGCTTGATAGAGACCTTGTGAAGCAGCATCCTGGGGTAAGTAATGTTCAAAAGAGTCAGGCTCGCCCATGCGCCTTTCATACTCTTGCGTGAGATAATTCCACCAATACTGATAATTCATTATTCTCCACTGATGATTCATTATTCTCCCTCCTCTTCTCGGAAACATGCGGCTTCTTCTCGGCTCCATCCAGGGAAACTCTGTCTGAATTCTAATTCAGCGGATGGGTCATCCTTGAGACAATACCAATGTCCTTCCACTGCTATGGAATGGTCATAGCAGGATGTATCTCCACACGCATAACAGACGGTCTCCCATATGCGTGACATTTTTTTTCCACAGGAGATACAGCATGCGCCATACGCCCCCATCCATATTTCTCCAACTGGAAGAAATCGGCGATCATTATAATTCGTAATCCAAAGATCTGGCGGTTGTGTTTTTTGCATATAATGGATCAATCTTTGTATGACATTCATCCTTATTCTCCCTCCTCAAATAAGGGCGGCACTAACTCCTCGGGGATATTGTGTCGCAAAAATAATCGCTGCAAATAGCGTCGTCGCTTTCCTGGTTTACTTTCATGGAGCGCTTTCACCACCAAAAAGGGGATCAACAAGGAATGACCGGGTTTCTTGAGTTTCTTCTTGAGCCAATCGTTGACCAAATGCACCGCCTCATAATCCAAGGATTTTTCTCCGATAGAAAGGGCATGGACGGGCTTGAATTTGTACCCCTCCAAGCGACGTTTCAATTCTGAGAATTTCAATCCTGCCGCCCGTGTTCTAGCGGCAGCCAGCAATTCCCGGCGATTGCGGGCATATTTCGTGAGGCCACAGAGCCGCCCGGTATTTTTTACCAATGTTTCTACTGTCCGCATCTCCGGGTAGGTCATCTCATGACTGAGACATCGCCGAGCCAAGGCGATATGAATTTCCCCTTTCGTCACTGAGATATGCAACTCCTTGTTGTAATACTGACCGATCTTCGGGTAGCTCCATTTGAGGAAATGCTTCTCATGCTTGACGCGCCAGAGTAAAAGACCAAGGGTAATGGGACGTTGCACGGTCGCATTCACTTCTTCCTTGACTGCTTCTCTGAGCTGATGGGCAAAGAGCACGGAGAAATCGTCAAGCGTGGTGTACGTCATACTGGGCTTTCTAACTCATCGGCTGCACGGGACGCGGCCCCTGTTGCGGATACTGTCAAACCTGAACGGTCTCGACTGGGGCCTTGCCCGTGAGCCGGAGCGTTAGCCCTCATGTCAATCTTCCCTTCATGAAGAGTGAAAGAAAATTCATAGGTTCTGCCGTTTTCTTCTGTCCATATCCCGAGTCTGATCGTCATAGACAACCAGGGCAATGCCGCAGTGTTCCAACCGATACATCCGTCCACAGCACCAACGACCATCCAGTTCCCCACCGTTGAAAAAGAGCCAGAATTCCTTTCCACAGAGGGGGCAGAGCACTTTTTTATCAGCCGGGACGCAGGGGACGTGTTCAAGGACATGGGGTTCTGTCATAATAATGATCTCCATTAAACCGTCTGATACTAGATAGACCATGCTCCAAGCATTGCACCACTCAGCAGCTCCCTTCCCCAAAGATTATGATACGAAGATCTGCCCAATCTATCGTTATGAAATACGCTAGACATGCAAGTACAATAACCATTGCTCCGATCCAAATCACCAATAAGACCGCGTCATTTTTGAATTCTGCCATTAGAGTAGATTCCTCCATTTCCCCACTGGTCGTTCCGTATAGCGTTTGCGTAATGCCAAGAGATAATAGGCTGTCCGGAGACTCACGCCCGCCCCCTCACATAAGTGCTGAAATTCCTTTTGTGTGACCGCTTGCAGTTTCCATCGCTGTACGAATGCGGCGGCCTCCCACCAATCGTCTTTCAAAAGTTGCCGAAATTGCGTATAAGAAGTCATCATGCGTATTGGTATTGATTTAGTCGAACGCCGGCGGCATCTGATTCGTGCGCTCCATTATCAAGGGTGGAAAGAAGTGGACATCATTCAAAAAATAGATAGAGAAGGCTTCTTTCCCGAAACCGAACACTGGACCATCAAGCGCAACACCGTGCGGCGGGATATTGAAAAAATCACGTTGGCTGACGCCCATCGGTTTCAACAATTGGAAATAGATGTCCATCGCGCCCATCATGACTACATTGCTCGTCAGGAAGCGATTTATCAAAAAGCCATGGAACGCAACGACTTGGAAGTCGCCGCCCGTGCTTCCAAGGATATCGCAAAAGCCCACGGGGTCCAAACAGATGAACCGCATCGACCCAAAGAAGATCTGCGCACGATCATGATGCAAATGGAACGGAAAAAGCAACTCATTGCACCGCAACAAGCAATTGAAGCAAAAATGGAAGAAGAGATTCCTTCCTTTATCCCAGCGAACGGAAAGGCATCATAACTTCCTAGCGAGTCGCATCAATTCCTCCTCCGCCTTCAATGCTCTGAAGAATCGGGCTTGATAGGCATAGCCTCGTTGCCACCAATGACGGAGTTCATCCGTGTAGGGACACTCTTCTACGGAATGGTTCAGTTCTGCCCAGGCTTTTCCCTGTTGAAAGGCTTCTTCAACCATAGCGATGGTCACTCGTTTCTGCTTCATTGTTCTAAGTATCCATTCCCAACGATCTTCAGACAGACCCGTCCGATATCAGGATGGGTCCGTTCCATCTGTGGACGAATCACGATCCCCTCTCGCACATGATGTGCCGTGGAAATCATACTGGGTCCTTCCGCGAGGGCCAGTAAGGTCTCTTTGTGAAAGGGAATATCCGCCCCTAAGCAGGGGACTCACGGAAGATGTATGGCATCAATGAACGCACGAGTAGGATTGAGCCATGCCGATCCACGAAGAATATCAAAGACCGTAAAGCGTACTTCTCCCGGTTTCGTCCCATAGGTGAGGTCCTGCACTCGACCGTAGATTTCCCCATACACCGTATCCTCTGGGTGATGTTGGCAATAGGCTGTTATTTCTGGATAACGATCAAGACACTTCCACCAGAGATTCTGAGGGTCCTCCCGTTTCCATGCTGTTCTTGACCCACAATGCATCCGGCCATCCTGCCAACAAAAGCGAGCGGTACAGCCGTTGAGTTTCTCGGTGATCCAGAGTGGTTCACCAAGTGCGAGGACATGGGCATACCGATGGAACGATTCCACATCGTATACCGGATGAAATCCGGATGGTGCGTGTTCGTTTTCTCCTCCGGTCGTCAATGGTTCTGGCGGCTCGTAATGGATCACGCCATAGTACTCAGCGACATCCTCGCCGATCACAGCCCCTGGGGGTGCTGGTATCAAGAGGCCCATGGAAATAATCCCGCGCAGGCGTTTCACCCGGATTCGTTCATGGCCTTTACAAAAAGCAAATTCAGGGCGGGTGGAGTTCACAACAGAATCAGGAGGAAAATAGGCTCCGAGCATTCCCGGAGTCCAGTCGGCGGATTTGACGCAGACCGAATATCCGAACACATGAACGATAGACAGCGAATCCGCGTTCGGATGCGGCTCCAATATCACCGGCACGACTTCGACTCTATGCGTGCTGTTCATGTTTCTCCTCTTTTCGTGAAAGCCCATCGCGGAACAGGTCAATCATTTTCCGTTTCTCTGACGACGTGGTTTTCTTGATCTTCCGCAATACCCATTGCGCCTTCGGACCTTCCCACCGATTTGTCTCAATCATCTCCTGAAGAAATCCCGTCATCATGAACCATGCGAGAAACGGGCAGCGTTCCCCTAGCGCATAGATTCCCCGCGCATTCCTTGCCCGTTTCATCCACCAGTAAATGTACATCGGGTCTTGCAACTTGCTCTCCGGACTGAGCAGATGATTTCTCGGATGTTGCAAGGCGATGTGTAATTCCCTCCACATCCGCCGTTTCGGGTACTCCCAGAGGATAAAATCAGAGCGTCGGAGACGGATCATAGGAATCTCCTTTTTTACCAATCCCACTCTTTCATGCGGGGTTGTCCTCCTTGAGACTGAATCCAAGGAGTGAGTTTTTCTTGAAAACATGTTGGGCAGAGATCCACCTCAATCCGAGTCCCACTTCCGCCGTCAGGATAATTATTCCCTTCTTTCCATTGTATAGTGACCTCATCCTGGTGAAAGCTATCATAATCATTCCAGCAAGAGGAATGCCGCGTTATCTGTTCACAGAGTTCACACTGGATGAACTCAAGCTCTTCTTCTTGATACGCAGGCCGGGTAACCATCTTGTACTGTTTCATATATCTCCGAGAGACCTATTTGCACTTCTCTTCTGGGAATCTTTTGACGATAAGATGCCCGACACCCCAGCCATAGGCAATGAGACAGAGCAGGAGTAATCCGTTCGGTGTCTCGAACACTAACACCGTTCCGGCCTCCCCTAGACAATAGAGACCAAGAAGAAAATGCAGGCCAGCAATGAAAAACCACCAGCGGTATATCATTTATTCATGATGGGACAACCGCCTGAGAGTTGAACGGACATATATATCCGCTTGCCAGAGTATCAGTATGGCCCCTATGCCGCTGAGCAAATATCCCATTATAATCTTCGCACCTGTTTTGCTTGTGCCTCCGTCATCAGGCGGGATTTTCCACAGGGCAAACATTCCCCCGCCCCATGACAATAGGCGCACTCGGCCATCGGCCGGGCATCCGTCAAAGCTTTAATAAGATATGGCACTTCCATATCGAAGAGATTTTTGACGGCCAGATAGCCCTTAAATCCATCGGCATGAGGATAGTCACGGATCGTTACATGCAGATGTTCCCAATCCGCCTTCGCCGCTAAAATAAAGGCTTTCATACTGGCAAAAGACATGGTTAATAAGTCTTGCGCTGAGATGGGGGCTGGTTTCGGAGGCCGTGGCACATCCGGTAAATGCTCCTGTCTAATTTTCGTGGCGAGGAGAACCCGCTCCGTATTGATGGTCGCGACTTTGCCTGTCCGATGAATAAACGTGCGCGTCGGGGGAATCTTTTTCTGCACCTTCTGGCGCAATGCGGCCACCAGCATAGGGCCGACCATACACTGGTCGGCAATGTGACGATCACTCCACTGGCTCCATTCCTTATCTTTGAGTAAAGTTTCCACCTGCCGACGTTTCTCTGCATTCGTGCGCCGGATGCCATGCTTGGCATTGGCGGCGCACGCCAAGAGAATGGCCTTCCGATAATCTCCTTCAATAATCTCCGCCTCAATCTCGGTACGTCCAGCGCGTTTCGCGGATTCGAGCCGATAATGGCCATCTACAAGCCACACCTGCGATTTATCGGAGACGAGTGTAATGGGGGGAAAGACACCACCCGATTCCCAGACGGCTTGATACTCAGCAATGGTCTCTTCTTTGACATGCAGGCGAGACTGCAATTTTGGATCGATAATAATATGGCTTATGGCAAAGAGCATTATTCTCCCTCCTTCAATCCCACCCGAAACATCCACAGTAATATTGATCCCCTTGTTCTTTGGGTTGATAGACAAAGAAAGCAAGCTCAAGAGAGGAAGAGACTTGTCCGTGCTGCCCTTTTTCCGACCCGTGATAATAGGGACCAGCGGAACGATAGACACAAAAAGCGAGGCGGTTGGTCAGATTTGGCTGTTCCGCTCTCTGCTCGGCCCCATCATGAAGACCAATACAGATCACACACGATGGTTCTCCTTTCTGGTTCACCGCATTGGCAACATGACCACATTGCATAAGCATACTCATCGGAATTCTCCCTTCTTTATTCTTCCTCTTCCTCCACCGGCATCGGACCATAGCCGCACTCCTCACAGCGCACGCCGCGTCCCATATCCGGTTGCTCATGCCCACATTCCGGGCAAATCACAGAAGAGATTTCCATCATTTCAGATCACCACATTTCATGTCATGCCTCGGCGGCAGCTCATCCCAGACCGGCGTAAAGCAGTACAAAGCTCGGCGTCCACACAGAACATAACGTAGCAGCCCACCCCACCTCATCCCTCGGCGTCCATACAGAGCACGTCACACCAGCTCGCCACTCGGCGTCTACTTCTTTCCCGTCAGGCGGGGCTGCTTGAGGGCTTCCTGATTGAAAAAGGGGGGCATCTTTTCCGTTGCTTTATCAAGATCCTTATAGACCTGATAAAAGAACGCGAGTTGTTTCAATTTCAACACCTCAATGCTGGTGCGCATTTTAATCAGGGTATTGATGCCATCTGTTTGTTTGGCCGTTATCCGTCCGGCGGCCACCTCATTCACGGTATGGTTCATCAAGACCGCCATATCCTGTTCGGTATCTAACGAAAATTTGAGATCACTCATACTTTCTCCTTTCGGGTTAGGGGTTTCTACTTCATTTCGACTCAGTGCACGGCAGTGCATCACTCGCCGTCACGCCATTGCACCTCAGATCATGACTCGGCGTCAGCTCATTCCGCAACATTTCCTATCGTCACATAACTCGACGCCCACTCGACTCATATCATTTCTCAGCAATGCAGATCACCACTCGTCGCCAGACCAATGCACTGCCATTCTCTTCATCCCACATCTCGGCGTCCATTCACGTCTATTCAATGCCGCTCAGTTCTCGGCGTCTATCCACCCCAGTGCACCTCACATCACACCTCGGCGTCTTTGCAAGACAGTGCATACCATACCAAACCTCGTCGACTGTCCACTTCATCACATGCCACCGCAGCTCACTCCACTTCATCACTCGCCGTCTATACGTTACAGAACATCTCACCTCACCTCTCGGCGTCAGAACACGGCAGGCCAGCGCAGTACGCCCCAATCCTCGGCGGCAGACCAAAATCAATGTTTCGCATGAGGGTTGAGATACATCGGGGTGGGTCCTTCTTCGTGAGGGCGAGCAGCAAGGGGCACTTCCTTTTTGCGTTTCGCTGGAATCACCACAGGAACAGTCTCCTGTTGCTCTCTTCCGTCTCCGCCGGGGCAATCGCGAAGGTATAGCGACCCATGCCTCTCGACCGTTCTTGTCCATAGCCATGCACTCCGCCATAGGTCAAGATCATATGCAGCTCTTCTTGTGTCACCAGATCCCCTAAAATGGCAAGAGTAAAGGTGAGTGAGGCTCCAGGTTCTAGTCCTTCCACTCGTTTAATGCTGGACATTTGTATGCCGGTTCGAGGATGGCGGACATGAACAAAGAACTCCTCGATCATGTCTGGTGCGGTGAGGATGTCGCCACTACGGGTCAGGGGAATCCAATCCTCCCGGACATACAGGCAATTGGTAGCGCGGACAGTCAGTGACTTTTCCCCCTGTACTTTGGGCAAGAGCAGAGAAGAGAGCGTGCGGGCGCAGTCTTTTATGTGGGCGCGAATCGTTCCACCCCGGACGGACAGCGCCTGCTGATGGCGGGGAAAGATGAGCGAGCGTTTCTCCACCATTTCCTCTTCCGTCGGGAGCGTTTCCAGTGCTTCTTCTATCTTCTGGTCATAAAGTTCCTTGACGCTAAGACCATCGGCGACAATATCCATCCGGCCTTCGGGACCCAATTCGATGCGGCTCACCGGGCGAATTTTCCCATCGTCTATTTTCTTTTGCACGAATTTTCCCATGATATCCGACGAGGCGGGAAAACTGCCAAACACCGCCGTTTCAAACTGCCAAGTGAGGCGGTAGTTTTTCCAAATAAAAATCTCCTGTTTCTTCATATCAGACTCCTTTCTTTTTTTGTTTATATTGGAGACAGCGGCAAAATGCACATTTCTTTCGGACAGATGTGCTCAGATCCGTCCTATGAAAAATCATATTATGAGTACACACACAAATAAGCGTAGGGAAATGTTCCGCAACCTGTAGTCCGATAGGACCAGGAACAAATGAGGGAACTCCATCTTCTTGTTTCACGGCTTTTTCTCCTTCTGTTCCTGCCATGCATGAATCAGCGGCTCAGGAATCGCCCACATGCCCGTCCTTTTTTTTCCTCCCATGCGCAGACATTTGCCTTTCCATTCCGTCAAGACGAGATGTTCCACATAGGAACGGGAGCGGCCCATGATTTTGGCGGCTTCCTGAATAAGATACTGTTTCATGAGTCTCCTAACATTGCGTCACATACCATGACGATAACGCGCCGTTGAGAAACGTCATGAAGATGACGCCGGATCGCACCGATGGACTCGTGGCGCACCGACCATATTGGACCGTTTTCCCATTGAGAGCGCCGCCAAACGAACTAGAGTATTGAGGTGATCCCCAGGCTCCGAGTACATCACTCTCTGGCGCTCCTTTATACATGACAGCTTCTCGTTGGGCATAATATTGTTCCTCTGCCTGCGCTTGGCGGGCAAATTCCTCTTGGAGAGCAGTGCAGCCCGACAGCATGCAGAGGATTATGCTAACTAAGATGGCAAAGACGCAAATTGTTATCAGTTCCCAATGGATTTGTCTCATCGGTCCTCCTTAGATTCCCAGCACCCAGCCCGTTGAGGTGTGTATTTTACATGCCACTTCCCTTCTCTTCTCTTCCGCACCGTGTTTCATCCGCTCTCACATCGGCACATGTTGGAGGATCACCTTCTACTATTCCCCTAAAACAGCCCAATGTGGGATCACTCATGTACGTGAACCAACACTCACTACACAGCGGGACATCGGATTTCATTTATTACTCCTTTTCTAGAAAAGAGAGCGCTTTTTGTAAACAAGAAAGACATACTAATACCCTCTTTTCCCAGTCCTCATAATATAACCAAGGTAATAGTCGTTCCGTTTCCCATGCTTCTCTTTCTTCTTCGCCAAACTCCACGCCTTGACGACTCTTCGTTCCACATTCCGTGCACCGGAAATGAGTCAAATCATCTGTTCCACTGACAATATCTATTTCTTCCAAGGTGGAGACGTTCTCCATTTTGGCATTGTGATAATGTAGGATTTCTGCGCTCATACGATCAGTGTATTGAATAGGACGCATAGATTCTCCTTTCTTCCCCCCTTATAGCAACTTTGCCACGCTGTGTCAAGATTGCTTTTCCGTAGGTGCATAATCCCACATAATATGTTACCGTAAAACAATAGAAGCTATGCCCACGTGTATCTCACGCGAGGGAAAATACTACGATTTCCTTGTGAAGTTTGTGGGACCCGCCTTGATGTGCAGATGCACCATGCTGACTACAGCCAACCGCTTCAAGTACGGTGGCTCTGCAAAACCCACCATCGCGCTACCCATACGCAAGGATGAACTCCTCTATTTTTGTTTCACCGTCACGTAAATTACGAAACGTTACTAGAAACTCTGTTTTATTCTTATGTGACGACTATGTTCAGAGAGCACCTTCATAATTTGCTCATACAGCGCCTCGAACGAGAGCGCCGCATACTCTTCCCCACTGAAAACAAGCAGTGGCCTCTGATATTCTTGTCCGCTCCGAGTTGTTCCCTTTTCTTCCCAACGCTCACACACAATCACCACGGCACGCAATGCGTCATCATCGGTGATGGGAGAAGGAAGAAACGGCAGTTCCTCCCGAATGAAGCCATACACACCCTGAGCAAAGACTTCGGCCCACTGCTCTTCCCGTGTGTATAGGCCTGCCTGTGCGTGGCACGCAGACAGGTACATTGGGAATTTCAATGTCCAGAGCGTGCTATAAATACTCATACGTTCGCATCCTTCGCCCGATTGTAGCGTGGCTTCTTACATAACCCACAGCCGCACGCCAGATTATACTTCGCCAATCTCCCCGTCTTCTGCCACCACTCGGACTCTTGGAAAAATATCCCCCACGTCCTTGCGATAGCAATCCGCAATCGAATCACCCGCCCTCGATGATGTCGGCGTAATGCCCTCTTCTGCTTCTCCATTCCCTCATCCTACCAGGAATGGCATTATTTAATAAGCAGAAAAGGGAAATCTACTTCAGCATGCTCTCCATTTTTCTTTTCTACAACGATCGTGTTCTCTTCGGCGAGATTGCTAGTTACCCATTTCAGGACTCCGAGAGCATTCCTGACAACCTCGGCGCGAGACGCTGCGTGTAGCTTCTTCTGAAGAGTATCAAGCTCCCCTAATGCTTCTTTGGAAAAATCCAGCTGAACGCGGTATTTCATTCTTTGCTCAGTCATTGTATCCCCCTCCTGTTCTTCCTCCTTATTTAGAGTAAAAAATGACCCATATAGGAATCCCATATTGATACCTTTTCA
>ERZ1292623.3984-Hain-H51-01um-R1-3984-length-12324-cov-4_pt1 | contig 12324 bp, 15 predicted proteins | sample MGYA00564398_ERZ1292623 | MGnify/ENA primary metagenome ERZ1292623 (study PRJEB36523, sample SAMEA6512633) | groundwater metagenome | collected 2019-01-07 | study: AquaDiva: Metagenomics assemblies of 32 groundwater samples | reverse complement strand
TTGCAGGACTCGACCGTTAAGTTGTACGATTCCGACGGCAGCACCGTGTTGCAGTCCAATGTGATGGACAAAGATGTGGGCATTGGAACAACGAATCGGCGGTGTCGGGTTATGTTCAGTGGTACGTCAGTGCTGCTCAAGGACACCTTCTACCGTTTGACTGTTGTGCCGGACAGCACGGCTAACGTGATCCTGGCCGAGTTTGACGTGAACGCGGCGGCAGTCATGGACGCTTGGGATGGCGGACAGAATGTGCATCATACATCCCGCACCGACGCCGGGGCGTGGACGGACACGCTGACCAAGCGGCCGTTCATGGGCGTGATTATCGACCAGTTGGACGATGGATCTGCTGTCCCACCTGGACGAAGGCACGTCCGCGTGCCAGCCATCGGTACGTCTGGCATCAGAGGTAGGCGGTTTCACACATAGGAGGTGTTTGTCATGGGTCTTGTCTACGACTGCCCGATCGAAGCTATATCCGTGTCAGCCGTGCAGGATCTCTGGGAATGGCTGACGCCGAGCGACGCCGCCGGCCTGTTGCATTCAATCGTCATCGAACAAAACACGTCCGAGACATCCGAGCAACTGCGTCTGACAGTCGCGCGGGTCACGGGCGCGCCTACGTCCGGGTCTGGCGGCGGCACGATTACGCCGACGCCGCGGATACCAGGTGCCCCGGCGGCTGGCTCGACGGTCGAGCGCAACAACACCACGCAAATTACGCTTGGAACGTCCGTCAAGATTGCCGACCGGGGTTTCAATATCCTGAACGGCATCGAGATCGTCTTCGATCCGCCGGTTGAAGTGGCACCGTCAACTCGCATTGTCGTAGCACTGCCGACCGCACCGGGGGCCGCACTGACTGTGAGCGGACTACTTACAATGGAGGAGGTAGGCGGATGATCCTGGATCACAACAAACTGGTCGGTCTGCTGCGCAAACTGGACGCCGCGAGGGCCGCGGCCGTGGAAGGCACGCCACTCTACTGCATTGGAACAACTGAAGGCCGCGATGGCGTGCACGGCCGGGCACATCTCGGCATCGACTCGCACACCGAACAGGTCGTCTGTACGAAGTGCTACGAAGGTTAGGACCGATGCTTCGCACCGGCAAACTATTCCTGAGACGCAAGCCGATCGTCCTGAAACGTCGGCGGATGTTCCCGCTCTCGGGCATTCAGTTCGACGCGGCATCGAACTCGGGCTTCCGCGCAGCTCTTTCGACCTACGGCTGGTCGCACACATGGAACGGATCGGACAGATTCATCGCCGTGGACGTTGCCCTGATGTCTGTCGGGGCCACCGTGAGCAGCATCACTTATAACTTGAAAGCGTTGACCCTCATCCCGGACGCGGCGCGGACCACCGTGACTGCGTTCGGCCGCGTCGAGTGCTGGGGGGCCTCGGCATCTCAGTTGGATGACCTCGCCCCTGGCACCTACACCATCACGGTCACGCTGTCATCTTCGATCTCGAGCGCGTCCTGCGCGGTGAGCTATACTGGGGTGCACCAGACGAGCCCCACCGAGGCGGGCAATAGCAACCAGGGCACGAACGTCGGCGCGGCCGATGCCACAGTGGACATTACGAGTGTCGCCGACCAGTGCTGGATACACGCAGCGCTGACAACGAACGACATCGACGTGACGGCCAGCCAAACGGCACGCAACGAGGTCAACGACGCTACCGGCTCCGGCGCCGATGAAGATTTTGGCCCTCAGGCGCCTGGATTAAAGACTATGGGCTACACCGACGTTGGGGCAGGCGCCATATGGGCGATCGCCGGCTACGCGATTCGGCCAGCAACTGCTGCGGCTATCGCAGCTGGTAACACAGGATTTATTCTCTTGCTTGGAGTTGGCGTGTGATCCTAACTCACATGATTTTATTCGGGTTCCTCCCCGGCTGCGGTGGTGAAGTCGCGGCAGAGGCCGCGCCGGAAGACCTCGGCATGTACGCCTGGGATACGCCCAAGCCGGGTCGGCAAGTAAGCACGAACCGTCGGCTGCGCGATGACGAAGAAGTGCTACTGCTCATGTAACAACTTCTCTTCGGGTAGTGTCCCAATTCGCCACAACCGCGAGGCTGTGGCTTTGGACGGATCGGCAACCCGGTCCTCCACAGGCATTACCGTGCGTCCCACCGACGCCGGGTGCTTAGGGGATGTCAAAGCGCGTTTGAGCACATTGATCGCGTCACGTTCGACCTGAACTGGTACGTCAGACCAAAACACATCGGCACTACGCAGCGCCGTCAGATCGCGCGTTTGCGTTTTGTAGTTCAGCGATCCGCCGGTCGTGTTGTACCAGTAAATGCGCGACTCAAGTCCGCGATTAAATGCGATGCGACCCACGAAGAGGAAGCGGTCAAGCTTGAAGAGGGGATGGGTACAGAGCAATCGTCATGGTTCTAAACACGAACGTATTGTACCATGCGCTCACGCAGAGTCAAATTTGAAACACGACCGAGAATTACTGTGAGCGAACTCGCCAAGGTGCTCGATAAGTTGCGCACGGAAATTGAGCGGCGCAAAATCACGCCGTCTGTCCAACTGGCACAGCCCGCGCGCACAATCTATGTCACACCCGCCGTCGACGCGCCGCTGCAGCAGCTCAACGACCCCAACGACAGTAAGACGCTTGACAAGTTCTCAGGTGTTGCAGCGATTCAGGGATTGTGGTGCCACCCCTATAAAAAGTTCACCATCGACATCACCGAAGACATGCTTCATGACATTGCGCGCAAGTGGAACACACACCGGCACGAGCTGGAGATCTTCACGCCCGATGGGCACACGCAAGAATCAGCCAAGAACAAAGGCTACATCGACCCCAAGCACGAAGCCAAAGTCGTCGACGTTGAGTTCCGCGGCGAAAAAAGAAAGGGCCTAGAATTTGTCTATGACATCCGCGATCCCGACACGGCCGCCGCAGCCAAGAATAAGTGCCTGAAGCGCTCGATCGCCCTACACGAAGACTACCGCATCTCGCGACCCGACGGCACAGTGGTGCCGCTGGGCATCTTCCCGCACCACGTCGCGTTCACCAGCGATCCGGTACAAGCGGGACTCCCAGATCTGGAGCCGTTCGTCGAGACGGCAAGCGATCCTGTGCTAGCGATGGACAAGGGTGTGGTCACAGAGTTCGTGCCGCTCGAAGAGGTTGGCAGAATCCAACTTGCTTCGCGGCTCGTAACCTACCAAGACCCCCCAGCGGACATAGTCAACGGCTCGCGCAAGGCGACGCACAAAGAGTGCGGCTACAGCGCTGGCGTGCCGGGCATCAACTGCGGTAACTGTCTAGCATTCCAATCGCACTTCGAGCCAGTCGGTTCGCCGAGTGCGAAAGAAGTGATTGGCTGTGATTGGGTAGAAGATCCAGTCACGCGATCAGGCGTATGCAAGTTTCACCGGCCGCGTACATCCTATTATGCGCGCGAACTGGAAAATTCCTCGAACACATCTTCCCATAAACTCGGCGCGGATTTAGAGTCCGACCCCAACAGTGCAGGGAATGCACTAAATTCTGGAGCGAATATGGACCTCAAAGCCCTTGCCAAAGAACTGAACCTTTCCGAGACCGACGATCCGAAGGCTTTCGTGAAGTCGGTGAAAGATGCGACTGCGAGTGCGGTCGCCAAGGCTGCCTCGGATGCCGCTACGGCAGCGCTGGCGCCGGCGATCGCGAGCTTCGCCAAAGCGCTTGGTGTTGAGACGGACGGCAAGGATGCGCTCAAGGCCGCCGAGGCGGTCAAGGTGTACTTGGCCAAACCGCCGGTCGAGGCGCAGGCGCAGTTGACTAAGGAGGTAGGCGACCTCAAAACGGAACTCGCGCGACTCAGCGCAGCCAACACGGCCACCGAGGCGAAGAATGCCAACCTGGCCGCCGCCCGCGAACTGGATCAGGGCGAACTGGAACACGCCAAGCTGTCGCGGCGCTTCGATGCACTGCAGGCGAGTGGTCGCGCTACCAAAGCGGACGTGACCAGGGCGCTCACGATCGGACACAACGACAAGAAAGAGCCGCTGCTGTTCGCCATGACGTTCGATCGCTCCAAGGACAAGTACGACGAGAACCGCAAGGCGCAGCTCTCCAAGATCAACACGATCGTCGAGTACATGGAGAGTTTGCCCGAGCATTCGGCGGTACCGAAGGAAGGGACCGCCAAGGTCCTGTCGCGGCACACGGAGCCGCCAGCAGACGACGATGACGCCAAGGCGGAGCGAAAGAAGATGCAGGAGCGGGCCGCAAAGCGGGCCGAGCGCGTCAACCCCAAGCCAAAGAGGGCAGCAGCGGCCGCCTAGTAAGACGACAATCTGGAATTAGTAGCCCTCGACGGGGGGCTTGCGGGGCGGCCAGTTCGCCCCGGCTAATGACGCATTCCGAATGGCCGGAATGAACCAGGGTTTCACAAAGAGCCCTGCTTCATCCGGCCATTTTGTTTGCGTGGCGCACAGACACAGGAGCAGTAACGCATGAACGTGAACAACCGACCGCTCGGACTGACGACTGGCGAACCGACTGCCTCTGGCGTCGAGTGGTGTGTGTCGCGCAACAAGTTCCAGTTTCACTACCCGGGCAAGAGCGTGCTCAAAAGCACGACCCGCGATGCGCGGCGCAATCCGAACACCACGATCGAAGGCGGCCTGGCGCTCGACCTGGGCTCAGACGGCAAGTGGGTGCACCACGACAACGCTGTGGGCACCGCCAAGGGCATCTTGGACGTGTCACACGGCATCAACTTGCTCGACGACAACGGCGTAGCTCAGGACTTCGAGCATGTCAATGTCATGGTCGTGTGCATGTACGACAAAGATTTCGTGGTGGACACGGATGGCACGGCGATCGACGCGGCCGGCCGCACGGATTTGGCGCTCGGCACCAACGGCTGCATGTGCTTGCCGATGGCTGAGTAAGTAACCCAGTAGCAGCGGCAATGGATTCTCTGCCGCCGCAGGAGCAAAGCAATGGATCTGCTGCAACTCTTCGGGTACGAGGAACTCACTGGCATGGTCCAGAAGTTCAACTATCCCGAGCTCCAGTTGGTGCCGAACCTGCCGACTCGCGAGATCGACGGCGACATCGCCACATGGGCGGTGGAGAAGCCAGACATCGAGATCTACGACACGTTCGGCGGCCGCTCCATGTCGGCGCAGCCGGTCCGCCAGGGCGACTACTTCGAAAAGACGTTCACGGTGCCGCACCGCTTCGCGTCCAAGACGTTCGATGCAGGCGTCCTGAATCAGCTTGAGAAGTTTGGCACGCGGGACTACGACGACAACCCGCAGATGAACTTCATCGACGGCGAGATCAAGAAGCTCGACTGGCGCACGGGCGCCTATACGGACGAGTACCTCGTCGCACAGGCACTTCAGGGCTCGTTCACGATCAAGTTGGGCACGTCCGGCAACAACCTGTCCAAGACGATCGACTTCGAGATCCCGGCTGGCAACAAGTTCACCGGCACTGTCGCGTGGTCCACAAGTGCCACGGCTAAGCCGCTGGACGACTTCCAGAAGGCGGTTGACATCCTGGGCGAATATGGCGTCGTGCCGCGCTATGCTCTGATGAACGCATTCACTGCGGCGTCGCTGGGTCGCACGACTGAAGTTCAGCAGTTCATCAGGTACTACGGCGCCGGCAAGCGATTCGTTGAAGGCGGCATGGTGCCACCGATCTGGGGCATCGAGCCGCAGATCATTCGCAACCGCTATGCCTCGTCTGGCCAGACGGACGGCTTCAAGAACAAGATCATCCCGGACAACAAGGTGCTCTTCATTCCTGATTGGCCGAGTGTGCCTGGCGAATGGATCGAGATGCAGCAGTGCACGTTCCATGTGCCGAACGACCTGCAGAACGGCTGGAACAAGAGCGTGGCTGGCTCGGCGACCTGGGCTCGCACGACCGACTCGCCGACCGGCCTGACGGTGTTCCACCGCGTCTGCCGCTTCCCGGTTATCCGGAAGCCGTGGTCAGTAGCGATCATGACAACTTCGTAAAGGTTGTGGATTGAAAACTGGCAACGAAAGTTCTATAAGGGGTCGCTGGCAACAGCGGCCCCTTTCCTTTTGCATGGAGGCAACATGGCCCAAAAGCCGCAGGATAAATCGTCATACTCTACGCTTGTGCCGCCAGTGGGAACGCCGCGTGATCCAGGAAATGCTTCTGAGGATTTTGGTGCGGAGGCCGACAAATTCGCCCAAGCCGTTGCCGGCACACCGGATCAGCGAGAACGGCCCAGCGGCGTCAAACGTAAGTCTGGCGAGAAGTACGAGCCGCGCAAGCCGAAGAAGCACCCCCAGCCAACCTGGCGAGAAGTGTTTAACAAGATGCAGCCTGTGATTGGGTTCTTTTCCGGTAATGGCGAGTGCCCACCTGGAGACGTGGTGTACCACTTGTTTCAGATGATGGGAACCACTGGGCGCTATAGAGATGGTGGCGATCTTGTGGTCGATGCCAACATGGAAGCCGTACAGTGGTGGCTCGATAAGCTTGATTCTCCGGCACCGCCCGACATTGTTATCGTCACTGAGGGTGGCGCCGTGGGGCCGGATCCAATGTACCAGCTGCCACCGTACATGGAACTTGTGGACATGGCTGCCGGTCGGACCGTCATGCGCCCCATCGCGTTTGACCCGATGAAGCGGGAGTCTTTCTTGGACTTGAGGCCGCTGACAAATCAAGCAATCGATCAGGCTGTGACGCGATGAGCATTTACAACGCTGGCGAGTTGATTACCCGGAGCGGTACACCGAAGTCTGAGTACCGCTGCACGCGAGGCCACACGTTCCAAGACTACACGGTCGGCACGGGCATGCCGTTCGAGAAGATCCTGCATGTGCCCGAGCCGCGGTCGCTCGCCGCCCTCTACTGTTGCGAGTGCATCAAAGAATTGCTCGCGAATATTGGGCTCGTGGCCCTATCGACCGACATGCGCAAGTGCGCGGTTCATGGCTGCGAGAGCGAGACGCCGCGCGAGCTGTGCAATGTGCACCAGGGCTGGCACAAATGCTTGGCCGACGGCTGCGCGCACTGGTTCATGCCCGATCAGCCGTTCGATCACTGTGACTACCACAAACCGATGGTACACAATGCCCAACAGACTCAACCGGCGTAATTTCTTCGCGCGACTGCTTTGTGTTCTAGCTGCGCCACTGGCCGTGAGCAGTTGTGAGACTCTAACTGCTGCCAAGCCAGCGTGCATCCTATCGTCATTTGGACCATGGGCTATAGATCTGCATTGTCTTATGCGGGATGCAGATGCCGGCCGCAAGGACATGATACGCTATTCGCCCATTAATATTGGGTTGTCGCATCGTGCACTGCCCGTCGTTGGCGCGTTTAAGTAATGGATGCCATGAAGCGTCTTCGTGAGCGGGGTCTGAAGCGCTGCCCGCATTGCCGCACGGTGCAGAGTGCCAAGCGCGACCGCTGCCGTAGGTGTAAGATGGATTTCAAGACGCACGAACGTCCCAAACGGCTAGAGTTCGGTACAGGCTAAGCGTGGACAAACACAGATGCTAGGTGTCAATCCAGCCCCAGAACTGCGCGGCAAATTCAAAGAGCTTGCGTCCAAAGTACAAGAAAAGATCGAGCCGCAATTGGAACTCTATGAAACAGCTTGCCTCTTATCGCGCGGCCCAGACCGCAAGCGTGCGGCGCACTGGACGTTAAAGGCGGAGCTTCTAGAGCGGCGGCTGCGCGACCGCATGGGACTGCCACAAATCGGTGTCGGACCAATCGAGTAGCACGAATCATCGGAGGAACCCCGTGAGCACGGACGCTTTCAGCAAAACACATCGCGTCATGGTGCGCAGATATGCTGGAGGATGGGGTGACATTCTAGTTTCGACCGTCGCTTTGCGGGCCGCCCGGCAGAAGTTTCCGGACTCATACATCTGCTATGCCGTGGGCCTGCCCTATCTGGCATTCATCACGGGCACGGCCAAGCGCGGAGCCGACGAATGTATCGCGCCACCCAAGTGGGGCTCGCTTGGCGACGCGGCGTTTGTAGACGACGAGTCTGGCAACTGGGCACTGGCGGGTTACGACGTTGTCATCAACTTGACCGGCGAAGTCGAACACGCGCACCAAAGTAACTGGAAAATCACCAAGAACCGTCAGGAGATCTGGTGCGACCAGGTGGGCGTGCGGCCTGAGAACATGGTGCCGAAGTTCCACATCAGCCGCCGCGAGCGGCTGGCGATGGTGTCCGACATCATGAAACCCAATGGCCTGGAGTTGTTCAGCTACATCGTTGTCGGCTGGTGCTCGCGCGACCGCGCCAAGGATTATCCGCACATGGCTGACCTCGTGCGCATCCTGCGCGAGCGTGGGCACACGGTCGTGATCATGCACGACGACTTCAGTAAGGTGCCTGAGTTTGGTGAACCGCCGGTTTACACAACTCACGGTCTCTGCCCCGACGACTGCGGCATCATCGTCGAGTCGGCCAAGCTAGTCATCACACCAGACTCGCTGCCGCTGCACTTAGCTGCGAGCGTTGGTTGTCCAGCGCTGGGGCTGTTCTCGTCAACCGACGGCGCGCTGACGTGCAAGTATTACGAGCACGCAACTGTCTTGCAGAATGGGAACACGCAGGGCAAGCCGTGTGATCAGACGACGCCCTGCTATGGCATCTGGGGCAACAATTACTGGTGCGGCGGCCGAGAGGCGCCCGACACGGGCCTGCCGTGGTGTCTGGAGCAGATACCAGCGTTTCAGGTGGCTATCATGGCCGAAGAGTTGCTGGAGAAGCACAAGGATCTCAACGCCGTGCGGCTGGAGAGGGTAGCTAACGAACTGCATGAGGCGGCCCGCGTGAAAATCGACACAAGCAAGATCAAGAAGCAGAAGACGATTGTTGTCGGCACCCTGGCTGGAATCGGCGACTCCCTCTGGTCCATGACGGCCCTGCAGGCAATCATGCGGGAAGACGGCGCCGACGGCCTGGTCATGGTGCAGCCGGAAGGGAAGCCGGCGCGCGGCAAAGAGTTTTTGCAGCGGTTTGACTTCGTGGACGACGCGCGGTACGCGCAGTTCCCAACGCATCCGCCGGCCCCCGTGTCGCACATCAACCCAGATGGCACCTACAGGTACCTAGAGACCAAGCGAAACCACGTGGGCCTCGACTGGTTTCTGTGCCCCAACACGCCGTTGGAACAGGGCAAGCCACTCGATAGTTGGCTCCCCGAGTATCCGAAAAACTTTTCCGTCGCCAAGCACTTCAAGTTCACCGACCAGGACAAGGTGGTGGCGGATCTGGTAGCCAAGCAGGTGGGCTCGCCGTATGTGGTGTTCTTCTTGGGCGGCGAAGACTCCAACGGCCGCTGCGGGCACAACAGATCGCACAGTTACTCGAAGCATGAGTGGGAGCAGTACGGCTACCTGCCGGAGCTGTATGTCAACACCGATCCCCGACCCATATGGCGGCTCGACGAGTGGCTCGTGCTTGGCAAGCACATCATTGAGACAGGCTGCGCGATTGTGATAGTGGGTGCAAAATATGACGCAAGCTTCGCGCGCAAGTTCGTGGAGCTCTGGAAACAAACAATCCAGTCGCCCACGCCGCGGCTGTTCAACTATTGCGGGCAATTTCACATCGCTGAAAGCCTAGCTGTGATTCGTGGCGCGCGAGCCTGTGTGTCCTACCAAAGTGGCATTGGCATCAGCGCAGTTTATTTTGGCATACCCACAGTCATGTGGTGGAGGGCGAGATTTGACAGCCTCGAGCCGCCCATGAACCGCGTTGTCTCATTTGATGAACAGATGCGTTATGCTTGGGTCCCTCCGTGGGCCTCAGATTCTTATTTGGGGTTCATTTATGGTCGAGAGACCGCTCGGCAAATATTTGCAGCCATGAACGATAAGCACTTTGTTTCGGAAGATAAACCGCGTGGCTGGGACTTAGTTCCATGATTCCTAACAAGCACGGATGCAATTCATGTCCAAACACCATCAAGCACTGCTGCAAAATCGCAAGGTGCTCGTCGTCTTACGGGGCTTGCAGAATAAGAAGTTCCCAGTTCGCACAGCCGCCGAGAGGCTCGGCTTGCCGCAGCACGACATCTACATGCTCTTAAAACTCTCTGGCACGCCGGCGCGCGCGATTGGCTACAACACTTCCGACCGCCAGCGGCGCTGGGCGCAATTCGCCGAAGAGTTTCACGGAGAGGGCCTGACGCTGCGTGAGTTGGGCGCGCGGCACGGTGTGACAGGTGAGCGCGCCAGGCAGATACTCAACAAGTCGGGGTGCGGCACGCGCGGGCGCGAAGGTCGTAAGTTGGTGTGCGGCAAATGCAAGAACACGCACGTGGCCAATAATGGCCGAGCGTACTGCCCCAAGTGCGAAGAACACTGCCTCTATTGTGAGCGGCGCAAGTACAACCGGCGCGACGGCTGCACGCAGTGTCGCAAGTTGCGCCTGCGCGCCAACCGGCGGGCGATCATCGAAGAGTTATACGCCGCTGGATTATCAAATATTGAGATTGCGCCGATCGTGGGTGTGGCGTTTGGCACAACGATTCCGCGTGAGGCGCGGTTTGCCGGTCTGCCAGCGAGGCCGCAGGCGGGATCGCGACCGGAGCCTGTGCGCGTGGCTGCAGAGCGGTACATGCGCGCGCTGAGCAGTGAGGCGCGCGAGGAATTCCAGAAGATCTGGCGTGGTAAGTCATGACTGAAAATGCGAAAGATACAAATCCGAAAGATGCCATCGGCGCAGACAAGCTGCCTCTCGACCTCGTGCCAGACACAGCTATAGCCTTGGCGTCACTGGCGCACTTGGATGGCGCCCTGAGATACGGCAAATGGAACTGGCGCGTGGCTGGCGTGCGGTCGTCGATCTACGTGGCCGCGATCAAGCGGCATCTAGCTGCTTATGAGAACGGCGAAGACATTGCTGCTGACGGCGTACATCATTTGGGCCACATACTCGCATGCGTGAATATCATCGTCGATGCCGGTGCGTGTGGCAAACTCACTGATGATAGACCACCCAGCATGCGCATCGCCGAATGGATTGCTAACCTCACGCCCTGGGTACGTGTGTTGAAAGATAGAAACAAGGATCGCAATCCGAGGCATTGGTCGATTACAGACAGCGAGGTGTTGTCATAAGGATCTACTTGGCAGCCAGGTACGGCAGGCGTGAAGAGCTGTGCGGTTACCGTGACGAGCTGAAAGCCTTGGGCTACACGGTCACGGCGCGCTGGCTCAACGGTTCACACCAGATAGGACCAAACAACGAGCCGCTCGGCGAGCGCGGCGAAGCGATCGTTGAAGGCACGGAGGGTGATGCGGGCCAGCTCTCTCCTGAAGCTGGCGAATTGCGCGCCAAATTTGCGCAGGAAGACATCGACGACATCTTGGACAGCAACACGATCGTTTGCTTCACCGAGCCGCCGCGTACAACATCTAGTCGCGGTGGCCGGCACGTCGAGTATGGTATCGCATTGGGCATTAATAAAGATGCTGGATGTGACGTGCTACGCATCATCGTAATCGGCTACCGCGAGAACGTGTTCTGCTGGTTGCCGGGTGTAATGTTTTACAAAGACTGGGAGTCTTTCAAAAAGACGATCGCATGAGTTCGCGCATTCTTGAGACTGGTGAGATAGTAGACTTTCCGCGGTTATTCCACGCGCTGGTGCAGCGCCAACTCACAGCCGGCGGCCTCTATCCGCAGCACGTCATGTGGCGCCGCGGCCTGACGTTCCGGCACGAGACGTCCTATGTGCCCAACAAGGCGTTCTTGTCGATGGTCACAGATTTGATCGTGGCGCAGCCGGGCGGCATCAGTGAGCTGATATTCGGCATAGACGTGAAGAACGACAAGGAGTTGCAACTGGAGTTCGACTGGGGCATTGCTCTTGGGTACCTGCGCGATTTCAACTGGCGGTTTGGAATCATTGCGTACAACTACGACCAGAGAATTGTGCGCGGCGTCGATTGGAATAACCAGGTGGTCATCAAGCGGTTGACGGCAATGGTGAAGCAGGGCCTCGAGTGCCATGCCAAGCGTCGCAGCGTGAAGAAGGTCGAGCCGCAGATACCGTACTGGATCAACTGAAATGTCTATCTCTTGGGATATTGGCCGTGCTAATCCATTGAAGGATGTGCAATCCATGATCGAAATGTGCAACCAAGAATCTGGCGTGCTAGAACCGGAGTGGAAAGAGACTCTGCGGCGCCTGCGGCATCACATTGACGATCTGGCCGTGGCTAATGGCTTGCCATTGCCATCTATGCCGATCGAATCGTGGGACAGCATGTCGCTGGCCAGCCTAGCAGGCTATGCGGATGCGATGCAGTGCAGATCAGACAGT
>ERZ1292623.3983-Hain-H51-01um-R1-3983-length-12325-cov-6_pt1 | contig 12325 bp, 12 predicted proteins | sample MGYA00564398_ERZ1292623 | MGnify/ENA primary metagenome ERZ1292623 (study PRJEB36523, sample SAMEA6512633) | groundwater metagenome | collected 2019-01-07 | study: AquaDiva: Metagenomics assemblies of 32 groundwater samples | reverse complement strand
AAAGATTTGCAAACGGGAAAAAATTGTGATAATCTAGCAAAAAGGACAAGCATATGGAAGAAACGCCATTAGAAGCGAGCTCATCATTTGCTGCCCCTGCAAAGAAAAAAATAAATAAAAGATTTGTTTATTTAATTGCTGCTTTTGTAATTATTATTTTAGTATTTTTTGGATCTAAATTATTAGGACAAAGCAGTAAACAAGACATAAATGACGTTCCTGCTATAACAACCCCGACGGAAATACCGACCCTAACGCCGGAATCATCTCCAACGCCCGCGTCAAACGCGGCTGACGCAAGCCCGACAAGCACACCAACGCCAAAACCAACAGTAAACCCTGTTGATAAATCAACAGGTCTTAACAGAAGTAAGCTTTCGGTAACTGTTCAAAACGGCAGCGGACAAGCGGGTGTTGCGGGAAAAGCTGCTGATATACTTAAGGCTTTGGGCTACAACGTTTCTTCAACAGGCAATGCGGATAATTATGATTTTGTTAATGTCAGTATTCAGGTAAAAGCAGCAGAAAGTGAGTTTTTAGCGCTTCTTAAAAAAGATTTGGCAAGCTATACAATCGGCAGTAACTCCGCAGATCTTTCCACTTCCTTTTCCTCCGACGCGCTTGTTATAATAGGTAAATAAGTTAAAAGTTCATAAAGTTTTTAAAGTTATAAAGTCTAAAATTATGAAAGTTTATTTAGCAAGCGATCATGCGGGTTTTGAATTAAAAGAAACAGTAAAGGGTTTTCTTTTAAGCAGGGGATATGAAATTGAAGACTGCGGAGCAACCTCATTTAATCATGACGATGATTATCCGGAATTAATTTCAAAAGCAGCTAAGAAAGTTTCAAACGATCAGGATTCAAAAGCAATTATTTTTGGAAAATCAGGGGCAGGAGAAGCAATTGTTGCTAATAAATTTAAAAATGTTAGAGCGGTATTAGGATTTAGTAGGGAAAATGTAAAGCTTGCAAGAGAGCATAATAATGTAAATACACTTTCCTTGGGTTCTTATTTTGTTGACGCAGAAATAGCAAAAGAATTAGTAAGGGTATTTTTAGAAACTCCGTTTTCAAACGAAGAAAGACACATAAGAAGACTTGGAAAAATAAAAAATTTGGAAAATGATATCTTGAAGTGAGAAGTTACCCGCCTGCAACGCTTGATGCGTAGCATCTGCGGGCAGGGATATTTTTGATTTTGACCTCCTTGAATTATTGATATCTGGAAAATCTAGAATTCAAACGGTCAAAGATTCAAGATCAAGAGAGTCCTACTTCCAACTTCAAAAATTCTAAATATGATTGATATAATTCCCGGTATTTTAGAAAAAGATTTTGCAGAAATTGAGAAAAAGCTTCAGATTATAAAACCATTTTCAAAAAAAGTGCACATTGATTTTTTAGACGGAAAATTTTGTGAAGAAAAAAGCTTTTTAGACTTTGCGCAATTTAGTAAATACAAAGATGATTTTTTTTTGGAAGCGCATTTAATGGTAGAAGACCCAAACCAATATATCAAGCCTTTGGCAAATGCCGGTTTTAAAAGGTTTTTAGGACATATTGAAAAAATGGGAAATTTAGAAGAATTTATTGCTAAAGGGCAAATCTTTGGGGAGGTCGGCCTTGCTTTGGATATAGATACGTCAGTTGAGTCAATTTCAATAAATTTTGATGATATAGATACAGTTTTATTAATGAGCGTAAAAGCCGGAAAATCAGGCCAGGAGTTTTTACCCGAAGTTTTAGAAAAAATTAGGCTTTTACGCCAAATTACCCAAATAACAATAGAAATAGACGGAGGGATAAACGAAGAAACTCTTATTGCGTCAAGAAAGGCCGGAGCGCAAAGATTTGTCGCAACAAGCGCCATATTTCAAAGCCAGGATCCAATGGAGTCTTATGAAAAGCTCCTTTCTTTAAATTAGTTTCTAATAATTACAGCGCTTGGAGTTGCAACCAATGTGCATTGTTCTGTTCCTTTAATAAAATATTCAGGCACTCCATAACAAGTTTTGACAACGATGTTGTCGGGCATTTTTTGCAAAGCGTCGGAAACATTGGGCAAGATTGCAGTCATTACCCTGTTCCAAATAGGAGCAGCTCCTGTTATTCCCGAAGCAAGACTTTGGCTCATAGGACTATTGTCGTTATTTCCAACCCAGGCAGCAACAAGAAAAGATTTGGTAAATCCAATTGTCCAATTATCTCTTTTATTATCGCTAGTTCCTGTTTTAACAGAAACAGTGCGGTTTGGAATGTTTAAAGGAGAGTTTGTGCCAAACTCGAACGATCTGGCTCTGTTGTCTGCTAAAATATTAGCAATTATATAAGCAACTCCCGGATCTAAAACCTGTTTTGCCAAAACCTTATTATTATTGTCAAACATATCCCCTTTGTAATTTGTTACCCTAATAATAGGATTTAAATTAACTCTTTTACCTAAATTTGAAATCGTACCATAAACTGTTGCTAATTCTGTCATTTTTACTTCGGCAGCCCCCAAAGTCAGAGAAAGCCCGTATTGACTTGGATCACCCCAGGTAGTTATTCCCATATTTTTAGCTGTAGCTACCATTTCAGGGATGCCGATTTTTTGTAAAGTCTTTACAGCCGGAACATTAAAAGAATTGGCAAAAGCGATTCTTAAAGGAATTTTTCCATGAAATGCGCCGTCATAATTAACAGGAGAATACGGCGGCGCGCCCGGAGAATTATAGGTAACAGGCGAGTCATCAAGAATAGTTGCCGCGGTAAAGCCGTTTGAAAGTGCCGCCGCATAAGTAACAACTTTTATTGAAGAGCCCGGTTGTCTTAGAGCGGTTGTTAAATTAACGTTTCCGTCGTTTGGGTCGTTATAATCACGGCTTCCAACCATTGCCAAGACCTCACCTGTTGCGGGGTTTGTCACAAGCGCCGCCCCGTTTGTTAAGTTTAAGTAATTATTATTGTCAACCTCTTCTCTGACAATATCGGCAACTTTTTCGTTAAGCATAAGATCGAGCGTTGTTATAACATTTAATCCTCCTTTTTCAACCAAAGCAAGGCCGTATTTTTGAATAAGTAAATTTTTCACATACATGACAAAATGAGGGGCGTAAATGGGTATTTGGGGGGTTTGAAAAACCAGGTTTTCACTTAAAGCCTCAAGCTCTTGTTTTTTGGTAATATATTTTAGCTCTTGCATTTTATTTAAGACTTCTTTTTGCCTTTTTTGCCAAAAGTTACTTCCTTCATAAGGAGAGTATATAGTTGGAGATTGCGGCAGTCCTGCCAAAAACGCGCTTTGGGCTAAAGACAAATCTTTAACATTTTTGCCAAAATAAGTTTCCGATGCCGCCTCTATTCCCCAGGCAGTGCCCCCGTAGGGAACCTGGTTAAAATACATTTCCAAAATTTCATTTTTGCTATAAATTTTTTCGGCCCAAAAAGCTAAAATTATTTCTTTAATTTTGCGTTTAATTGTTTTTTCGGGCGTTAAAAGAGTTGATTTGATAAGCTGTTGAGTAATTGTTGAGCCTCCCTGAATGGGTCTGCCCGAAAGATTGGCAATAGAGGCTCTTATTATGGCGTTGATATCTATCCCCGGATTTTTATAAAAATCTTTATCTTCAATTGCAATAGTTGCATTTTTAAGATTTGCTGGTATTGAATTTAGATTAACCAAGGTTCTATTTTCATTAGCATATATTTGGTAAAGAAGTATTCCGTTTCTATCATATATCTTACTAGTTTGGGGAATCTCCCTTCCGGATAATTGTTTTGGGTTTGGCAGGCTGTTTAAAAAAACATAAAAAGTAAAAGGAATAAATAAAAATATAATACAAACAAGAAATCCCAGTAAAAAATACTTAGTTTTTAAAAGTATGTTTTTGGGAATTGGGTAAATTGTGATTGCTTTTTCTCTTTTCTCCTTTTTTAAAACCAATGCTCTTCTCCTTTTTATTTTTTTTAAAAACAAAGTCTCCTTAAAACGGATAAGCTCTATGTAATTTTTTAAACTTTTAATCTTCGTGTTTTTGTAACGCCTAAATTTTTTATACGTATTTGTGTAGAATTTTTCTAAAAATTCAACAATTTTTTTAATTATTGTAAGAATAAGCTGAATGTAAAAAATAAAAAAATCACCAACTGTAACAAAAAAATTAAGAAGTAAATTAATTAAAATAAGTATTAATTTCATAAAAAGGGCAGAGGATTATGCCCGAATTATACTATAGGAATATTTATTTTAAAATCCCCAGTTTAAGGATTTGGAGTTGGAGTTGGAGTTGGAGTTGGAGTTGGGTGCGGACAGGAAATACAGTATTTATCACCAGAGACATCCGTAAAAATTGTATTTTCTTTAGGCTCGGTATTATCGGTTTGGCTTTTTTTTGCCAAATCCTGGGTGGTTTTATCTATTAAAACACTTTCAGTTATTACTGTTCCAATGGTCTTTTCGGTCCCTTTTATAAAATATTCAAACCTTGTCGGACACGAGCTTCCTGCCCCCGGGAAAAAGCCGGTATCTGAACATACCTGTTTTTGGATTACGTCAAAAGGCCTTGATAATGCTTCCTGCGGCCTATCTTTCAAAAGATAAGACATAATAGTATTCCAGATAGGAGCTGCTCCTGTAATGCCGGAAACAACTCCGCCCATCGGACGGTTATCGTTATTGCCAACCCAGGTAACTACAAGATATGATGGGGTATAGCCAATTGTCCAGTTGTCTTTATAGTCATTTGTCGTGCCGGTTTTAACAGATACGGTTTGCTTTGGGATTTTAAGCTTTGAATTTTCTCCAAATGAAGCCATTCTTGCGCCGTTATCCGAAAGTATATCCGAAATTATAAAGGCTACTCCGCCCGGTAAAACTTTTTTGCCAAAAATCGGACTTTTCAACGGCTTACATTCTTCCAAAACTTTTCCGGTCTTATCTACAATTTTTAAAATGGGTGATAGGTCTATTCTATAGCCACCGTTTGCAAAAACCCCAAAAGCAGTTGCCATATCTGTCATTTTTACTTCGGCTCCGCCTAGAGTTAGTGAAAGTCCGTAATTCTCCGGGTTTGTAAAGGTTGTTATTCCCATGGCCGAAGCTGTGGCAACCATTGCATCAACCCCGTTTAGTTTAAGCATTTTTACGGCCGGAATGTTGAAAGAATTTCCCAAAGCGTATCTTAATTGCACCATCCCGTGCCATTTGCCGTCGTAATTTAGAGGACAATAATTTCTTCCCCCCTGGTTTGGATAGCAAATTTCCTTATCAATCAAAACAGTTGATGAGGGATATTTATTAATAAGTCCGAGCGCGTAATTAATAGGTTTTATCGAAGAACCGGGCTGCCTTAAAGAAGTAGTAATGTTTACGTTCCCGTCAATTGTTATGTCAAAATAATCTTTACTCCCAACCATGGCCAGAATTTCGCCTGTTGCCGGGTTTGTCACAAGCGCCGCGCCGTTTGAAACGCGGTAATATTTAGGCAGGCTGTCAATTTCTTCCGCAACGGATTCTTCAGTATATTTTTGGATATCGCTGTCAAGGCTCGTTGTTACTTTTAATCCGCCTTCCTCAACGGTTTTTGCTCCGTATTTTTCTATCAGCAAATCTTTGATGTATAAGACAAAGTGCGGAGCTTCGATGTTGTTTGAAATCCTTTTATAATTTAAAACTTGCTTTGCGGCTTTTTGCTCATCCTCTTTTGTTATGTATTTTTCTTCCCGCATTGCTTTTAGAACTTCAAGTTGTCTTGCTTTGGCAAGCTCCGGACGTGAACCGAATGGCGAATACTTGGTTGGAGACTGGGGAAGCCCTGCTAATAGTGCTCCTTCTGCCAAATTTAAATCTTTTGCGCGTTTTCCAAAATACATTTCCGAAGCTGCTTCTATTCCATAAGCAGGTCCTCCGTATGGGCTTTGGTTTAAATACATTTCCAAAATTTTATTTTTTGGATAAATTAATTCTGTTGCAAAAGCTAAAATTATCTCTTTGATTTTTCGTAAAACCGTGCGCTCCTGGCTTAAAAGACTATTCTTTACGAGTTGTTGGGTAAGGGTTGAGCCTCCCTGAACCTGCTGTTTTAAAACTATTGAAACGACAGCCCTTGCAATTCCTTTTAGATCAACTGCTCCATGACTATAAAAACTTCTATCTTCAATGGCAATTGTAGCTTCTCTCATATGTTTTGGAACTATCGATAAAGGAATAAAGACTTGATTTTTATTTCCGTAAATATTGTATAAAAGTTTGCCTTTTCTATCGTAAATAAGGGTGGATTGGGGATTAGATGAACTTCCCAATTTTGTCGGAAGCGGTAAATCTTTAAGAATTAAAAAGTAAAAAGCAAAAACAAAAAATAAACTAAAAACAATTACAATAATTTCTTTTATTGTAAAATCCCTTGATTTTATTTTTTCCAAAAGATTTTTTTGCTTTGGAATTTTTTTGCGCGGGCGTTTTTTCATGCCCAATATAATAACATTATTAAATAAAGCTTTCAACGCTTGTTATTAATTGTTATATAATTAATTGATTATGGATATTGCCTCTTTTATTACATCCCTATCTATTCCGATGCTTGGGATTAACTGGATAGATATTATTATTTTCGCAATACTTATTTTTTATGCTTTTGAAGGGTATGCCCAGGGGTTTTTAATTGCCTTTGTTGATTTAATTGCGTTTTCCCTTTCTTTTTTGCTAGGTATAACTTTTTATAGTAGGTTAGCTTATGTTTTAGTAAATACATTTTCGATTTCGCTTTCGTTTGCAAACGCACTTGGTTTTTTTATTGCGGCAGCATTAGCAGAAATTATTTTAAGTTTTATTTTAAAAAATTTAATCGCAAACGTTCCATTATATGCAAAAGAGGGTCCTAAAGAAAAAACTTTAAAAGGCCTAAATCAGTATTTGGGAATTATCCCGGGCGCAATGTCTGGCTTAATATTATCTGCTTTTATCTTAAGCTTAATAATCACTCTTCCTTTTTCTGTTTTTCTTAAAACTTCTGTTTCAGACTCAAAAATTGGCAATTACTTAGTTTCAAATACGCAAGGGTTTGCTAAAAGCTGGAGTGATATTTTCGGCGGGGCGGTTAACGATACGCTTTCTTTTTTAACAGTTGAGCCAAAAAGCAGTGAGAGCGTTAATTTAAATTTTAATGTAAAAAATGTAACTGTTGATAAAATTGCCGAACAAGAAATGCTTAATAGGGTTAATAAAGAAAGAGCGGCTGTAAACCTACCTCCGGTTATTTTTTCCGAAGATTTGGCAAAAGTCGGAAGGAATCATTGCAAAGATATGTTTGTAAGAGGATATTTTTCCCATTACACGCCCGAGAAACTTTCGCCGTTTGACAGAATATTAAATGTAAGCATAAGCTTTAGTTATGCAGGGGAGAATTTGGCTTTGGCGCCAAACGTCGAATTGGCAATGAAGGGTTTAATGCAAAGCGAAGGACACAGAGCCAATATTTTATCGCAAAATTTTGCAAAGCTTGGAGTTGGGGTAATTGACGGAGGAGTTTACGGACAAATGTATTGTCAGGAATTCACGGACTAGAATAATGATGAATGATTAAGGATTAATGATTAAATTAAGAAGCCTTATAGGAGTTGATATCAGCGGAAAGACAATTCTTCTTAGAGCGGACTTGGATGTTTCTCTCGCGAGAGGGGAGTTTTCAGACGATTTTCGCTTAACTACTTCTCTTGAAACAATTAATTATCTCTTAAAGCAAACAAAGACAATATTTATTATTGGGCACCTCGGACGTCCAGAAAAAGAAGATAAGAGTTTAAGCTTGAAAGTTGTGGCGAAGTGGTATGCCAAAAATTTCAAATTTCAAATTTCAAATTTCAAATTAAACGATTTCACTGGATGGAAAATTGGAGAAAAGTTAATTCTTTTGGAAAACTTAAGGTTTTATAAAGAAGAGGAAGAAAACGATGAAGAATTTGCCAAAAAATTAGCTTCTTTAGCTGATATTTACGTAAATGACGCTTTTGCTTCTTCGCATAGAACGCATGCTTCAATTGTCGGAATTACCAAGTATTTACCTTCATTTGCAGGTTTGAGGATGCAAAAAGAAGTTGAAGAATTAGAAAAAGTTTTGGAAAATCCCAAAAGGCCGCTTTGCGTAATCATTGGAGGAGCAAAAATAGAAACAAAACTTCCATTAGTTGAAAAAATGCACGCGTTTGCCGATTATGTTTTGGTTGGGGGAGAAATTGCTGAAAACGACAAGGTCCTTTTGAAAGTCCAGCATGAAAAACTCGAAAGTAAAAAATCAGTGCTTTTAGTGGCTGATTTAACAAAAAATTCAAAGGATATAACCATAAAGTCAGCAGAAAATTTTTCTCAAATCATCCAAAATTCAAGCACAGTTGTTTGGAATGGACCAATGGGAATAACAGAAAGTTCAAAGTTCAAAGTTCAAAGTTCAAAGTCCGAGGATACGGAAAGAGGAACAAGAATTTTGGCTCAAGGACTCTCAAAACTGTCAAATTATAGAATTGTCGGGGGAGGAGATACAATTACTTATCTTAAAAAAATAAATCTTTTAGATAAGTTTGATTTTGTTTCAACAGGCGGAGGCGCAATGCTTGAATTTTTAGCAGGAGTTAAGCTTCCGGGAATAATTGCCTTAGCTTGACTTTTAGTCTTATAGTGATATATAATCTCCGGATGTTAAGTTCAGAATTCAGTCCCATAGAAGATCCCGGAAGTGAGATCTTTTTCCAATTACCTGGTTTTGAAAAACAGGAAGCAGAAAGAATTGGCGAGTTCTTTAATCTAAAGCTAATTAAAGGTTTTTATAGGGTATCATTTGATAAGAAAGATCGAGATATTTTAACCATTCTTCCAAGCTTAGATATTACTCGAGATATTGGCTTAATTGATGGCCCGTCTGATAGTATCATAGTTGCTTTAAGTAGGCTAAAGGGCATTGAGGATATTATTGATTTAGTTTCTTGTAGATATATAGATAAAGAAAGATTAGATTATGGGCAAAGAACAATTCCTCCTGAATATATTATAAGAGGCCAAGAAAAAAGCCTAAGTTGTACAAAAACTATCTTACCTCTTATCCAAAGTGGAGAAAGATTTGAATTAACAAAAGGAGTTTATACTTTACATAGGCATTCTTCGACAGTTTACCCTCAAAGAGAAATAATGTTAGGATATTCATTATCCTGGTCTAGCGTTACATCACTTCCTGGAAACAGTTAAGCTACTTCTCAATTTTTATTAACTTTGCTATACTTAATTTTATGGTAAGACACTTCGACTTCGCTCAGTGTCAAATCATTAACTATGATTAGAGTTGCGATTAACGGTTATGGAAGAATTGGAAGAGTAGCACACCGCGTAATTTTGGAAAAGTATTTGCAAGAAGTTGAGATTACGGCAATCAACGCCGGTTCTTCAACTGATATTAAAGGCTGGATGTATCTTTTAAAATACGATACTTCGTATGGACCAATTTATTCAATGGATGTTTCCTATCAGGAAAAAGAGGAAACCGCACAATACCAAGATTTAATCGGTTATCTTTTAGTAGATAACAAAAAAATTCCTGTTTTTTCGCAAAAAGACCCTACACTTTTACCTTGGAAAGATTTAAATATAGATGTCGTTATAGAATCAACCGGGCATTTTACAACAGAAGAAAAATTGAAAACCCATTTAGCTGCCGGCGCCAAAGCAGTTGTTTTGTCAGCTCCTGTAAAGGAGGGAGAAATTCCTACAATTGTAATGTCAGTTAACCAGGATAAATATCAAGGACAAAACGTAATAAGCAATGCATCCTGCACGACAAATTGTATCGCTCCGGTTGCAAGAATAATGGTTGATAATTTCGGAGTTGAAAAAGCAATGATGACAACAATTCACGGTTTTACATCGGACCAGCGCTTGCAGGATGGAGGACATAAAGACTATAGAAGAGCAAGAGCAGCAGGACAAAACATTGTGCCGACATCAACCGGCGCAACAATTGCGGCAGCAGAGGCAGTACCCGAACTTAAAGGTCTTTTTGGAGGGCTTTCGTTAAGAGTTCCGGTTGCTGTCGGTTCTCTTTCCGATTTCACCTTTATTCTTAAAAGAGAAACGACAAAAGAAGAGGTCAATATGGTATTTAAAAAAGCAGCTCAAAACTCAATTTTTAACGGAATTTTAACAGTTACAGAAGAGCCTTTGGTTTCTTCCGACATAATCGGAAGTTCATATTCATCAATCGTAGACTTATCGTTAACGCAGGTTATCGGCAATATGGTAAAAGTAATTGCCTGGTATGACAATGAATATGGTTACGCAAACAGATTAGTTGAAGAAGTTATAATGATGGGAAGAAAAAACGCGCAAGATTTATCAATTCAACAACCCTCTCTATGACAACACACAAAAAACCCACAGAACTGCCCGGCATCAGAAATATTACGGTATCCGGAAGAATCGGTACCGGAAAAACAACGCTAGCTAAGCACATAGCAGATGTTCTAGGTTGGGATATGTTAGACGGCGGGAAAGTTTTCAGAAATTTGGCAAAAGAAAGGGATTTTCATATATCAGAAAAACAGAAAGTGCCGGATAAATTTGATATTGCTTTTGAAGAAGAAATTAAACTGATTTTAACAAATGAAAAAAACCACGTTTTGCAAAGCCACTTGGCGGGTTTTGTTACCCAGGGCGTAAAAGGCGTTTATAAGATTTTAGTCATATGCGAAGACAACGAAAAGGAGGATAAGCAGTCTATAAGAATAGATAGGCTAATGAACAGGGACTTAATCTCTGCAGATAAAGCGATAACGGAAATAAAAGAAAGGGAAGAAGAGGATTTAAAAAAGTATAGAAGGCTTTACGTAGGAAATGACCCGAATTGGGTTTACTGGGATGAGAAATATTATGATTTAGTTGTAAATACTTATTCCTTAAATCAAAAAGAAGCTTTGGATTTTGTTCTAAAACACATCAATTTTAAGAAGTAAATTCCTAAGTTGCTTCCTTGTAGTATAATACCATCATGAAAAATATCTTGTTGCTAATTTTTATCTTCACTTTTTTCGCATTTTCCCATCAAAATACATTGGCGCAGACGGCCTCTTTATCGGGCAACATAAAACACGTTGAATATACACTTCCATATCCCGGCATTCTTCCGGACAGCCCCTTGTATTTTTTAAAAGTTGTCAGAGATAATCTTTTAGGATTTTTCATATCCGAGCCTTTGAAAAAAGCAGACTACAGCTTATTAATGGCAGACAAAAGATTAACAAGCGCAAGCTCGCTTTTAGATAAGAAGAATTATTCTTTGGCAATTACAACGCTTTCAAAAGCGGAAAATTATTTTGATAAGGCAATTCAAAGTGCGGCAAAAGCAAAAGGGGAGGGAAAGGACGCCGGCGAAATCCTTAACAGGCTTTGGGTGGCTTCTCAAAAACATCAGGAAGTAATTTATCAAATGGTTTTAAAAACAAAAGGCGAGGTAAGATACAGTCTTGAACTACAGCAGGTAAGAGCTAAAAGTTTCCAGGATACTGTGGATGTAGTTAAATCCAATTAAAAGACTCAACTGCCCCTAATAGAACACATTTTTTATCCTAGGTATTTATTCAGATTTGTAATTTAGAATAAATTTTTTATTCCTTTTTTTAATATTTTTAAAAAAAACAAAAAACCGAAGCTAAAAAAAATACTGACCCCCTTTGATATAGATATTAGTAGTTGACACCACAGTCCTAGTGCCATATCATTTTCCTGACACTAGATATAGTGCTTGGGGAGATAGAAATGAGTTTTTATGAAGTGTCCATATTGCGGAAGCAAAGATACAGAAGTAGTTGAAACAAGAGACAGTGAAGATTTAGAAACAATACGAAGAAGAAGAGAATGTCTAAAATGCAATAAGAGATTTACGACATACGAACGGATAGAAAACATTAATTTAATAGTAATTAAAAAAGACGGAAAAAGAGAACAGTTTAACAGAGACAAATTAAAATCAGGAATAATTAGGTCCTGCGAGAAAACAAAAGTATCTCTTGAAGACATAGAAAAAATAGTAACAGAAATTGAAAGGGAGTTAAGAAGCGCTGATTCGGTAGAAGTTGAGAGCAAAAGAATAGGGCAAATGGTTGCCCAAAGACTTAAATCGCTTGATAAAGTTGCTTATATAAGATTTTCAAGCGTTTTTAAAAGGTTTGTAGATATTGAGGATTTTGAAAAAGAAGTAAAAAGACTGATAAAATGAAACGAAATGTCATCCTGAATATAGTGAAGGATCTTAAGATTCTTCGTTTCACTCAGAATGACAAGAAAGAAAGATTATGAAATTAGACGGA